>LSQX01212496.1_pt1 | contig 14998 bp, 11 predicted proteins | sample 654561 | NCBI WGS metagenome assembly LSQX01 (sample SAMN04489861, study PRJNA283612) | anaerobic digester metagenome | isolation source: 4 biogas reactors fed with cattle manure at either 37C or 55C with and... | place: Denmark: Kongens Lyngby | collected 2014 | reverse complement strand
CTCTGGGGGCCGCTGCACGGCGGTGCGAATCAGATGGTGATCGACATGCTCGAAGAAATCCGCGACAGCGGTCAGAGCGTGCGCGACTACGTTGAGCAAATCAAAGCCTCAAAAGGCCACAAACTGCTCTACGGTTTTGGGCACCGCGTTTACAAGACTTACGACCCGCGCGCGAAAATCATCAAGGCATGTTGCCACGACCTGCTCAAAAAGCTCGAGGTCAATGACCCGCTGCTCGACATCGCGCATGAGCTTGAGGATTACGGCCTGAACGACGAGTATTTCCTGTCGCGCAACCTCTACCCCAACGTGGATTTCTACAGCGGCATCATCTACCGCGCCATCGGCATCCCCAAGGAGATGTTCACCGTGATGTTCGCGCTCGGACGTCTGCCCGGCTGGATCGCGCACTGGAAAGAAGCCCGCGAAGATCCGCGCTTCAAGCTCCAACGCCCGCGCCAGATTTATATCGGCCCGAATATGCGACTGCTCCGCGATGAAGACAAAGCGCGCGAGGAATGACGGCACGCCGGCAACAGTCTCTGCAACCGGCGGCACCGATGCGCCGACGTGGCGCCGCACGCTGCCCGACCTGTTTGCGTTCGTCATCGGACTGAGCATGGCCTACCTGCTCGAGTGGGAGACGCGCGACCTCGTCTGGAGTCTCTGGCTGAGCAGCTTGATCTCCGGATACGCCACGCTCATCGCCGCTCTGGGGGCCGCAGCCTGCATTAGTCTGCGCGTACTCAACGTTGTCGATGCCAAGTCGGCATCGAAACCCTCAATTGTCTTTGCCGGGATTCTCGGGGGGCTCTTTTTCCTAGGCTTCTTCTCGCTCCACTTCTGCGGCTTTCACGCCGGACATTCTGTTTTCCTTCAAGGCTTTTTCCCGCTCGACGGCGTGCCGCGCGAAGGTTTCGGCGCGGCCTTTACAAATCCGCCGCTCCTGTTGGCGCTGGCTTTCAAACACCTCATGAAACCGTACGGGCTCTTTCTCATACCGGTGCTGATCGCCGAGCGGGAACAGATCTTCAAGCCGCTGCGCACCGCCATCCGCTCCCGGCGCCGCGACGACAATTCGCATGCTTGCCCGGACACTCCGGCGCCCCCGTCAAAACGCCTGAACCCCGAAATCTTTGGCACCGCCATGGTCCGCCCCTACCGGAACGTGGTACGCATGCACCTGCTGATTTTTTTCTTCGCAGCCTGCCACTTCCTCAAGCTCGAATCGTTCATCGTCTATGCCGTGGTCTACGCCGTCTACTTCTTCCCGTGGCGTATCTTGTGCACCCGCTAAACCCACAGCCGTCTAATTACCTGTCCCTTGGTAACCCCAAAAGCGGCGTCGCGCGGAATACCGCTTGCCGCACGCACTCCAAATCCGTGCAACGCTCAACTTTTAACGCTCAAGCTATACGGCTCGTGGGGACACTCGCCTTCCAAATCATGCGTTCGGCGTTCGAGGGTCACATATTCGAATATGTGACCCTGATGGGGGCATGGAGCCGGAGACAGGCGGCGCGGCCGTTTTTTTGAGGAGGCCCTTCAGGCCACGGAATATGTGGCGTCGAATCCCGGGGCGGCGGTTCTGTGGGCGGCGTTTACGCCGCCGGACGAGCAGACGCTCGTCCCTCCCGGCGCTCCGCGAGCCCTGAAACCAGAAAACCTGAAACCACTCTCCGCGCTGTGCGCGGAGGCGCCTACAGCGATGCCACGTAATCCAAGCACTTCTTGGCGGCCTCGAACGCATGTTCGGGATCGCTCTCGTGCTCGATCACGTAGCAGGTCGTGCCGCCGACCTGCTCACACAGCGTCAACGCGCGCTTGAAGTCGACAGTACCCTGCCCGAACACCGCTCCTTTCGGACCGCCGTGCTCTTTGAGCTGCACACTCAGTGACCGTCCGGGATAACGAGCGATCATGGCGTAAGGATCGCCACCGCCGCCCAAGCAGTTGCCCAAGTCGATCTGATGGATAAAGGCCTTCGGCGTGTGATCGAAGAGCACCTCCCACGCGGTGCGGTCGCCGTCGATCTTTTTGAAGTCGCCGCCGTGCGCGTGATAGCCCACATACAGGCCGGCCGCCTGCGCGGTGTCGCTCGCACGCGTGAGCGCTTCGGCGAGTTTGAGGCAGGCGTCCTTCGTCGCCATCTGTTTCGGATCGATCCACGGCACGATGATGTAAGGACACCCCAGCGCCTTATGGAAATCGATCGTCTTCTGAATCTGGTCCGGCTGGATCAGGTTGTGCCCCGTGTGCGTGCCGAACGCCTTCAACCCCGCGTCATCAAGCATCTTCTTGAGTTCAGCCGGTTTGCCGCCATACGGCCCGTACCCCGCGAACTCCACACCGGCGAAACCCAATTCGGCCGACTTCTTGATGATTCCCGCAAAGTCCTTTTCGCCCTGCTTGCGGAACGAGTAGAGTTGAATACCGACCGGAATCTTCTTGGCACCCGCCACCGTCCTCGCGCTGCCGCGCAACGCCGCAAGGCCCGCGCACGCAAGCCCCGCACCCTTCATAAACTCACGCCGTGTCTTCATATCGCCGTCTCCTTCTTTGCTATCACGTCTTCCCGGGCGGATGCCGCCCGGACATATCCTGTTCAACCGATCTCCCAGCCTTTGCGCACATGGGGCTTCAACAGCGCGTTGGCCGCCTCGCTGTTCTTAAAGCGACAGGCCGACGCATCCCACAGCAGTTCACCCGGCACCTGCTGCGAGATGCATCCCAGCAACACAGCCTCGGTCAATGGCACTGCATGATCGTAATGAGAGAAGGGCGTCGCGCCGCCACGGATGGCCTCGGCAAACTCCCAGTGGTGGTTCTTGACGCGCGGCAACGTGACCGGAATGCCCTTGGTCGCCTCATGTTGACCGTAGCCGCGGAACTTGGGCTCGCCCGCCATGCAGACCGCGCCGTTCATGAACTTGCCCTTCTCGCCGATGATCAGCGTGGACCCCACGCCGATGCTCTGCCACGTGGCAATCGCCTCCGGGCACACTTCGTCGGCCGGCTTGGTCTTACCGTCGTACCAGTAGATCGTGACCGGCTTCTGCTGCTTGGCGGAGCGCACGACAAGCTTCACCGTCGTCGCCGCCGGATAGGTCTCCGAGAAACGCTCCGTCGTCTTCACGGTCTCGGCCGAAATCGCCTCGCCCAGTTGCAGGGCGCGCCAGAAGAAGCTCATACTATGGCAGGCGATGTCGCCCATCGCACCGGTGCCGAAGTCAAACCAGCCACGCCATTTGAAAGAGTGATACACATCCTTCTTGTAGGGGCGCTCCGGCGCAATGCCCAGCCAGCAGTCCCACGCCAACGTCTCCGGCACCGGGTCGCTGCCCTCCGGCCGATTGATCGCCTGCGGCCAGATCGGACGGTCGGTCGAAACATGGATCTCGCGGATATCGCCCAGCACGCCGGACTGCACGATCTCGATATTGCGGCGCTGGTGATCCGAACCGTTACCGTTATTGCCCATCTGGGTCATCACGCCGCACGCCTTGGCGACTTCCGCAAAGCGGCGCGCCTCCCACACCGTGCGCACCAGCGGTTTTTCAACGTAGACGTGGCAGCCCTGCTTCATGGCCGCGATCGCCGCCGCCGCGTGCATGTGATCGGGCGTCGACACCACCACCGCGTCCAGATCCTTCTCGGTCGCCAGCAGTTCGCGGAAATCCTGATACTTGCGCACATCGGGGCAACGCTCTTTCACCACATTGGCAGAGTGGTTGAGGCGTCCGCGGTCGACATCGCACACGGCGACAATCTGCTCGCCCAGATCGTAAAACTCCTTAAGGTTCGCCCCGCCGCGCCCGCCCGAACCGATGAACGCCATATTCAGCCGGTCCCCCGGCTTGCGAAACACCGCCGGTTTGGCGATCGACATGCTGGAATACCCAGCCAAAGAAAACGCACCGGCTGCAACGCTGGTACGCAAAAAACCGCGCCGTGAAAGCTGCTTCATTCGTCTTCCCCCATCCTCGTGCGCCCCGCCACCGCTGACCCCCAGCGTACGACTCGAGCGCCCACTGTGTTTTGTATCATACCCCTTTCCCGCCGCGTCGGACAAGACCGATTTCGATATCAGTGTTTCGCAACTTTGGTGAAAGGATCAGTGCGGCGGCAAGCGGTATTCCGCGCGACGCCGCTTTTTGAGCATGGGTGCAGTGACAGGGCTGTGCGCAAAAGCGGTGCCGCGACCCGCGCATCGCGCGGCTCTTGTCACCACACTGAATACGTGCCACCCATCATTCGACGTTCTGCGTTCGGACGTTCGAGGGTCACATATTCGAATATGTGACCCTGATGGGGGCGTGGAGCCGGAGACAGGCGGCGCGGTCGTTTTAACACTCGTCGTTGCGAGCCACTATGTGGTCGCAACAAGTTCCAATCGACCCATCCACCGATTACGCACCGGCTCGACAATCTGCACCCTCAGTGCTACCATTCAAAGCAATCCGGGACGGGGGTTGTTCCCGTCTCTTAGCGGAGCGGGAAATGAGAATACTGACGCGATATTTCAGCAGCCGATGGTTGCCTGCGCTGGTCTACCTCTGCCTCCTCGGCTGCTTTGTGATCACGGCAGCCGTCCGATGGCAACCTCTTGTCGTTCTGACCGACGTCCTACTCTTGGGTACGGGAATCGCATTCTTGGGCATCATCGCCGCAACTTTGTGGAACTTTATTCGGAAGAGATGGCGCATCGGCGTCACCAACCTTTGTCTCCTTGTCGCGTGTGGAGTTGTGACTAGCTTCGCCTTGGGTTTCGTGATGTTTACGCTGATGTTTGGGCCAAGTGAAGACGGGTTTGCGGACAATTTAACGATTCCCGAAGGCATTGAGATTGCTGAGCCCGTTCAAGATGCAACCGACCGTTGGGGCTCAAGTACGCCTGCCGGGAGTGATGAGCTTCAGAGCGCTGTTCGCCAAGCGCTGACCATTCCGGGAACCGGCGTACCGGATTTCATGCCTGCGATGCCCTCGTTGCGCAAAGCATCAATCGATCACCCCAAAGCTTTCCGTGACTACATTGAAGCTTCTCCGGACTGGCATGTGTTTATGGACCAGGGGGACCGCTTTGCGTCGAGACGCTGGAGTTACGGCGGAGAACCCCGAGATACATTGCATGGCTACATTTCAGGGTTCGGCGGTAATCCCCGGTTTCAAACGCGATGTCTCCTGTGCCTTGATCTCAAACAGTGGGGCCGGTATCCGGTGCAGCATGTTCACGAGGGAAGCAATCTGGTTACGCCGAAATTGAACGTGGATAATGACCTGCAGGAGAGTCGAGTCATGATTGAGTGTGGCGGAGTCTGGGTCGAAATCTTTGAAGAATCAGATGATCGTGAACGCCGTGTAACCAAAGCCACAATAGCCCATTTAGAAGCAGAGTTTTCGGAATTCCTGACGGATCCCGAAGCCGCCGTGGCTTCGGCCCGCGCCAGACCCCGCGAGTTGGCCGGCCGTCTCGCAGGCGACGTGGGGCATCCGTTCAAATTGCTTACAGGAATGCAGCCCGGAATCTACGGCGTCGCCTACTCGATCAATCCCGGCGAACCTGGTTCGGTGTATCTAAAAGCGTTTGAGGTCACCAAGGGCACACCTTTGTCCGTTGATAGACTGGAAGCGAAATCAAGGACGCGTATGACATGGTCGGCCGACCCGTCGGAACGGTTCGGCGCGAAGGCCGGGTTCACGATCTACGAAGGTGATTGGGGCAAGCCTTACGCGGCTCGTTTTGAGGTGTGGTTCACGCCAGACTCAGGCAAGCCGGACCGCAAACTTGCCGAACGTATCTTTAAGATTGAGGGATGGCAAAGGTAGCCACTTTTTGTGACCACTCAGTGGTCACAAAGATGAGGTTAAAACCTCGCACGACGCAGCCGCGCCCCGCCCGTGGCCATTCACAGCATTTTGGGCACTTTTGGGGCCGTTCCCGCGCTTGCCCAACCATTGCATGCCCTTTGCGCGCTCGGTGCCCATCCTCCCGCCCGTTTTTACACTCATCATTGCGACCACTGGGTGGTCGCAATAACAGGCGGTCTACCCCTCCAAAAACCTCTGCGTCTCTGCGTTAAACAAACCCGAGCAGCACAAATCCCAAATCTCAAATCCTTCGCGCCTTCGTGTGAGAAAAACCGCTACCGCGCCCCCTACTCCACAGGTGCAACAACCGCCGCATCTTTGGCCAACACGTCGCCTACGTACGGCCCTTCGAACGCCAGCACGCAGACATCGTCGGCATCCAACTCAATGTCTGTGCGCTTATCCCGCCATGTAACCTCCGTACCCCGCACGAGATCGCGGCAGGTCGACGGCTGCGCAAGCGCGGTCAGTGTCACCGTCGCTTTCTGGCGCGTTTCCGACTGGTTAAAGACCGTCAGATAGCAGATGCCGGGCTGCCAGCCGAACCGCTCCAGCGTCACCGCCGCGTTGTCCGAGCGCGCGCCGGTCACCGGCTCCCATCCAGCCTCGGCGACCAGACGACAGAGCGGAATATACTTTTTGAAGAGCGGACGGTCGCGATTGTACAGTTCGGGCCGCTTAAAGTAGTGGCCGGTCGAGGCATCGGCGCTGAAATATCCCGGAAACATGCCGTATGCCAGCGACCGCTTCATGAACTTTTCCGAGTCTTCATACGAAAAGGCCGTAAACTCCGTGTTCATCAAAAAGCAGAACGGCTTGCCTTTGCACATCGCACGGCGGTAGAGCAACTCCTCGTCAGCCATCGGCCGCCATTTCCCGCCGTGCTTCCAATTGGTCTCGGTACCCATCACATCCAGCAACGGTGCCAACCAGCACCAACTGATCGGCGTGCTGTTGGCCATCATGTAGTGTCCGCGCGCATGCATCTCACGCGCTAACTCCCGCACATACTCGAAACCGATCATGCCTTTGTAGATGCCCACGCGGCGCGAACCAAGCGCGTAGCAGAGTGGACGCTCCGCGCTCGCAAAGTGGCTGCGCCTGAAGTTCAGTTCGTCGGTCACATACGCTTCGGCCGAGTCGATGTACTCGCCGTCACAGGCGGCCTTACGCGAGGCGCCGTATTGGTGCTCGATGTACGCGGCGTTCCACTTGTTTGAAAAATCGGTCACCGCGCCCGGCACCCCAGGCGCGCAGTTCATGCTCCAGACCACGCCGTTGCACCAAGGCGTGTCAAGCACGCGCCCAGGAATCCGCCCCTTCTCATCCTCGAACGCACTGCTCTCCCAAGCCAGTCCGGCGCGATTACCGGCTGCCGCCAACCGCTTCGCCTCCTCCACGCCGCGCTCCAACGTGCGCGGACCCTCCCCCTTGAGCGCCATCCACCAGGTCATCGGCTCGGTATAACGGAAGGTCAGTATATCGTGCGCGTCGTCCCACGCCGTTTCGTCAGTGCCCTCCTTGATCCGGAAACCGAAATCCTGCCAGCCCTCCACCTTGCTGATGGGCGCGAACGGCATCCAAACCCCCTGCTTGCTGATGCGCGTTACGAAGGCGTCAGGATAAAGTTCATAATAGCGCGCCAGCGCACCGCGGAAACCATCGTCCGCCTTGAAATCGAACACGCAGAAACGGAAATCGGCCGTCCGCTTTTCCGGCGCGAAACCGATATCGCACGCCAGGAACAACTCGCGCGTCCGAGGCTGACAGCCAACCCGGTAATAAAGTGGCGTCGCCGTGTCGATACCAAGCGCGCACCCCTTCCCGCCAGCCGCCACCGCGCCGAACGGATAGCGCGAAAGCTGGCCGTTCGCGCCGACCTGCCGCCGCGTGGTGTTCATGACCTCTGCCATGCGCCCGTCCAAGTCCATCGCCCGCCGCAGATCATGAAACCATACCAGTGCCCCAGACGGCTGCGGCAGGGAATAGACGAGCGTCATCGCGCGATCCTGACCAGTGAGTTCTTCCAGCGACACATCATAAAAGGTCACGCCGGCGGCACGCCGCTCGCGGGTCGTCAGCCGGACGCCGAGCGCTTCGCGCGTGATCGATACAAAGCCCGACTCCCGCGCCACATCGCGTATCAGGAAACCCCGCTGCGGCGTACCGACCTGCTCGGTCACTGCACCGTCAAACCGCAGGACATCGTCGATAGCGAGCGTTCCGAAACGCGCATCTTTGAAACGCACCCGCCCGGCGCGGTTACGATAAAGCAGGTAGTAGCTTATGCGACGGATCGGGCGGTCCGGCGTAACCACCACCTCACGCCGCTGCCACCCCACCGCCGGATCAGGATCGAACGGCACGGACTGCCCCCAGAGCGGTGTGCCGTCGGTATACACAAGATCAAGATAGAGCGAGAAGTCACTGTTGGGCGAACCCTCTGTCTGCTCGGCACGCGCCCAAGCCGATGCCACCACCGGCTCAGCCCGGCTCTGGTTCAACTCTATGCTCCACGCGACACCACGCTGCTGCGCCGCCTGATCCCCGTTGTCACAGATATACTCCACACCGTCACGTGTGAACCCCGCCCCGTACGCCCCCGCGCGTTCGGGTACCAGCGGCGTCAGCTTTTCAGCGTGACCACCCTCCGCCACCCGTTTGACCAGCACACCGTCTCCAGTCCCGGCAGACACACTTATCGCGATCAGACAACACACAACCCACATCATCATGCGCATAGTTAAACCCTCCACGGTTTCAGCATACTAAACCATACCCGGTTGTCAACGCCCACGCTCACTGTTCCTTCGGGTATGCGACCTTCACATCCATCGCCGGGATCTCACTCCCGTCGGGCATACGGTACGGGCGCTCGCCAAAGTTTACCGTGACCGTCACCCCGTTGGCAAAGACCGTGCGCTGCACGGTGCGGTCCGGCGACAGAATCTGGTGGTCGGTCATCTCGTGATACCCGGTCGCGCGCGCCACCGGCGCGGCCACCTGATAGCTGGCGGCGAACTGCGCCTTTTTCGCCTCCCACCGCGCGCCGTCGAACAAATACATCGGCGGCGTTCCGTAGAGCGCGTTGAACAGATCGCGCTTGCGCCAGACTTTCGGCAGCTTGTTGTTGTAGTCGCCCCAATACCAGTGCGCCACCACGCAGTCGTGATACACCAGCTCCCACAGCGGCAGGCGGTACGCCTCGCCCACCTGATACTTGGCCAGCCGCTCCGGCACCTCGTCCCACTCCGGCAGCAGGTTGCGGCCCGAATCCGGCACGCGGTAGGGACCGAGGCTGAGCATACCCTCGAAATAGTCACAGAACGGCACCGACGCCTCATGGCCGGTCTCACTGCCGCATACCAGACCAAAATCACCAATTAGCTTGAGCAACTCCATCTTGTACTGGCGGCTCTGCGTGCGCGTCATCGGATGGTCGGGATGATAGCACTCGAACCAGGGCGCCGCGACGGTGGTATCGATGAAGCGCGCGGTATACGGCTTGGTCTCCAAGTCCTTGGCGATTCGCTTGCGGGCGTAGGGCAGGGCTTTCGAGTCGCAGATCACCGCGCAGGGGATCATCTCGCCGTCCTTTGCCTTGACGCGCCAGCCGCGCCGCCACTGCGTCGCGTCCGGACCGGCCCAGTTAATATCGTGCGGGAAGGCCTCAGTCACCCAATCGCCGTGCTTGTAGCCGATCCTCTCGTGATTGGCGGGATCCATGATGTCCTGGTAGATGTCGTAGCGGCCCACCAGCACATCCGGCAGTTCCCGCAGCGCCCGGATCTGTTCGGGCGATCCGCCCCCGCTCCACAGCAGTCGGCGCATACCGAGCGCCTGCATCTCCTTGACCAGCGCCACGGCATCCCCCGCCCCCTTGCCTATGCGCCAGATGTTCGCGGCACCGATCAGACGATCGATGGCCGGAATACGCTTGACCTTTTCGGAAAACGGCACGAGCAAACCGACCTGCCGGGCGTGCGCACGGTAACGCTTACACATCGCCACATGCCCGCCCACCTCAAAAAACACGTAACGCGCCTTGCGCGTGTAGCCAAACTGACCGCGCTGCGCATCCCACGATGGACCGGCCACCCACATTCCGTCCGCCCCCTTGCGGGCATCCATGGCCGCATCATCCGACGTCTCCAAAATGCACATCCAACCGGCGCCGGTCGCGTCTTCCGTCACGCCGAAGAATCCCATGCAGATCCCATGCCCGCCGTAGGCGATCAACCGGTGCAGGCCCTGATGCTCTTCGTGAACCGGATACCCGAGCCCTTCATTCATCGGCACGATCAGCCGGTCGCCCTTGCGCGTTGCGAAGGGCAACGGGAAATTGAGCGGGCGCTGCATCGCCCCGTCCATCGAGATCGCGACCGACAACTCCGCCGCCTGCTCGTCCAACGCGAACACAGCCTTGAACTCCCGCACGGTCTCAGGCTCCAGCAAGGCCAGCGTCAGCGAACGCTTGTCGCCCGACACCTCTGCGCTGGTAACCATCCAGCCCGCATCGCCGCCCTCTTGCGACCAAACGCGGCCGGTACGCAGGTCCGTCACCGACAAACGCGCAGCCGCGCCGTCGACGTTGAAACGCAACCGTCCGTTCTCAATCTGCGTCTGTCCCTGTGCACCCGACTTGACGCGATCTTTCACCGATCCCGCGCGCATGGCCACATAGCGCTGCACCTCGACCGTGACCGGTCGGTCGCCGGTAAGACGCGGCTCAATGGTGGTGACATTCTTGGGCAGGACGAACCGCGAGACCAGTTCAGTCCAATCGCAGGGCGTCATCACCTGTGCGCCGCCATAAATCCACTTGATTTCCTGGCCCGCGCCGTCACGCAGAACCACGCCGGTCGACACCGCAACCGCTCCCACCTCGGAAACCGCCTTGACCCGACAGCGCAATTCGAAGATCTCGCCGGGTTCAACAGCAATGCGCTGAAAGCCCCCCATGCACCAATCGCGCTGTCCAGTATGGCGCACGATAAAGTGATCCCCCTGTTTCTCCAGTGTGATCGCATCCTTATCGCGCGCCCACACATGCGGCTTCTCAAAAGTCCATGACGTCTGCCCCCAAACCGATGCCGACACCAGGCCCAACACGCCCCAAAGAAACACAGTTTTTTTCATCATAATCTCCTCCACTCTGTTTTTTTCTACTTCAAGAATTTTTTCGGATCACATCGGCCAGACGCTCAGCAAGTCTCCGGTAACCCTTGGCGTTCGGATGGATCAAATCACTTTTCAGCGTCGGCCTCGAGAGGATCTTGGCCACGATCTTGTCCTCGTAAACCAAGCCGAACTCCTCCGCAACCTCCTGATAAAAGGAGGGCGCGCGCAGCAACAATCCGGGGCGCGGAACGCCGATCAGGATCACGTCGGCTTTCGCCTGATGCGCTGCACGGATCATTTCGCGCAGGTTCCGCGTGATCACCTCATCGTCCAGTTTACGCAACATATCGTTACCGCCGAAACAGATGATAACCATCTGTGGTCGATGGTCCAGCAACATCTCCGGCAAACGGGCGACGCCCTGCTGTGTGATCTCGCCGGCCACACCGCCGTTCACGACCTCGCAACCCAAAAGATGCGCCAACACCGCTGGATAGCTCTGCTCCTCATCGGCGCCTTCTCCTGAGGTCAAGCTGTCGCCAAAGGCCAGCACCACCGACTCCGGTGTCACCGGACGCAATCGCGGTCCGTCGCCGCACCCAACGACCCCGACCAGCAGCAACGCGCCGACGGCCAACCGCCCTATCCAGCCTACATGCCTGAACAACGGCCCGCAACCGCTTGTCGTAGCATCTCGCCTCTCCCCACCGCGTAACATGGAACAAAGCATACACGATCCGAAAGAGAGAGTGAATAACGAATGAAGTTTCGCCCTACTCGGACACAACCATTGGCTTCCCAGTCATTGCGTCAAAACGAATTGTTATCGCTTTGCCTTCATCATAACCCGTTGCGGAACTACCGCATGAAAAATTTCGTGATCAGCCCCGTCTTGTCCGGGTCCACGCCGTGCGGGTGGTGCCCGAACAGACCGCGCTGATTCACCTCGATCTTGCCGCCGGCCTCCTTGAAGCGGGCGGCGAACAACTCGCAGTTTTTCGCCGGCAGAACGGTCTGATCCTGACCGCCGTACAAGAGCAGCACCGGGATACCGGCCTTCGCGATCGCCTCCGCCTGATTCACCGGCATGCCCGGCACCGCACCCCAGTTGCCGTCCGCAGGCGCGACCGCGCCCCAAGGCCCGATGCGATTCGGATCGCTGCCAAATCCGTCGAAGTTCAGCAACGGCGCATCCAGATAGATTTTCGCCACGTTGGCCGGATGCGCCGCCGCGTAACGCACGGAGAAAAAGCCGCCCCAGCTCATGCCTACCAAATCTGCTTTCGGCGCGAAGCCAAGCTCGTTCACAAGGAATTTTTGGAACTCGGCGAACTGCGCGACCCCCTCATCATTCGCACGCAGGTCAAAGGCTTCGAGCGTCACATGATGGAAGCCCTGACGCAGAAGATCAGGCACGCCCGTACGGTCCACAAACGCCTCGGCCCACTGCATCGTCCATGTCCAAGGCACCCCCGCCCGCGGTGCGCGCGAAGGTTCCACCACCCAGGCCGTACGGCCGTTGAAGTCAAACTTTGTCCGGCGGAAACCCTGCCACATATCCTCCGCAACGATCTTGCGCGTCTTCGCGATCTTGGCACGGATGGATCCTCCCGCGCGCTCCGCATCCATCTGCGCATTGACGTTTTTGATCACGTCGATTTCCTTCGGATCATACGGACGCAACGAAGGCCGGAACAGATCATGGAACCACTTCGACAGGTCATAGTGTTGACCGCCGCCCCGCTCGACCTCTCGCCACATCCCCTCCCACGGCTCATAGGTCTGATACTTCCCCGCCACAAACCCCCAGCACATGCAGCCAATGCGGTTCTGAGCAAAGAACGGATAACAGTCAAACACCTCGCAACCGAGGATGCGCGCCAGCCACTCCGTGTTGACCATCGGACGCCCGTAAAGCGTCTTGAGCCGTTTCACGAGTTCGATCTGGCTTGCGAACGGACGATACGAGTGGTAGCTGACGATGTCCGAACACGCGCCCGCAACTTTCTGCGCCTCGTTCTTGTCATCGGCAGCGCCGTAGGCACCACCCCAAAGATCCGCCGCGAGCGGCTGCTTCGGATCAATCCGCCACCCCAGTTCAAAGAGCTTCCGCAGGTGCGGCGCGGTGATCTTTCCGCGTCCGTTGTTGCCCGGCTCGTTCCAGAGGTTCCAAAAGGCGATGCGGTCGTCATCGCGATACTTCGTCAACAACTCCTCGCACATCTGGAAGAACTTCGGGTTAAGCTCAGGATCATCAAGCGACGTGTAACCGATCGCCCCCGGAAACGATCCGTGCTGCGAGAGCTTCCGTCCCCCGTGGTAACCCCAGTCGCAGGGCTGCGGCCCCGGAGCCGGCAGTTTCCACAACTCCTTCGGACGCGAGCAATCATTGCCGAGCACGACGATGGCGCGGATTCCATGTCGCTCCATGATCGAGAGCATGCGCTCGAACCGCGCCATGAAACCGTCATGATCGTGATACCACACGCCAAAGCCTTGCTCTTCGACCAAGATGCGCAACGTGTTGAAGCCGATCGACGCCGCCAGCGCCAGTTCGCGATCCACCTCCTTGAACCGTTCTTCGCTGCCCAACTCCTGCCACTGGTCCACGCGGTTCGCCGCACTCGCGGGCATGTAGTTGCAACCGCGCATCCATGGCTGGGCGTTATACCACGCCCACGCCTTCTCCTTCGACCACGGCCCCGTCCGCTCGGCAAACGCACCCGCAACAACGCAAAACACGCACAATCCAATGACCAAGTCTCTCGTTTTCATCATACTCCTCCTACCTCTGAAAAAATAATACTACTGCGGAAACGGTCCAGCAACTGGTTTTAGGAACGCACCGCGTAATCGGTTAGCCCTATTCGGGCACAACCGTTGGCTTCCCAGTCATTGCATCAAAACGAATTATTATCGTTTTGCCCTCATCATTCCACCCGACACCGCACTTCAAACTATCGCAATCAATCCACTTGCGTAGGTCATACCGCATTTTCATGCCTTGATTTTCCATTGACACGGCAAAATCATAAAATTGATCTATGGCATAAAGCTTCTCAGGCTGCTGCGTATCGACGACCCATAAGTAACTTTTGAGTCTGCTGTTTTCTGTCATTGCTGGAGACACCGTATCAGATGGCGGATCATTGATTAGACGGTACCCCCGCACGGCAAGATAGCGCCCTGTTGGCGACCAAAGAACGTCGGCATCAAAAAGTTGATCGATTGAAGCCAAGGGGTTTCGGGATGTCATATTAAACAAATGGAGCCTGTTCTCATAGGTGGCCGTTACATACTCTTCCCATTTGACGTAATGACTTGCCGTACAGTTCGTCAGTGTGTTAACGATGTTCGGGAAGTGTCGAAAAATCCTGACCGAGCTATTGGAAATCACCACAAATCCCGGCGTATTTCTTTCATTAGCATCCACACCTTCCAACAGCACGTTTGTTGTGACCAACGGATATTGTTCCTTATAACTTTTCGGCATTTTGGAAATCACCGCTCTTGCCGTGTGATAATCTCTATCCTCAAAAAGCGAATACGTGAACGCCCTATAAAAAGCAGCCTCATCTTCAGGTTTTTTCTGGAACCAAGCAACCGGATCATATTCTTTAAGATATTCAGCTTCCAGTTGACCGATGATTTTTTCGCTAAATCCCTCCCGTTTTAGTTCTTCAATTTTTTGCGCCGCGAACAAAGGACGTCCGCTATGAATTTCACCTCTGCATCTAAAATACGACTGAGCAATATATGCTTTCCTGTTCCCCGGAACAAAACGCACGTTTGCTTGCTCGGGTTCCTCGCCCTGCAACCCGAGTGAGAACAAAACCAACAGACTCCACAGCACAACAGCTTTCTGCATGTTCCAGTTATTTGATTTCACTGTTGGCCTCCATTCAGAACAATTCACCATCTCACCTAGAACGAACAATTCAGATGTCCTGAGGACAACTTAGCATATTCGCGTGAAACAACAGAGCAGCGCTTTTACACTCATCATTGC
>LSQX01054735.1_pt2 | contig 14998 bp, 8 predicted proteins | sample 654561 | NCBI WGS metagenome assembly LSQX01 (sample SAMN04489861, study PRJNA283612) | anaerobic digester metagenome | isolation source: 4 biogas reactors fed with cattle manure at either 37C or 55C with and... | place: Denmark: Kongens Lyngby | collected 2014 | reverse complement strand
CCGTCAAGGCTTTTCGCGCGCATGAAGTATCACGGATCATTCTCACGCGACCGGCGATTGAGGCCGGAGAAAACTTAGGCTTTCTTCCGGGCGATCTTCAAAGTAAAGTTGACCCTTATATGCGCCCGCTTTACGATGCTTTGCAAGATTTTTTAGGATTTGAAGTGTATCAGCGACATCTCGAACGTGGCGAAATCGAGATTTCACCGCTGGCATATATGCGTGGAAGAACATTGAATGACGCATTTATTATCCTTGATGAAGCGCAAAATACAACGCGTTCGCAGATGAAGATGTTTCTCACGCGTATTGGTTACAACGCGCGCGCTGTGGTCACTGGTGACATCACGCAGATTGATCTTCCAAGACGGCACATGAGCGGACTTGCGGAAGCGGCTGATCTTCTGAAAGCCTTGGAAGGTGTGACACGTGTGACGCTCACAGATCGCGATGTCGTTCGTAATCCCTTGGTGCAGCGAATTATTCGCGCATATGAAAAAGATGCGGCAAAACGTGCGTCGAGGGCACGTCATCGTACATAATACTGTTAAACAACAGCTTCAAGAGGGCGAATATGATGGATAAAAAATCGAACATGAGGCAGAAGGAAAAACAAAAAGGACGATCCCTGCATAAAAATGTAGCGACGACACTCACTGTGTTCGGACTGATCGTTGCTGCCATCATTACCGTATTCATCGGTTCGACTCCTCATAAATACGATCTTCAAATCGGAGATATCAGTGTATATGACATTTCTGCACCGCGTGATATCGCAGACAAGTCTGAAACGATGCGCCGTGCGCTGGTTGCGCGCTCACAAGTGCCGAATGTCATGATTCGTTCCGAGGAAAAAAGCGATGCATCCATCGATGAGATTCGAGTCCTGCTATCTCTCGCTTCAGATTGCCGCAACGATTTGTATGGATTCGAGACAGTAAGTCCGGATCCGGAATCGACTTCGACGGAGGAAACTGAGACGGGAACGTTCACAATTGCACGCGCGCCGGATAATCATGAAATTGAGTTGGCAATTTCGACATTAATTTCAGATCTCAGCCAAAAAGAGGGGATCATTCTGCCGTCGGGCGATGCCGATCTTCTGATACGAATGAGTGAAGAGCGGTTTAGAGCGCTCAACAATACGATTATGACCGAAGCGCGAGTTATTTTGTCGGAGACATTGGATGAGGCGGCGTTACAACGTGCAATCGCGTCTTCTGTTGAACATATGCAAAGCATCGCAACCTTTTTTAAAGACGACGCCTTGCTTGCCGGACGTTTGTTAAATCTGACGCTACGGCCGAATGTGGAGTTTAATGAGGAGGCGACGGAAAAAGCGCGTATCGCAGCGTATGACCGTGTAATGAATGATCCGGTGATGGTCAGCCGAGGCACACGCATTTTAAGCCAAGGCGATGTGATCACGCCGGAGATCATGTCAATGCTCAATGATCTCAATATGACAAAATCAGCGTCGTTTGACTGGGCACGGCTCGGTGGCATCGCCGGTTTGACTTTACTTTGTACGATTATTGCCGTGCTGTTTTTCAGGCGCTATGTATCTATTCTGGGCGATCAGCCTTCGCGCAGTGTAATCGCATTGTCGTTAACGACACTTCTTCCGTTGCTCATGTCGGCTTATCTGGCTCGTAATTTTCCGCTTGCGCCTCCGGTGTATTTTACAGCTGTAGTTGTGACGGCCTATTTTGGTTTTCGAGCAGCGATTTTTACGACATCGCTTCTGATCATTCTCATTATGCCGATGGCATCTTTTCATCCGTCTTTCCCGATCGTCGGAATTATAGGCTGTATGGTCGCGTCACTTTTCACTCAAGGATCGAGACGACAAGACAATTATGCCCACATCATTGTCGGAGCCTCTCTGGCAACGGCGTCAGCAGCGCTTTTGATGGGCATCCTCCAAAAGGAATCTGCATCGCTTTTAGTTTCAAACATCTTGCAGGCGACATTGTCCGGAGGCTTATCGGTCATCGCTGCCATCGGCATTATGCCGCTATTTGAACTCATCTTTAACACGGTATCTCCTTTACGTTTAATTGAGTTGTCGCAACCGGGTCACCCACTGATGAAACGTCTTTTTGTCGAGGCGCCCGGTACCTCACAACATTCAATGATGGTTGCGAATTTGGCGGATACAGCGGCTGAGGCCATTGGAGCTAATGCCATGATCGCTCGTGTCGGCGCATATTTCCACGATGTGGGCAAGCTTGAGAACCCCATGATGTTTACGGAGAATCAAACGGGGGCGAATCCCCACGACCAGTTGACGCCGTTGGAGAGTGCTCGGATCATCACACGACATCCGGAAAACAGTTACACGCTTGGTCGAAAGTACAGATTGCCGTTGCCGCTACTAAAAATAGCAAACGAACATCACGGATCAACAGTTCTTCAATACTTCTGGCGCAAAGCCTGTCGTGAGGCTGAGATGAAAGGTTTGCCACCTCCGTCGATTGATGCTTTCCGTTACCGAACACCTCTTCCAAGTTCGCGCGAATCTGCGATTGTGATGCTGGCTGACTCGACGGAAGCGGCGATGAGATCGGAAGGGATCAACAAGCTAGATGCAGCAGAGAAATTGATTCGGAACGTCGTCAAGGTGAAGATTGACCAAGACCAACTGAAAAATTCAGGGCTTTCTTTTGCCGATATTGAAAAAATCATTCATTCCTTCCTCCAGATTTATGCCGGACATTTTCATGAGCGTATTGCCTACAGTGATCAAAATAAAACGTCTGTTCCGGATCCTGAAAGAGACTCTTCCGGCATGAAGGACACTTTTGTAAAAGAGACAACTATGCCCATGCATGTCGTCATCTCCGAAAATGATGAACAGACAGCGCCTGAGCGCAAGGATATAACAGCGCCTGTACGTGTTGTGACTTCAGTTGATAATTTTCAGGAAACAACTGAAATAACTGACAGAGGGATACCTGTTCGCGAGTTTGACCAAGATGACTTTATAGAGAAAGTGGCTGAGCGCAAAAATATAACAGCACCGGTACGCGTCGTCATTCCTAGAGATGGGATACAGGCTGGGACAGAGCAAATTGATAGAACAATGCCTTCTCGCACAGTGAACGCTGATGATAATGTACTAGAAGAAGCTGAACGCAAAGAAAAAACCATGACGGTACGCGCCATAACTCCAGGTGACGGCACACAGTCTCTGGTTGGGCTTAAAGACAGAATGACACCTATACGCATCGTTACAGAACGCAGGAAAAAGAAGAATGATAAGGATGATTGACGTACGATGCTATAATTGTCAAAGAGCATATGGCGCTCGGGAGCTGTTTCCCGTCATTCGGGAAACAGCTGAGTACGTTCTCTATTCGTCTCCTTTTATTAGACGGCTTTTAGAAGAAGGCATCGGCGTTTGTATCGATGTGACAACGGTTGGACCGCGCATCATGCGCAAGATTAACCGGGAGCAGCGCAGTGTCGATGCTTTGACGGATGTGCTGTCATTTCCGGCACATAACATGCGAGAAGGCGCACTGGAAAAACCGCTAGATCCTTGGCAAACATTTGCTCCGGATGATCGCTCCGCGCTTTACCTTGGAGAACTTGTCATATCGCCTGAACGAGCGGCAGAACAGGCAAAAAATCTCGAACATACATTAGAGCGGGAACTGATGTTTCTTACTATCCACGGTGTCCTTCACCTTCTCGGTTTCGACCACGAATGTGAGGAAGATGCATTGACCATGAAAGCCTTTCAACGTCAACTGATACGTGGTTTGGAGGAAGTTCCTTCCGGTTTTGTGGCACTTTGCGGTCGACCGAATGTCGGGAAATCGACTCTTCTTAACCGGCTATCCGGACGGACTCTCGCTATCGAATCTCCCAAGCCTCAAACGACACGACATGCAATCCGCAGTGTTCTCTTTTTTGATGATGCCGAGATTGCATTTCTAGATATGCCGGGTTTGCACAAACCAAACAATGCACTCGGTCGTGCCATGATGAAGACGGCCATGCAAGCGATTCGACAAGCCGATATCATCGCACTGATGATCGATGCGTCTTGGCGCCCCTACATTGGCGAGGAGGAATGTCGCGTCCTTGAAATTGCCAAGGAAGACAACAAAAAGACAATCCTCCTGATCAATAAAATCGACCGCTCGCCAAAGGAGGCGATCCTGCCTTTGATTGCGCTTTATGATGCCAATTGGCATCCGGATGCCTGTATCCCGATCTCAGCGAAGACAGGAGATGGATTAGATATTTTTATCGATGAAATAAAACGTCTACTGCCGGTGAGGCGCCGCATGTTCCAAGAGGATGATGAGACGGATCAAACGGAGCGCATCCTCGCCGCGGAACTTGTCCGACGTGAAATCCTTCGCCAGACAGAGCAAGAAATTCCATACGGTGTCGCTGTGACAGTACGTTCTTTTGATGAGGAGATGGATGAATCCGGTGAACGTGCGGGAATTCTCATTGAAGCCGACATCATCTGCGAGAGGTCATCCCACAAGAAAGTCCTTGTAGGGAAGGGCGGTAGCATGGTGCGCTCCATCGGTACGGAAGCTCGCAAAGCGATGGAAATGCTGTTTGATGCGCCTGTCTATCTTAACCTTTTTGTTCGTGTGCGCCCAAATTGGCAGAATCGTCCGCAGGATCTCGGTGCTGTTGGACTCTTGCCTTCCGATACATCTATTTAAGTGAGCCGCCCGTCATGAAAACGATCGAAACCAAGGGATTTGTCATGAATGTGTTCGCTTGGAAAGATCGCGATCGTTTGTTGCACTTGCTGACCCCGGAACTTGGTCTCATCACAGCTAATGCCCGCGGCAGCGCAAGTATGAAAAGCAAACTTCGCAGTTTGACGCAGCTATTTTCACTTTCCGATTTTATACTCATCGAACGGCAGGGGCGTTATACCGTGCGTTCCGGTGTTCTGCAAGAATCATTTTCCGGCATATCGTTCGATCTTGACCGACTGGCGGCGGCCTCGCACGCAGCAGAAGCTTTTTCCGATGTTGCGCGAAATGGAGAGCCTCAACGCTACGTTTTTGACTTGTGGGCGTATACGATTTATCAGATCGCCACAGGGGAAGATCCCGTTCTTGCTTCGCGTTTGGCGACATTTCGTCTTATGGTGGAAAGTGGCTTTGCGCCAATGCTGGATGCTTGTGTGCGCTGTCTGTCAGAAGTTTCGTTTCCGTGCCGATTCAGTTTTCGCGAAGGAGGTATAATTTGCGATCAGACCGGTTGCCGACAAGCTGGCGATGGAGGGGTTGCGCTTTCAGAAGGTACGGTATCTCTATTGCGATACGTCGCAAAAGCCCCCTTCAGTCGTCTTTTTCTCTTTCAGTCGTCAGATCTTATTAGAAAAGAAGCGTCCGATTTTGCCGACCAATGGCTGGAACAGAAGATGGAAAAGCCCTACAGCCGTCTTTCATTAATTGATCAATCTGGATTCCGTCTGAATGACGAACGTTCCAAACAAGGTGAAAAGTAACGAAACCGTCCGACAAATAGGACGACTCATGATAAACTTAAACGCGATGCATTGTTGAATTCACTATTGAAATCAGTCTTTTCTAGGGGAGAACCATAGCTTCGGCATGATATTTAGGATGGTCTACTATGGCAAAATTTCACAGTATTTTTGACATTATCGGGCCGGTGATGATCGGTCCGTCCAGCTCTCATACCGCCGGTGCGGTGCGCATAGGGCTTGCGTTACGCGCCATTTTCGGGGAGACGCCGGAAAACGTTCAAATCACTTTTTTTGGATCTTTTGCGCACACTTATAAGGGGCACGGCACTGATCTTGCTTTAATTGGCGGGCTGCTCGGGCTTTCGACGGCAAACCCGGACATACGATATGCGTACGATCTTGCGAAAGAAACGGGTATGAAGGTCAAAATTGTCACATCTCAGGAAAAAATGAAGCATCCGAACACGGCGGAGGTTCGCATGACAAAAGGATCACGCACCGTTTCAGTGACAGGTATTTCAACGGGCGGTGGCTCCATCGACCTTGTAGAGATCGATGGATTCAATGTGCATGTGCACAATGACAATCCTGTGATTCTCATTTTCCATATGGACCGGCCGGGTGTCATTGCCAGTGTAACCCGTGTTATTGGGAGGCATCGCCTTAACATCAGTCAGATGGAAGTTTCGCGGAAAACTAAGGGCAAATTGGCACTTATGCTGATCGCAACAGACGGCGAAATACCGGATGCCACACTCGAAGAGATCGCTGCAGTCGAACATATTGTTCAGATCATCGATCTTTCCGAAATCAGACGCGAGCCGAACGGCACGAAGGCCTTGATGGAGAAAGGAACTGCCCAATGAGACGCGTAACGACTTTTGCACAGATCATAAGAACATGTGAAGAGAAAAACTGGAAGCTTGCTGACTACTTTTTATATCAAGAAATGGATTGGCGACAGCGCGAAGGGGAAGACAGTTCACCGGAAGCCATTTTGGAAAAAATGGAAATCAATCTGCAGGTTATGGAATCTGCGGCGAAAGAGGGCATCGGAGGCGTTCAATCATATTCCGGTCTGACAGGCTATGACGCGACGCGTCTTAACGCATACCGGTCGGAGAAAGCGCCTTTGGGGAAGAGTTTTTATTTGGACGCGATTGTCAACGCGATCGCAATCAATGAAGTGAATGCGTCCATGGGTCTCATCTGCGCGACGCCGACGGCCGGATCCTGCGGTGTTGTACCCGGTATTTTGCTTGCAGCAAGAGAACATCTCAAATTAGACCGGCGTCAGCAGCTCGATTTTCTGATCACGAGTGGCGGCTGCGGGTTGATGATCGGCAATCTTGCCTCGATCTCCGGAGCAGAGGGGGGCTGTCAGGCTGAGATCGGATCTGCGTCCGGTATGGCCGCTGCCGCACTCGCGGAAGCGGCGGGCGGTACCCCGCAGGCGTCAACCAACGCACTTGCGATGGCTCTCAAAGGATTGCTCGGTCTCGTATGCGATCCGGTCGCCAGCCTCGTCGAGGTACCCTGCATAAAGCGCAACGCAACAGGTGTCGTCAACGCGATCGCGTCCGCGGAAATGGCGTTGGCAGGTATGCAGAGCCGTATCCCGACCGATGAGGTTATCTCTGCGATGCATTCAGTCGGGCAATTAATGCCAAGCGCCCTTCGCGAAACAGCGCTCGGCGGTTTGGCGTTAACACCTACAGCGCGCCGCTACACGCGTGAACTGAAACAAACAGGAAAAATCACGTGGAAGGAAAGGAAAGGACCGCTACCGTCTAAATAACTGTTCTCCATGACATCGAACCGATCGGATCCTTTCATTCGGGCGAAAAACTATTGATTGCGTGCTCGGAATGATTGTCAGTTTTTAATTGTTTTTTTGCATCTGAGTGAGATAGAACATTACTTCGTTGATCTTATCTACACTTTTGATCACGCAGACGAAGAAGAATACGTTGATCCACAGCGTTGGAATTTTCGATCGTCGCTTTTCTATTAAAAAAGAAATGTCTTACGGTTGCTCCGATGCCAAATGTTTTTTAGGTAGTGGCTCAATCTCGTTCCAGAATTGTCTGATGCGTGCTAAGCAATCATCGGCGTTCGACGTATGCTCGGTATGCCAGTCATCCGGCAAAAGTGCACGATGCACAGGATCGGCGTAGCGGTCATCTATAAGAAGGACAATGCCGTAATCTTCTTCGCTTCGAATGAGACGACCTGCTGCTTGAGCAATCCGGTTAAATCCCGGCCAAAGGTAAGCGAACTCATAGCCCTGTCCACTGGTCGCGTCATAATATTGCTTTAGAAGATCGCGTTCCGGCGAAAGGCCGGGAAGGCCGGTGCCGATGATAATGACACCTGTCAACTCCTCGCCTGTGAGGTCAATCCCCTCATTGAAAAGCGAACCGAGTACCGTAAGGCCTGCCAACGGTCGTTTTCGCGAAGTATCGCGAAAATAGGCGAGATACTTATTTTTTTGTGAATCGGTCATGCGTGACGGTTGAACGATCCAATCAATATCGCCGGTTTTCAGAGCGCTAAGTGCGCGTGTAAGTTGGCGCTGATAAGCGAACGAAGGCGAAAAAATAAGGTAATGACCGTTGCGGAGGCGAATCGTTTCCGCGATCAAACGAGCTACATCCGGCAGGGTTTGCAACCTGTCTTTGTAACGGATGGAATGCGCTTCATATGCAATCACCAAGCGGCGTTCTGGAGGGAAAGGCGATGGGAGCTTTATGGTTTCCGGATGATCTTGAGACGCATGGGCATCGAGGAGCGACCGGTAATAAGGCATGGGTGAAAGGGTCGCAGAAAAGAAGACAGCCGGCGATCGACCGTAGTAGAGATCCGTTAAATGACCGGACGCATCGAGTGTCATAAGAGAAACCGCGATGTCATCTTTTCCTGCCTGTCGAAAACACGTGATATATGTGTAATCGTAATAACGATCGGCGACTCGTTGGAAAAAGAGCAAATCAAAATACAGGATGATCATGGATTCGCGTCCCGGAAAATCAACGTAAGTTTCAAAAAAACGTGTTAATGCCCCGACAAGTGCAGTGATATTTTTTAAAATAAAAGAAGGCGTATCTCTTGTTGCGAGAAACCGAGGAGATAAAACGGGACGATATGGTTTCATTTCTTCAAGGAAAGCTTCCTTTTCATCTGTGATATCTGTGTTGTTTTTGTCGTGCCTGTTGTCGAAGAAGTTTATAAAACGCGCAAGACCGGTGATTAGGCGATCAAGCGGTCGAAGCGCTTGGTTAACATCCTGAGGAAGGACATGCTTGGCTCGTCGAGCGAATTGTGAGGAAGCGCGTGCCGATCTTGCGTCAGGTGCCAATATGACGCGTGATGCGACAGGCGACGCTTTGTCGTTAGAGTCCGTATTGGTTCCTGACGTGCGCGCTAATTCGAGAAGTTTTTTCCTAAAAGTTATAAGATCCGATAAAGAGAGGAAAGCGGAGAACATCTCCCGCGAGCGCCGCGCGAGGTTGTGCGCTTCATCGACCAATAATGTATAGCGCGCGTTGTCGTCATCGAGGCGATCGCTCCATCGAACTCGCGGGTTAAAAATGTAGTTATAATCACAAATCACTGTGTCACACGTTGAGAGAAGATCGAGCGACAATTCGTACGGGCAGAGCGTATATTTTTGTCCGAGTTCGCGGATCTTTTCCGGCGTGATCCGTGACAACGCATAGCTTTCTCGGATGGCTTCCTTGACGCGTTCATAGTACGTCAAAGCATAGGGGCAGCGAAGCGTATTGCAAAAGTGTTCCGATGCGAGGCACGCCTGTTCTTTAGCTTGAATGGTGATAGAACGCTGAACGAAGCCTTTGCGACTCAAATCATTTAGCGCGTCTTCCGCCACTTTGCGCTGTGAACGTGTCGGCGTCAGGTAGAAGATTTGATCCGTCAAGCCGTTAGCTTGCGCTTTGATTGACGGGTAGAGCGTCGCCATCGTCTTGCCGATGCCGGTAGGCGCTGAGACAAAGAGAACCTGCTGATCGCGAATGGCCGCTATGATCTCGCGCATCATATCCTTCTGTCCGTCACGCAGAGAAGGATAAGGGAACGACGCAATTTTATTATTCGTATCCCGTTTAAGTCGATGCGCGTACAGCATGCCGGACGATTCCGCGAATGCTGTACACAGACGCTTAAAAAAATCATCGAGTTCTTGGCGTTGATGTGATGTATTGATAAAGTGTGGTTCCCCGGTATCCAGAGCAAGGTAACATAGGCAGACTTCAACGGATGAGGCGGGGAGACGCTCAAAACTCTTTTCAGTATTCTTCTGATTTCGGTTCGTTTCTTGGAGTAAAAGTGCTGCGTAAAGCATCGCTTGTGTGATGTGAACGGGGTCACCGTCTTTCGGAAGACTTGCTGAATGGCCACGATAGCCTTTAATTTCGACAATTTTTACAGTACCGTTAGGATGGCGCGCAAGAAGATCGCAACGTCCTTCAATGCGGAGGTCAAAAGGGAATGTAGAATCGTGAAAGATTCCCGAAATAGGAACTTCAAAATATAATTTGTCATCGGGAAACCATATTTTTGCGTTTTGTTGAAAACGCTGATGAAGCCGGATTCCTTCCACTCCGGTAATACCCGCAAAAAGAGGGCTTCCAAGGCCGCCATGCATTCTTGAAAATTCGGCGAGCGCGCGAACGCCGATCGAGATAAATGGACGATCAGAAAAGCTTGACGAATCTTGTGAAACCCCGTAGTTTGACATCATTTTCTTATGCTAACAAACGCCCAGATACTGATCAACCCTGCGCTTGTACATGTAGCGGCTGAATTATCGATAATCATGACTGGATTTAAACGTTATTTATCTCCGCGAATTATACTGTCACTCTTGCCTCCTTTAGAAGCTCGTTGTCACTTCGCGTAATTATTGGTGTCGGCTCATGAAAAGAACTACGAACGTTAATTGCTTTATTCCTAGGAAAGCTCAACATTTTTTGTTAAACTGAATCTGTAGCGTAGTTATGAAGGCAACAAATGAATTAACCGCGTTTCATTCTTGAATTCAATAGATGCCTTGTTCACCAAAGCATTTACTGAGTACATACTCAGGTCATGTCAGATAGTGGGACAGGTTATCAAACAAGCGCGATTGTTGCGATATATTATCTGTGACCATGTGATACATGCATTAATTAGCGTGATAGAAAGGAGATTGTTATGCGGTGTAATAACTGCGGGTATGTAAACGAGGACAACGTACGCTTTTGCATCATGTGCGGACAGCCCATCGATTCAAAAGGACAACCGGAGGAAGATACAAAACCTCCCTACACTGAACCCTCTCCTGGGAGAGTTGACACTCCTTCGGGCTATCCTTCTGCCCCAGCGTCAACGCAATCTTCCGATGTACGTGGGTATCAGCCCCATGCTCCGTATTCGGGTTCTGCGTATGCGGGATATCCTGTCGGAACACCTCCGCCACAGTCGGGATACCGTCCCCCTATGCCTGCTCAGCCGCAGATGACTCCTTCTTCCCCTCCTTCTTCTTATGGAAGAATACCAACACAGGAACAAGGACCGACGCAAGGCGGATGGCAAATGTCGCCACCTCCTGCTAAACCTCCCCGTAAGAAAAAAAAGAAAGGCTTGATTATTGGTCTATCGATTCTGAGTGTATTGATTGCATTAATCGCTGCTTTCCTAATCTATTCATTGCCTCTTCGTCCGGAAGTGCGACTTGAAGGTATTCGTCAAACCCTAGACGGCACCATCAGCAAACTGTCGCTTGAAGCTAAATCTAACCAAATGATCCGAGAGATTCGCTATGCGTTGAATCCCTCTGATCCAACCGATCCTGAAGCGTATAAAGTGCTTGAAAATATTGAAGGCGGTATTTTCGAGAAAACCGGGATTCTTCCCAAACTTTCGCTTGACCGCAAGATCAATAAATCATCACAGGAGCGCGGACCATGGGTTCGTTCGGATGCAAATGCGAAGATTGGCAACCATACGTTGTACATCACTTTAAAAACAATGTTCGGTACATCGGATCCTATTCCGTTCAATCTCCATTATGCATCAGGCATATCTTCACCGCCTGATCGATCGAAGATTCGCGCAGGAAAATCAGGTGATTTTGACAGTCTGTCCAATGAATTGCTCATCTCACTCACCATGGATAGTGACCGCTCTATCGCAGAGCAGCTGGCGTCAGAAACAGGCGGTAAGATTGTAGGCGAAATCCCATCTATCTTGCGTTATCAGATTCGCTACGACAAGGTCAGCTCTGATGAATTGGATGCAATTCTCGAGACGCTCCGCGCTCATCCGAGCATCGAAATTGCACAGTACAACTATGTGTATAAACGCTCTGAGATGCAATTTTATACAGACGATGCCAAGCTCGATTCGTGGGACATCAATAATCCGGATGGCAACAACTGGGGGCTCGAAGTTATCAGGGCGCCGCTCGTCTGGAAAGATCTTAACGGCTTTACGACGATTTCGATCGGTGTCGCTGACGGCGGACTTGAATATGACCACGAAGATCTTAATATAGACCGATCGAATATCTACCTTTTCCCAACATTTACTATGGAAACGCTCGACGACCTTGAGCTTTACTACACAAAGTCCGATAAGTCGCCGGGCTCGCGTTATTTCCGTTTAAAAGAACACGGTACGCACGTCACCGGCATCATGAGTGAAGTTGGAAATAACGGTATCGGCGCAACAGGTGTCAACTGGAATACGGTGCCGTATTTTTACCACTACTGGCACATGAGCGTTAACGAAGACACAGGAGAACTTGATCTTTGGAATGTCACGACATCATTTGAACTTGAAGTGACGCTCACGACCCTTGTCGAACAAGGTTGTCGAGTGATCAACTTCAGTGTTGGCGATACTGATCCCACCGAACCGGGAGGCAAGGATGAGTTCATCGAGACGCAGGCCTATGGCGATCTGTGTTTGAGACTGGAAAGTCTCGGCTATGACTTCCTTGTCTTTAAAGCAGCGGGTAACGAGGGAAAGGATGCTGCGGACTTTGAGATGAACCGCATCATGATGGGAACCGATCCCGGTCGCCGTCATACAGTGATGGTGGCGTCGATTGAGAATACGCCGATCGATTTCGACGAAGGTGTCGATGACCGAATCAAGTATGCGTACCGTTTGGCCGATTATTCCAACTACGGTACCCTTGTAGATATTGCCGCGCCCGGATCCGATATTTTCAGCACTGTTCCCGGTCAAAGCTATGACTCAAAATCGGGCACTTCGATGGCCTCTCCGATGGCAGCGGGTGTCGCATCGCTGATTTATGGCGCGCATCCTGAATATTATGCCTCTCAAGTCAAGGCCATATTAATGGAGCGAACCGATACTTTTACAACGGACGGCACGAATCTCATTCCCGTTGTCAACGCAGCGTTATCTTCTGACTTTGCAAAGACAGGAGATATACCGCAACTACCGCCCGGTCAGGTCATACCCAATCCCGCTGTTACACCGTATCCCGGGCCGCCGCAGCCGACCAAACCGGGAGATCCGGGCGTATTCCAATTCCCGGATCATACGCCATTTAGGGGTCAAAGCGGCAAGGGCGGCTTTACAGGCTTTGTTTGTGATGCGGATTCAAAGGGTGAAATTGCGCTGTTCACCTTGTATCTGACGGATCACAACGGTGATATGGTAACGCTTGACTATGCCTATCCTTATCCGGCGTCCTACGATGCCCAAAAGATGGGTGAATTCTTTACGACCGTGCTCGCTGAGGACGGGAAGGACACTACTGTTGACGATCTTGTGATCGAGGCAAGAGGCTATCAAACTTATGAAGTTCCTCCGTTCACCGTTCGCGGCGGAGAAGTCACGGATCTAGGAAAAATATACCTTGAACCGGAGAGCGAAGAAGTCATTCGCATTCCAGGACATACACCCTTTACACCCAAAGATGGATGGGGCGGGTTTGTCGGCTTTGTGTACGATGACGAGACTAAGACGCCGATTTCGGATTTCACGATTGAAGTCGATTATAGAGACTTAGACACAGGCGAACCAGAACACTACATCTTTACGTATACTTTCCCGCCTTCAGAGGGCAAATATGCTCAGTTGCAGGGCGAATATATGATCCTCGTTAATGTTCAAGGAACGGAAGGTGATGTCGAAGACTTAACAGTACATGCAGACGGCTATGTTTCCGCTTATCTTGGTGATTTCAATATCAAAGAAGGGTTGTTTACCGATGCCGGTGTCGTATACCTCAAACGTGAGGGTGCGACTCCGGATCCGGATCCCCAGCCGAAACCGGTTGAACCGGATCCCGATGACGGTGTCATTCGTATTCCGGGTCACACTCCGTTTACACCGCAAGAAGGCTACGGCGGTTTTGCGGGCTTCGTCTACGATGCAATAACGAAGAAGCCCATACCGTCATTTAGGTTTGCTGACCTCACATGGCTTGATGGTACGGCAGCCGATTATGAAGATACGTACTTTGACTGGCCGTATCCGGATGACTTGTTAGCGCAGATCGAAGGTGAGTTTATCTTCTGGGTTGGTATGTTAGGTAAAAAATCGGGTACGATGGAGCCTTTCACAATCGAAGCGGATGGCTACGAATCGGTGTACGTAGATTCCTTCGTGGTGAAAGAAGGCGCAGTCACGGATCTTGGTGTCTTCTATCTCCAGCCTTTGAGCGCCGAGCTGAATGAAGGAGAGGTTGCCGTTGTTCTCGAATGGGGTCCAGTGCCTGAAGATCTGGATTTACACGTCACCGCACCAATCGAAAATTACGGACGTCCGTTCCACTTGTTTGCTTTTTCTGATTATTTTTACTTCGGAAATTCTGACGATCCTGATGCATGGGTAGAAGTGGACAGTGATGTCGGCTACGGTCCGGAGGCTGTGATTTTGTCACCTCCGGAAAAAGATGTTACATATACAGTCTACGTCCATGACTTCACAAACACGGCAAAGCAAAGTGGTGCTAATGCGCTCGCTAATTCAGTTGCCACAGTATCGATCTACTTTGAGGGAGTGAACGAGCCGATAAGTTTTGATGTTCCGAACAATGAAGGCACCCTTTGGAAAGTCTGTGAGATTAAAAATGGCAAAGTTACACCGATCAATACAATGAGCTATGAAGGACGACCGTTAAATATTGGCAGCAACTAACAGAAAAAACAAGCCGCGCAGTCAAGTATGCTCGATTTTGACAGTGGAACGGCGATATCAAAGATGATCACATGCCGCGTAGCTAAGTTGATTGGCCGGCTGAGTAAAGTAACTTTGATTAAGCTATGAAAAGAGATAAGGGACGGCGCAACGGCGCCGTCCCCTCCATTTAGATAAAGAATTTCGACCTTATTTTCACCATTGCCTTCAAAAGTAATAGATTGGACAAGGCAAAAACTTGTGGTACAATAGCGAAGCGGCACGAATGAGGCGCCGTTATTATATGGATAACGTGGGCGATTAGCTCAGCTGGGAGAGCGCTGCGTTCGCATCGCAGAGGTCGAG
>LSQX01191142.1_pt1 | contig 14999 bp, 10 predicted proteins | sample 654561 | NCBI WGS metagenome assembly LSQX01 (sample SAMN04489861, study PRJNA283612) | anaerobic digester metagenome | isolation source: 4 biogas reactors fed with cattle manure at either 37C or 55C with and... | place: Denmark: Kongens Lyngby | collected 2014 | reverse complement strand
TAATAGTTGAGCTCTCGTGTTATTGAAAATGAGAGATTCAAAAACTACGTTCTCCCTTTGGATTCTGGGGGCCTGATCCCCCAACATCAGTTTTTCCTGGCTGATAATACCCCGGATCCTCTATGTTGTTTTTCTCATATAATAGTGTGAATAGGGCCAGTAATTCCAAGGCATAAATAAAAAAGAATAGAAAACCTCTATAGATATATAAAAATCATGTGTGTCATTTCATTATAACAGATGGTAGATTGCCATACAATGACCTATACCAGCATATTATAAATGTATTCTTCATGGTTTTCTAAATGGACAAGTCCCTACTTTATACTTGAAATGTATTGACAGAATAAAAGAAGTACCCTAAGGTTTATCAGGATACTTCTTTACGGTTTGTCATATATAGATAACTCACTATATTTCTATAGGGATTGTCCTGTTTTTCTCAAGATTACCTATGCTTTGCAATCTTTTTATTCTTATATAATATGCGGTCATTAGAAGGATTGCAGCACCGAGCCAGGCGGCTACTTCTGAAAAGTAGAGTCCAATCTCACCAATCAAGAGGGGAAGGAAAGCTACAGTGGATATTCTCATAACCAATTCGACTATCCCCGAGACCATGGGCATTACGGTATCACCCATACCCTGCAGGGCAGAACGATACACGTGTAACAAGTATAGGACAGACAATAGCAGAACCATGATAACCAGATATTTGTAAGCCACATTTAGTACTGCTTCAACCTCCTGCGAATCACCGGTAATATAGAGCATTAAGATTTTTCGTCCAAATACCATCATGATCACGGAGATTGCACAGGCAGTGCCCACAGCCATCTTTACCAAGGAATTTACACCTTCTCTGATACGTCCGTATTTCTTTGCCCCTAAATTCTGTCCCGCAAAGGTAGCAATGGCAAACCCAAAGGATGTGGCCGCCATCTCAAGGAGCCCATATAATCTGTTGGTAGCTGTAAAGCCCGCCACAATTACAAATCCGTACCCATTTATGACATATTGTACTACCATACCTCCAGCACCGATTATGCCGTTCTGAGAGGCCATGGGTATGCTCAGCCTTAATAGGTTCCCAATTATACCCTTGTCAAGTCTCCAATCACTGGCTTCCATACGTAAAACAGGAACTTTTTTTATAGTATTCAGGCAGTAGAGGAAGGAAAAAGTCTGTGCCATAATGGTGGCGATGGCTACCCCTGCCACTCCCCAGCGAAATACCCAAATAAATATAAGATCCAGTATAATATTAATGATAGAAGCAATTATCATAGCCCATAGGGGTGTTTTGCTATCCCCCATACCCCTTAATATGGATGAGGCCATATTATAGGCCATGACCATGGGATAACCCAAGGAATATATACTGACATAGAGGTGAGTATAGTCTATTATATTATCCGGTGTCTGAATTGCCTGAAGTATTGGTCTTGCACATCCAAAACCAACCACGGCCAATATGACCCCTATTATACCGGATAGAATTGTACACATGGCAACAGTCTTCCTAAGCCCCACATAATCCTCTGCTCCAAATCGCTGGGATATCAATATAGTAAAACCATGGGCAAAACCCATTATCAGCCCTACCATCATCCAGTTCACCCAGTCCGATACCCCCAAAGCTGCCAGAGCCTCTACACCGACTACTCTACCAACTATTATGGAATCAACCATGGTATATGCTTGTTGGAATAGGCTCCCCAACATTAGAGGCAAAGCAAAAGTCAATATGAGTTTTGTGGGTTTCCCCCTGGTCATGTCCTTTATTCTCGTTGACATCTACACATTCTCCTATAACCATAAATAATACCCGGCGTACATTCAATAACGGCATTTTGCCCCCTTGTTTAGCCGGGCACACTGTTATGGATTATATCATATTTTCTGCATTGGAGTATAGGCCGGATAATGATATTTTTAAGGACTGCCCCAGAGATATGATATAGGCAGGGTCGGATAATATCATAAAAACACCGCGCCTTTGGCAGCGGTGTTTAATGCCCTTATATATGCTATTTCTTAAGTATTTATTTCCTCTATTTCACAAACTATATCTGGCCGGTATTTATAGATTCCAACATATCCCGTTCGTCAACGGATAAGACCTTGGAAAGCTCCAATAAAACTATAAGTTGGTTGCCTATACGGGTTACTCCGTAAATATATTCCTTGCCAATGCGGGTTGCCTCGGGGGCCTCTTCGATATCTTGTCCTTGGGCTCTTAATATCTCAGTAACCTCGTCAACTGCAAATGCTATATCCTTGTCATCTACCCTGGCTACTATAAACCTGGACTGACCCTCATACTTACTGTTTCCCAATTGAAAGCGTTTCTTGAGATCCAGGACGGGTATAACCCTTTCCCTGTAATCTATAATCCCCTCGATAAAATTTGGATTATTAGGTACCCTGGTGGGCTTTTGGGGAAGGATGATTTCCTGAACATCTTTTATAGTCGCTCCATATAGGTCCTCCCCTAATCTAAAGATGACATATTGTGTTTCAACCATGAAAATACCCCCTCTTTCCCCAAATTTCTTGGATTTAAGATAATTGTACCATATAGAACATATATTGCCAATGGGTTTATCTTTTCATGATAACATGATAATAGGATAAAAAATCAGGCTCTACAAAACACCTGTCAGGTATTATGTTTAGGTTAGGGTATAGGCCTGATTCTTTACGGCCTGGATAAAATCCTCGATGGAATTTAGCCTTTCAAAAAAGCTCATACCCCCTCCGCCTAATCCATCAAGGTGATGGGAATCAGAACCGGCGGTCATCAGTAAGTTGTGTTTCCTGGCATAGGCTAGTGCCCTTTCATCGAATTTGGGATCCAGGTGACTGGAATTTATTACCTCCACCGCATCCACATGATCCGGGTATAGCCTTATGGTATCTATATAAAAGGCCTCCCTGAAAGGATGAGCATGAGACAAAAAACCCCCGTGCTCATGTACCTTATCAAAATACTTCTCTATACTCCAGTCAAGGATATCCGGATGGTCTAATAGGAACTTCTTATCCAGTCCAAAGGTTAAAAATTCTGTTCCACGATAGGCATATTCCCAGCCTAAAAAAACGCTAAAATCGGTATTTTTGGCTTCATCCACCGCATTTTCATATCCCATCAAAAAAAGTTCTACACTTTCCTTCCAGGGAATATTCCTTGGAACGGCAGTATTCCCGTTAAAAAAGTGATCCGTCACAATCATACCCGAATATCCCGCCTCTATATGCGCCCTGACCATCTCCCTACCCGTAGCAGAAGCACAGGCACTTCCTTCCCTGGTATGCAAATGAGTCTCGTATCTGTATGTCTTTTTCAATTGTATCCCCCTAAATCCATGTCCACCAAATCCAATCTACTCTTTTGCTCTATGATAGGTTACATGGATAGTTCCGTTTACCGTAATTCTATGCCATCATCTGGAGATAGGAATTTATGAATATATCCAATTCCCCATCCATGACAGCCTGGATATTACCCGTTTCCTGGTTGGTCCGATGATCCTTAACCATACTATATGGATGAAAGACATAGGATCTTATTTGACTTCCCCATTCTATCCTCTTCATCTCGCCTTTCATTTGCTCTATCTTTGCCTGGGCTTCGGCCTCCTTTAGTTCTAATAGCCTGGCCTTTAGAACCTTCATCGCCGTTTCCCTATTCTGTATTTGGGAGCGCTCATTCTGGCATTGGGCTACAATACCAGTGGGCAAATGGGTAATCCTAACGGCCGACTCTGTCTTATTAACATGCTGTCCTCCGGCACCGCCGGATCTATAGGTGTCGATCTTTAGATCCTCTGGTTTTATATCCAGTTCCACATCATTGTCCAGTTCCGGCATCACATCCAGGGATGCAAATGAGGTGTGTCTTCGTCCCGAAGAATCAAAGGGGGAAATCCGCACCAGTCTGTGGACCCCTTTTTCAGCCTTTAGATAACCATAGGCATTTTCCCCGGTTATCCCAAGGGTTACACTTTTTACTCCGGCCTCCTCACCGGAAAGTAAATCCAGTGTCTCCACCTGGTAGCCCTTGCTTTCAGACCACCTGGTATACATGCGAAGCAGCATAGATGCCCAATCCATAGCCTCTGTACCACCCGCCCCCGCATGTATGGATATTATAGCGTTGTTTCGATCATAGGGACCGCTTAACAGGGTTTCTAACCTTAAGGCCTCGACACTCTTTTCAAGCTTATCTATCTCAATTTGAGCCTCCTCCACAACGGATGAGTCTCCTTCCTCAATACCCAGCTGAATTAAAATGTCAACATCCTCAATCCTGGACCTTAAGGTCTCGTATCTGGTTATTTTATTTTTAAGGTATTTTATTTCCTTGTTCACCCTTTGGGAGTTCTCTAAATCCTCCCAAAATGAGGGGTCGTTCATCTGTTCCTCGTACTCCTTAACTTTTTCAAGACATCCTGGGATGTCAAAGTGAATCACCAACCTGAGTGAAAACTGAGTTTATTTTGTCCAGAGTTTCCTGGAGGTTTTCAAGTTCAAACACATAAATCACGCCTTTCGTTTCCAAGTAATAATATTTTTATTACACTCCTTTACTTAAACTAATCCACGGTACACGATCAAGCACCACAACATCTTTTGTATTTCAGTCCACTTCCACAGGGACAGGGGTCATTTCTGCCCACCTTACTACCCTTTACTACAGGTTTTTTAGGCCCGCTGTTACCATGGCTTGCCCCAGTCGGCTTCGCCACTCTTTCCCGTTGGGGTACCCTGGCCTCTATCCTGATATTATATAAAATGCGTACCGTCTCCTCCTGAATGCTTCGGATCATTTCCTCAAACATCTCAAAGCCTTCCATCTGGTACTCAATAACCGGATCCCTTTGGCCATAAGCCCTAAGCCCAATTCCCTGACGCAGCTGATCCATAGCATCGATATGGTCCATCCACTTCTGGTCTACAACCCTTAGGAGGATAACCCTCTCTGCCTCTCTCATATTCTCCACGCCATTTTCCTCTTCCTTAAGGGCATAGGCCTTATGAGCGGCTTCTAATATCTTATTCTTTAATACTTCTTTATCAAGATCGTATATCTCTTCATCCGGTATATATAAAGAATCCCTTGGCAGAAAGAGCCTTTCCAGATGCCCAATAAGCCCCTTAAGATCCCAATCCTCGGGATTTGGAAGCTCACCTATATACATCTCAATTGCGCCATCTACTACCGATGCCACCATATCCATTATGGACTCCTTAAGATCCTCTCCCTCCAGCACTTTGCGACGCTGGGAGTATATTACCTCCCTCTGGGTATTCATGACATCATCGTATTGTAGGACGTGTTTTCGTATGTTAAAGTTGTTGCCCTCTACCCTCTTTTGAGCTGCTTCAATCTGCTTGGATAAAAGACCATATTCTATGGCCTGATCGTCTTCCAATCCTAGTCTATTTACAATTCCCTGGATCCTGTCGGAACCAAAGAGTCTCATAAGATCGTCCTCTAAGGAAATATAGAACCTGGAGGATCCGGGATCCCCCTGTCGACCGGCCCGACCTCTCAACTGGTTATCTATACGCCTGCTCTCGTGGCGCTCGGTGCCTATTATGTGGAGTCCACCCAGCTCTATAACCTTTTGACGTTCCAGTTCTGCCTCCTTTGCAAACTTGCTGAACAGTCCCCTATAAACCTTGCGGGCAGCCAGCTCATCCGGATCATCGGTTTTTTGGGTACCGGTCACCTGGTTTATCAGTTCATCGGAGTATCCCTGCTTCTTCATTTCCTTCTTTGCCATGAATTCAGGATTACCGCCCAGGAGTATATCCGTCCCTCTACCTGCCATATTGGTGGCAATGGTAACCGCCTTGTACCTTCCTGCCTGGGCAACTATCTCTGCTTCCTTCTCATGGTACTTGGCATTTAAGACCTCATGGGGTATACCCCTGCGTTTTAGCATGACGCTTAGAATTTCAGAGTTTTCTATTGTCACCGTTCCTACCAATACTGGCTGTCCCAGGGCGTGACGCTGTACTATCTCCTCTACTACTGCACTGAATTTCGCCTTCTGGTTAAGATAGATTACGTCGTTGTTGTCATTTCGGATCATCTCCTCATTGGTGGGTATGACTACGACGTCTAATCCATATATAGTTTTAAACTCATCCTCTTCGGTTTTGGCTGTCCCCGTCATTCCCGACAGCTTTTTATACATCCTGAAATAATTCTGGAATGTGATGGTAGCCAGGGTCTTACTCTCCCGCCTGACATTGACTCCTTCCTTAGCCTCTATGGCCTGGTGCAGTCCGTCGCTATACCTCCTGCCTGTCATAAGTCTTCCGGTAAACTCATCGACTATGATGACCTGATCGTCCTTAACTACATAATCCGTATCCCTTTTCATAAGGTATCGGGCTTTTAAGGCTTGATTTACATGGTGGGGCAAGTATGCCAATTCCGGATTTTCTCCGGTCGGGTCCAGGTTTGACCAATCCTCCACATTAAAATGAGCTTCAGCTTTGGCTACCCCTTCCTCAGTTAAATTGATGGTTTTCGCCTTTTCATCTATTTCAAAGTCTATCTCGTTCTTTAGTCTGATTACAAAACGATCAGCCTTATGATACATATCGGTGGACTTTTCTCCGGCGCCGGATATGATTAGTGGGGTCCGGGCCTCGTCCACAAGGATGGAGTCAACCTCGTCCACTATGGCAAAGTTCAGCTCCCTCTGAACCATCTCTTCCTTATATATCACCATATTGTCACGGAGGTAATCAAATCCAAACTCGTTGTTGGTCCCGTATGTTATGTCCGCATTGTAGTTTTCCCTTCGTTTACTCGACTTCATATCGTGGATTATGAGCCCCACCGACAGACCCAGAAACTTATAGATCTTCCCCATCCACTCACTATCCCTCTGGGCCAGATAATCGTTTACGGTAACGATATGCACCCCTTTGCCCGTAAGAGCATTTAGATAAGCGGGCAGGGTGGCCACCAGGGTTTTACCCTCACCGGTCTTCATCTCGGCTATCCGCCCCTGATGAAGCACTATACCGCCAATAAGCTGAACCCTAAAGTGCCTCATACCCAAGGTTCTAACCGAGGCCTCCCTTACCACAGCAAAAGCCTCAACAAGGATATCGTCAAGGGTCTCACCTTGTTTTAACCTCGCCTTGAATTCGTCGGTCTTACCCCGTAGCTGTTCATCGGACAGGGCCTTTATGGTAGGTTCCAATGCCTCTATTTCATCAACTGTTTTTTCTATTCGCTTTATTTCTCTAGAGTTACTATCACCGAATATCTTTTTAAAAAAACCCATAATATACACTCCATTTTAAATATTCCCCAGCCGGATTTCGCCCCAAACCACAGACGCTGGAGGAATTTGGCCGTCTCATATTTTGATATCTAATTCTAACACTAAAGCCTTAAACATTCAAGGATTGGAGTTTGTCGGGAGTGGCATTATTATTGGGTATAATGAGATTTAAATCTACAAAAAATAAAACTCCCGAAGCCTGTGTGCCAGCAATCCCATTATGGTCTGGGATGATGGCTTACTGGACAGGTTCGGGATTCGTAATTAATTCCTTCATAACAGGTGACCCCATTTATCCTTTAACTCCACCCAAGGTTAAGCCCTGAACGAAATATTTCTGTAGGAAGGGGTAAGAGAATAGTATAGGTACCGTTGCTATAATAGTCATAGCCGCCCGAAGTGAATTGGGTGTAACTATACCCTTTTCCAATAGCCCCAGGGCTTCTGCCGAGTCTGCTGTTGCCGAGGTCATGGTCCGGGTAGAGGATAAAAGCTTTTGCAGCTCGAACTGTAATGTGCTGAGTTCCTGTCTGCTGGAACAGTAGAGCATGGTATCTATCCAGGAATTCCACTGGCCCACAGCTACGAATAATATGATGGTGGCAATAACCGGCAAGCTTAAAGGCATGATAATAGTAAACAGTATTCGATATTCGCTGGCCCCGTCTATTTTAGCCGCCTCTACGAGACTTTCGGGAATACCCTCTATATAACTTCTCATGACCATGACATTATAGGCCCCTACCATTCCCGGTAGTATATATACAAGGAAGTTGTTTATAAGGCCTAAGGATCTCATCAAAAGGTAGACTGGGATCATCCCACCGCTAAAGTACATGGTAAGAACAAGAAATTTTATAAAAAACCTTCGGAGTACAAAATCCCTTCGGCTCAAGGTGTAGGCTATCATCAGGCAGGCAAATACACTGGTACCGGCTCCTGCAACGGCTCTCGCCGCAGAAATGAATAAGGCACTACCGATATTGGTGTTCTCCTTCAGAATCATCTCATAATTGCGCCAGGAAAATTCCCTGGGCCAAAGATATATGTTTCCTCGTATTGCGTCGGTCGCATCGTTTAAGGATATGGCTAAGGTATTTAAAAAAGGATATAGGGTCGCCACGCATAGGAAAATCAATAGCAAATAGTTGATTGTATCAAATATCACATCTTCTGCTGTGATTCTACTTAAAGCACTCCTTCTTACCTTCATACTACCGCCCTTTTTTACATTAATCATAATACACCCTCTCCATCTATTTTCTTGGAAACAAAGTTAGATATAGTTATAAGTAAAAATGCTGCGATGGAATTGAAGATTCCGATTGCTGTACCAAAGGAATAGCGGAAGTATTTCAGCGCATAGTTATACACATAGACTTCTAGAGTGTTGGATACTTCCTGAACCGATGCATTTCCCAATAGGTAGACCTGTTCAAAGCCTGCGTTCATGATCCAACCGATATTGAGCACCAATAGTATCTTGATGGTGGGCATTATGGAGGGAATAGTGATGGCAAATATCTTTCTAATCCTTCCAGCACCATCAATGTCAGCAGACTCGTAGAGTTCAGGATCTATTCCCGTCATAGCTGCCAAATAGATGATTGCGCTGTACCCCACTGTTTTCCAGACGGAGGACAGGGCTACAACCCAATAAAAATACTCCTTCATTCCCATAAAAGGAATGGGATCTTTCAGGATGCCCAAGGCTATTAAGACTTGATTGACAATTCCATCCTCCGGCGATAGGGACATGAACACGATGTTAGCCGCTACCACCCAGGATACAAAATAGGGTAGGTAGGAAATGGTCTGTACAGTTCTTTTGAATACGATGTTCTTGACCTCGTTTAAAAGTACAGCTAAGATAATGGCCGATGAAAAATTAAACACCAGCTTAAGGCTACTTATCGCCAATGTATTTTTCAGTGCCCTATAGAAGTTACTATCGTTAAATACCTCTACAAAATTGTCCAAGCCCACCCAGGGGGATTCTAAAAATCCTAATCCCGGATTGTAATTCTTAAAGGCCAATAACCATCCCCAGATGGGTACATAGTGAAAAATAAACACAAGGATAATAAAAGGTACAGATAATACAAGAAGTTGCCGCTGCTGTAATAATTGGCTCCAGAAGCTCTTATTCTTAGATTTTGCTACCTGGTTCATACAATACCTCCGTACTATTTATAGGAAAGTACACCATTATTGATGTACTTTCCTACAAAGTCTTATTCTGTCCGTCTATATGTCTCACCCAGGAATCCTATACAGGGTCCTATACGGTTGAAACATATATGCTATCGACCTGTCCCGAAAGAGGTGTCACTATATCATGTCTAGCCTTATTCGTCACATAGGTAGATTCTTAGTCTTGATAATACTCGGCACCTTCTTTAAGTTTACTGGTCATTTCATCTTCAAAAGATTTAAGATCCAACTTAGACAACTTATCCTGATATTCATCCCATAGCTTATCAAACTCTTCTGTCTTAGCCATGATGATCTTAGGCAAGTATTCGGTGGCCAGCTCTAAAGCTTGCTCAACTGCAATCTTACCGGAGAAGTCCGCAGGCATCTTGGTCCTGATAGCCCAACCGGGTTCATATCTTGCTGGATAAGAAGGTGCATAGAAATCGTTAAAGGTCTTGATATTAAAGTTCTTCAAGAATTCCTTTTCATAATCCCTATACCTGACTTCAAAGAAATCATCAAACAGGGTAGGTGATACAAGGTTTCCATCTGAGAATCTGCCATAATCAGAATCGACGTCTTCTCTCCTTGGGAAATCGTTAAACTGGTTGATTCCCTGTTTCCTTTGATATTCTGGATCATTGTACATATCCCATTGTTCTCTGGTCTTGACAGGCTTGCCATCCTCCATGGTATAGTCTTCACCTTCAATACCCCACTTGTGCAGTTTATTGATGTCCTCAGCTGCCATGCGATCCAGGAACTTGAAGATTCCTTCTGGATCCTTGGCTTTGCTGCTTATAGCAATACCCGATTGGGTGGAAAAGGCCCGAGGTCCGCGATAGTATTCATTTTCTACCCCTTCATAAACCACAGGGAAGGCTATAAGCATTCTGTCATAAAGTTCTTGCTTTTCCAAAGAGTTTAATCCATCGATGAACATACCCCTTTGATCATATACACCGGCTACACGGCCAGAGCCAATCTTGGCCAAGTATTGATCGTTGGTCTGCATAAACATTTCCTTATCGGCAATGCCCATATTCCATAGCTCGTTAACAAATTTCAGGAACGGTAAGTTGAAATCCTGAGTCATAATGGTCTTGGCTTCCAGGGTTTCCTGATCTATGCATGCAGGTCCATCATTGGGGTATCCGGCCAGGAATCTTGCAGCACCATACTGTAGCCCGGACATCCTCCAACCTTCACCAGGTAGGGTAAAGGCAATGGTGGATTTGCCATTGTATTCAGGATTCTCCCGAACATAATCCTTAAGTACTTCTGCGTACTCATCCAAGGTCTTAATTACAGACCATCCATTTTTCTCAACTGCATCAGCTACCAGATAAAATCCTGCTGATGGGTACAGGGTATCTTCGCCTGCTCTGGTACCACTGATGTAATAGGTAGTACCGTATTGCATCTTCAACAATTGCAATTCAGATGGACGATATACCTGCTTAAGGTTATCACCATAATTTTCCAGATAGTCATCCAACGGTACAAAAGCACCGGCTGCCACATAATCACCTGTGGACTCACCTGGTATGATGATGTCGGGATAATCACCTGAAGCAATCATAACGCCGGCTTTTTGTCTGGCGTCAGTTCCAACCAAGTATTCAGTTTTTAGCTTTACACCAGTCAATTCGGTTATCTTTTTACCGATAGGCGTCTCCCAAGGATCGATCATGGAGGTCAGAGCATAGTTGAAAAAGGCTGTGTAGGTAGTGACCTCCCCGGGTTTTTCTTCTTGCGGTGTTTTTTCACTATCGTCCCCGGATTTAGCAGGTTCCGATGTGCTGGGCTGTTCCTTGGTTTGACCGCAGCCGGCAAATAGAACGACTACCAGCAAAAAGGCAAGAAGCATCGCAATTAACCGTTTGGACTTCATTAAATCTCCTCCTTTAATTTATATATGCCATTTGTACCTTTAAGAGGATCCTTAAAAGTACAAAAATAACACGCTCCGGGTATTTAGCAGATACTACCTAAACAGTAATGACTCCAATTCATTTTGATAATTTACCTATTAGAATGAAATCAGCAGTCCCATATAAAATATATTAAGGGCAAGCATATAATATACTTATATAAGGGTTAATCCAACATTATAGGAATACCTATCAAGGTTAATAGGTTCGGAAGCAGCATGATAAATTATTCATTGAAAAATGTATTCTTTGATAACTTCTAAGTACCTGTTACTAAATAAAGGAGTAAAATCTATAATCTATGAAAAGCTAAATATATTCTGATTATTGATCTTTGCTATGCTTAAATTATAGTATTCACCCTAATACCAAACAACGGGAAAAACTTTAGTTTTTCCCGTAAATATTAAAGGTATTAAGTAAAAACTATCCTATTAAGTCTTTTACTCTGATTTCTCCTTTGGCACCAGTATATTATCAACTTCCGGAAATACTTTTCTTATATTGGGAAGGAGTCATGTTGACCGCCTTTGCAAATCGGCTGACAAAGTAATCCGTGTCCCTATAGCCAACTCTTTCAGCAACTTCATAAACCTTCATCTCTGTTCTTCGTAGCAGCTTTTTGGCCTCCTCCACCCGAAGGGTATGTAGATAATCGTTAAAGTATACACCAAAAGTTTTCTTAAAGAGCTGGCCCAGGTATACAGGATTCATATAGAATTTTTCGGCCATTCCCTTCAATGTAATATCTTCGCGAAAGTTCTGACGGATATATTCCTCCACTTTGGCAATGGTCCCTATGGATTGTCTGTTCCTTAGGGTTTTTATATAGGCGGCTCCCTTAACACAAAACCTTGTTAGTACCTCCCTTAGTTCATTGATCGTAACCTTGTCCATATCCATGTTCAGCACTGAGAATTCCTCGATCAACTCATCCACATTTCCGTCCATTTGGGTGATGATCTTCATGATTTCCAATGTAAAGTTATTCAGATAGACCTGAACGATTTCAGGAGCCAGAAAAAGGCTTGCCAATTTTCTAAATAGAGTATCTACCTGAGTATAAATCTCAACGGTATTGTTTTTTTCAATGGCTTCTACCAGGAGAGGAATCCTTTGAACCTCTTTCAAATCGTAGTTAAAGGAAATCCCCTTAATATCCTTATAAAATATAATGCTGTTTTCGCCCTTATAAAAACGATAGTTCATAGCGATCAGGGAGGACTTATAGGATGCCTTCAAGCTCCTTAGTCCTCGTACCTGCTCGCCTATGAAGATGGAGACATTGAGCCGGGCCTCGCAATTGATCTTCTCCCGTATTCTTAGGGCCAACTCCTGGATACTCCCACTATACGGTTCCAAGATCCTACCATTGGTAATTATTCCATACCGAAAATCTTCCTCTTCATATAGGTTTCGCGCATTTCTCTCACCTATTACATCAATTAACAGCTGGCGCATATGATATCCCTTGTCTACCAGTTCCATAGGCTCCAATTCATTGAGGGCATTTCCATAATGATCCTGTTCAATTGCAATATAGTGAATGGGTTCATCCAGATGGATTTGAAGCAGCTCCATAGCCTGACGATAAATCTCCTGGTCACCCTCCCCTTTTATTAATTTTTTGATGGCCTTGGATGCCATGGCATCTATCCCCAGGGCATGTTCCTTCTCCAGCCTCATCTCACTTGTGATCTCCTTATATATCATTTTGAGCAGCTGGGATAATTCATCTTCGTCAATTGGCTTTAGGATATAATTCTTAACATTATACCGCATAGCGGTCTGGGCAAAATGAAATTCGTTATATCCGCTGAGTATAACAAATTTCACATTCCTCTCCATCTCCTCATTGACCCTTTTAATCAGTTCCAGCCCATCAAGAACGGGCATTTTTATATCTGTAATGATAGCATGTGGAGAAAGCGTATCTACCATTTCCAAAGCCTCTTCTCCATTGCCGGCCTCCCCACACAGAATAAAACCGCAGTCCTCCCAGTTGATGAGTTGCTTTATTCCCTCCCTCACAAAGGGCTCATCGTCTACTAATAAAACTCTCAAAAGCATGAGTTACCCCTTTCTTTCCCCATGTTCCTTCAGCTCATATTCAAGCGGTATGTATATGGTGATCTTAGTCCCCTTATTCTCACCACTCTCAAGTTTAAAACTAAAAGCCTCCCCATAATACAGCTGCAAACGCCTATACACGTTGGCAATACCTATATGCTCCTTATTTATCTCCTGATCCCTTAATTCTTTTATGATTTGATCCAGCATTTCCTTACCCATACCTACCCCATTATCAGCCACCACCATACGCAATCTGTCCACCATTAGTCTGATGTCCAGCTCTATAATACCACGATCCTTAATCTTCTCTATGCCATGTATGCTGGCATTTTCCACCAGGGGCTGGAGAGTCATCTTTGGGATCATTAATTGTTCGGTTCCAGGTTCCACTGATATCTTATAGTTGATCTTCTTTTCGAATCGATATTGTTGAATCTTCAGGAAGTTTTCAACAAATTCAACTTCCTCACCTACGGTTACCCAGTCGTTCCCCCAGGTCAGAGCCCGGCGAAAGGTCCTGGAAAGGTACATAATTATCTCTGCCGTCTCTCGCTCTCCCTTGACAAGAGAGCGCATCCTGATGGTCTCCAGCGTATTGAATAAAAAATGCGGGTTGATTTGACTCTGAAGAGCATCGAGTTGGGCCTGCTTATTCTCCAATTCCAAGGCTTGCCGCTGGATATCTGCCTTGTATACATCCTGTATCAGTCCTTTAATTCGGATAACCATCCGATTATAGGCCCTAATAAGTTCCCCTATTTCGTCTTTCCCCCCCTCGTAATGGATAACCTCGAAATCCTGGTTCCGCACTTTCTCAATATGTCCGGATAGTGCCTGTATCCGTTGATGGAAAGACCTGGATATCAAGTAGATAATAAAGCTGGCAACCAATAGGTTTATACCAGCGGACATAAAGACAAAGGTGGCGGATTCCCGATAGGCATTCATAATATTCTGATAAGAAAAGATTCCAACGATCTTCCAATCATGCAGGGTAGTAACACTATCAAAACCTTCCTCTATGATTAAATCCCTTTCGTCATAATCTACCTGGCTAAAATCCATAAACTCCAATAAGTCTTCGGGATAATAGGAATCATGGGAGGCATAGACGATCCTGTTTGCGTCGTTAACCAAAAAAATCTGTCCATCCACCCGCCGATCCTCGATGATCCGGGCTATGGCATTAAACTGCAAATCTATTTTTAGTATTTTCTCATAACTGTTCCATTTATCGTAATAGTCCAGCTTACGTATGATGCTAAATACCCGGTTCAATCCTCTGAAGTCTTCGCGTATATGGGCATATACCAAGACTTGATTTTTTATTTTTTTTAACTTTTTGATCCATTCATTATTTCTGACCTCTTGTGTGAGCCTTAAATATCCCGCTGAATCCAGGATCCGCGGATTGCTCGTATAGATATTAATGTCGTAGATATTAGGGAAGGTTAATTTATATCTCTCCTGCATGTTCTTT
>LSQX01393593.1_pt1 | contig 15001 bp, 11 predicted proteins | sample 654561 | NCBI WGS metagenome assembly LSQX01 (sample SAMN04489861, study PRJNA283612) | anaerobic digester metagenome | isolation source: 4 biogas reactors fed with cattle manure at either 37C or 55C with and... | place: Denmark: Kongens Lyngby | collected 2014 | reverse complement strand
CAATAGCCTCTGGAACGCGCGGGCCGAAAATGGTCGATTTTGGCGAAAAATGGGCAGTTTTTGGTGTTTTTGGGGCGGCTTTTGGAGGGGAACAGCCACACGGACGAGCATCCCGTGTGGGCGGGACAGGCGGACCTGATACGGACATTTGGGACGCCGCTGCGCGGCGGAAACAAACACAAAAATGAGACGTTTTTGGGGCACTCCCGCGCCTCGCCCGGGGTTTGCCGGCAGCTGCCGGTTAACGGTGAAAATGGACAAAAAGCGGACCAAAATGGGCGGAAATGATGAAAAACGGGCGAAAATGGGCGAAATTTGCCGAAAAAGAGGCCGAAAAGGGTGTTCGGCGGGAATAACCGGCGACTGCCGACAAAATCCGGGGATAACGGGCGACTGCCGGATTGGGTAGGGGGGGGTGTTGTCTTTCAGGTTTTGGAGGCGCGGATCGGATTCGAACCGATGTATAAGGATTTTGCAGACCCTCGCCTTACCACTTGGCTACCGCGCCAGAGGAGGCAACGGGGGCGAACATAGTGGGTCCGGGGCGTAATGTCAACCAACAGATGCGGTTTTTGGGGGGCCTTTGCTGGCCACATTATTTCTTCAAATGCTCTAGCCTGGATAATTCACGCGACAAGTCCGGCCCGGATGCAAGGCAGGCGGGGCGAAGCTGTAGGACATACTGCGAGCCCCGAATAACGCCGCAGACGGGTTGGAATCGTCGCGCCGAAGGGCAACATGGATGAAAAATAATTTTTTATCCAAATGTCCGCATCATGCAGGGCAACAATAAGTAAAGATGTTTTCATCCATGTTGATGAATTATTCAGGCTAGCCGAAGCGGTAGTGTTTGCGTACGTCGCGCAGGACGTTCCAGTGGCAGGACATGCCGGCGGGGAAGACCACCAAATCCTTTTCGCGGATGTGCACCGGCTCGCCGCCGTCGGGGGTGACGATGACTTCGCCTTCGAGGATGTAGCAGGTTTCCGGTTCGTCGTAGGTCCAGGGGAATTGGGATGCCTCTTTGGCCCAAATGGGCCAGGTTGGAACCCCGAGGCTCTCCAGTTGTTCTGTTGCGGGGTCGTGGGTGATTTGGATGGTACTCATCTTGGGCCTCCTGTTCGAGCTGGGGCGCAGTATAGCCTTTTTTGGGGCGATTGCCAAGGGTGACGGGCTGGCGGGGCAGCTTGGGGGTGTTGCGATGCGGTTTTCAGCCGCTTTACAAGAACGGGAGTTGTGGTATTGTTTGACGGTTCAAACTTTTTGAGAAAGGTAGATTAGCGCGTATGGACAGGGAACGGCTCAGCTCGCGTGTGGAAGATTATCTGGAGGCGATTTTGCAGCTGTCGGAGACGCCGCAGGGCGCCCGGACGGGCGAAATTGCGCGCCTGATGGATGTGCAACCTTCGACGGTTTCAACGGCGCTGAAGTCGTTGAATGAGCAGGGGTTGGTGGATTATACGCCGTATGACGCGGTGACGTTGACGCCGGATGGGCGCCGGGTGGCGGAGGAGATTGCGGGGCGGCATGTGGCGTTGCGTCGCTTTTTGATGGAGGTGCTGGGGCTGGACCCGGAGGATGCCGAACCGGTGGCTTGTGGCATGGAGCACGATGCCACGCCGCTGGTGGCGGAGCGGATGACGTTGCTGGCGGACTTTTTCCGGCAGCATCCGGGGATGATGGCCAAATGGCTGGTGGCGCGTCAGGAGGCGCGGGGCAACGGGCTGCCCGGGGTGGAATCGAGCCTGGACGAGCTGCCCCAGGGGGTGCGCGCCCTGGTGCTTTCGATTGATGTGGAGGGGGCGCTGCGCCGCCGTTTGGTGGAGATGGGGGTGACGCCGGGTGTGCTGATTACCGTGGAACGGGTGGCGCCGCTGGGGGATCCCATTGCGGTGGAGGTGAGGGGTTATCGCCTGTCCATGCGCAAGGCCGAGGCGGCGAATATCCGGGTGCGCTGGCGTCCGGGTTTGGCGTAACGGCGCGGCGGGGTGAAGGCTATGATGGCGCGAGCAGATAATCAACGGCTGCTCCTGCTGGCGGGGAATCCGAACAGCGGCAAGACGAGTCTGTTCAATTGGATTGCCGGGACCCGGCAACATGTGGGGAACTATCCCGGAGTGACCGTGGAGAAGAAGTCGGCGGTGTTTGACCGCGATGGACTTCACGTTGAGCTGGTGGATTTGCCGGGGGTCTATAGTTTGCTGGCGGCGTCGCCTGAGGAGGCGATTGCCCGCGATGAGCTGATGTCGGGGATGGCGGATGCGGTGATTCAAGTGGTGGATGCCACGAATCTGGAGCGTAATTTGCACCTGACAGCCCAACTGACCGAGATGGGGCTGCCCCTGGTTTATGCGTTGAACATGAGCGACGAGGCGGAGGCCAGCGGGCTGAAGTTTGACCTCGATCTGCTGGCGGGTCTGCTGGGGGGGCCGGTGGTGCCAACCAATGGCAGTAATGGCGATGGGGTGGCGGAGCTGATGAGGGTGGCGCTCGAGGTGGCCGAGGCCGGAACCCTGTGCACCAGCCGGGTGTTTTATGGCCTGGACCTGGAGACCTCGATCGCGGCGATTGCCGGGCACTTTGAGGGTGATGACTCGATTTCCGCGCGGCGCCGGGCAGTGGCGCTGCTGGATGGGATCAAGGATGTCCACGCCCCAACCGGGGCGGTGGAGACGGCCGCGCAGGAAACCACACGCCTGCAACGAAGGGTGGGTCGTCCGCTGGATGTTCAGTTGGCGGAGGCGCGCTACGGATTCGCCCTGGGCGTGGCGACGGAAGCGAGTGTGGGCGGGGTGCACCGGGTGGTGAATGACCATACGCGGCGGCTGGATTCGATCATGCTGCACCGGGTTTGGGGCTTGCCCATTTTTGTGGCCTTGATGTGGGCGCTGTTTAATTTGGTGTTTGCGCTGGGGGAACTGCCGATGCAGTGGATTGAAAATGGGCTGGGATGGCTTTCGGAGGGGATTCAGGCGGTCTGGCCGACGGATGTGCTCCCGATGCTGGAGTCGCTGCTGGTGGACGGGGTGATTGGCGGGGTGGGGGGCGTGATCTCTTTCCTGCCCAATATTCTGCTGCTGTTTCTGGGGATCGCGTTTCTGGAGGACACCGGCTACATGGCGCGGGTGGCCTTCCTGATGGACCGGGTCATGCACAAGATGGGTTTGCACGGGAAGAGTTTTATTCCGATGCTGATTGGCCTGGGTTGCACGGTTCCGGCCATTATGGCCACGCGAACGCTCGAAAGCCGCCGCGACCGGCTGACCACGATCATGGTGACGCCTTTCGTGAGTTGCGGGGCGCGGCTGGTGATCTACGCGTTGCTGATTCCAGCATTTTTCCCGCCGCTGTGGCGGGGGTGGGTGTTGTGGGGGCTGTATATGTCCGGCATTCTGGTGGCGGTGGGGGTGGCCCGGTTGCTGCGCGGCACCCTGCTGCGTGGCGAAAGCGCGCCCTTTGTGATGGAGTTGCCGCCTTACCGCGTGCCCACGGGGCGCTCAGTACTGATTCACATGTGGGACCGCGCCTGGATGTATCTGCAGAAGGCGGGCACCGTGATCTTGGCATTTTCGATTTTGCTGTGGGCGCTGGGCAGCTTTCCGCAACGGCGGACGTTTTCGCGCGACTATCCGGCAGCCATCGCCCAGGCGGCCTCGGGGGAGGAGGCTCACGAGCTGGAGGCGGCGTGGCAGCGGGAGCAGCTGGACTATACCGCCATGGGACGGATCGGACGGGTGATTGAGCCGGGATTGCGTCCGCTGGGCTTTGACTGGCGCGTGAGCACCGCGTTGATTGGCGCCTTTGCGGCCAAGGAATTGTTCGTGGCGCAAATGGGGATTGTGTTGTCGCTGGGCAATGTGGAGGAGACGCCAGAAACTCTTCGTCAGACGTTGCGCAAGTACTACACGCCACTGCAGGGCCTGGCCATGATGCTCTTTTGCCTGCTGAGCGCGCCCTGCATGGCCACCGTGGCCGTGACCCGGCGCGAGACCAACTCGTGGGGCTGGGCCATGGGCATGCTGTTGGCCATGACCGCAATCGCCTGGCTGGTGACGTTTGGGGTCTATCAGACCGGTCTCTGGCTGGGCTGGGGAGTGGGTTAAGATGCATGGCCAGTGGGCAGATTGGCTGGTGGTTGGCCTGGTTGTTGGCGCGGCCGCGCTCTGGTTGGGGTTGCGTGTGCGACGCGACATGCGCCGACGCAAGGAGGCCGCCGCTCGTCAGGAAACCTGCGACTTAGGTTGCGAAGGTTGTCCCTTCAGCGATGTCTGCCGCGGAAAGGCCTTCCCGCGCAAGGGCTGAGGCTCCGCAGTTGCGCTATAGCGAGCGGGGGGGGGAGAGAATTGCGTGATTGCGTGAATGTAGGATTGCGGGATTTTTTTGAACCGCGAATGCACACGAATGTTGTCGAAAAACAGCCAAACCCGGGTAAAACACTCGATTTTACCTGTTTTGGGGCACCGCTGACGCGGCGGAACAGCCACACAGACCCACACGGACCCACACGGACTTTTTGGAATGTTTTCGTGCTCTTGGCTCTTGGTTCGCCGCGCAGCGGCGTCCGCAGCGTCCGTGTTTATCCGTGTTTGTCCGTGTGGGTCCGTGTTCCGGCACCCCGGTCAGCGGGGCAAGAAAAAGACCCCCATGACTGCCCTTTCCCGCCCCATGGGCGATCTTCCGGAATAACCGGCAACTGCCGGATTGGGTGGAGGTGGCGGCTCGCGTTTAGGCGAGGGGCCATTCGAGTTTGAGGCTCAGGCCTTTGGTGGTGGGGAAGGCGTAGTCCGTGTCGCCGAAGGAGAGGGTGGCGGTGTCGTCTTCTGCCTGAACGGCGAAGGGGGTGTCCGGCTCGCGCGCGTGCAGAATGGTGGCGAGGGTGACGGCCTTTTCGAAGCCGTCGCCGCGGCCGGAGTGCCAGACTTCGTCGGGTTGGGCCACGCGCATGAGGTCATAGGTGGACTCATTGGGCAGTTGCTGCAGGCGGGCGACGATCTCGGTGAGGTCCATGGCGCGGCTTTCATCAATGCAGACGGGGGAACGCTCGATGGCGGCCTTGAGGAAGGGGCGGGGGTCTATGCGGGCCATGTCGCGGGCGGTATAGAAGGCGAGGTCGGCGATGGGGTTGGCGGCGCGTTGCTGTTCGAGGGCGCGGATGATGTCCTCGCGGGAGAGGCCGACGGGCAGATCAATGGGTGGCATGGGGGTGTGTCGCTTGGGGCCGGCGCGATCCGGCCAGCGGGGGTTCAGGATGCAAAAGGCTTGCAGTTCACGGAGAATGTCGCAGGTTTCGACTTGGTAGCAGTCGAATTCGCGTCCGAGTTTCTGGCGGTCTTCTTCGTTGTTGAGGTCCACCTGATGATGGCGGAAGGCGTCATCGAACTTGTTTAGCGGGATGCGGTCGGGGAGGGGAGTGGGGAAGAATTCGTCCTCGTCCATTTCGGCCAGCAGCTTTTCCCGGGTGCGATCGGAGACCTTGTAGGGGCAGGAGTTTTCGAAGGCGTAGGCCCGTTCGGCGGGAATCCAGCGGGGTTTGCCGGAGATGGAAAATTCGATTTGGAAGCAGCGTTGGCGCTCGGGATTCTGGCGCAGGAAGTTGAAGATGATTTCGGCGGAGACCTGGGTTTGGAGGTAGTCGCCGAGGCGTGACTTGACGTGGTCGTAGGTGGCGGGAGCGATGGTGGCGGTGGGATAGACCGCGTGAATCCATCCGGTGGAGTGGGCCACGATGGTGACTTGCTCATTTTCGAGGGCGCGGCGCGCCTTGGTGCTCAGCTCGGTGCCATTGAACCACATGGATTTGGTCACCAGGCGGCGGTTGTTGGTCAGGATGCCCTCATCCATGTCCACGAAGTTCTGCGAGTGCAGGGGGGTGGCAACGAGGTAGATGTCTTCGAGGGGGATTTCGCACAGGATGTAGAGGGCGGCGGCATAAAGCGTCGAAAGCGAGACGCATTCGCCCGCGCCGTGGGTGTAGCCGGGATAGAAACGGAAGGCGTCCATGGCCTCGACGGTTTCCGTTTTCCAGTAGGGAATGACGTTGCTGGTGAATTTATCGAGTCCGAAGTGACGGCGGATATCAATGTCGAAATAGAAGCGGTCGCCCTCGTAGCCGAACAGAGCATTGCTTTGGGCGATGGTGGCGCGGTCCATGTAGGGCGCGAAGCGTTCGAGTTCGCGTTCCTGGGTGGTCAGGCCCCAGGTTTCGAGGTCCAGGTTGAAGACATAGTTGTCCATGATGAACTGGCGCAGGCGCAGGATGCGGCGGTAAGGCGTCAGTTTCGAGAAATTGGTGAACCAGGGGTCGTCGCGCCAGCGCCAGATGCGCGGCGACATCAAATTGGCAAGCACCAGGGAATAGAACAGGTTGGGGAAGATGAAAATTTCCATGTCGGAGAGGGTTGCCGCCGAGGAATATTCCTCGAGGCGCTCCGGGGAAATGGTCGGAATGCTGGCAGAGAGTGAATTCATGGGGTGGTAATGTGCGTTATTCCGGGGTGAGGTTCAATAGAGAAACTGGCCGGCTGGCCCAGGGTTGGGGGCCAAGGGTTGGCGTCGCCGTGATTTTGAGATTGCGGCTGGCGGGCATTTTGAGGGACACTGTCGGCCGTGATGGGTGCAGCCCAAAAAGAAGACAGGAAGATATGGCGCTTGCTGTGCAGCTCGTAGCAGCCAACAACACAAACAACGCTGTTGGCGACCCACTTTTTTAAATTATAGGACCGCCTCTTTCCGACCCCCTTTTATGAAAACATTTCTTTCATTGGTTGTATGCACGTTCTATTTCACCTGCTTTTCCGCGGGGGCGGAGCCAACGCCAACGGACCTTGCGGTTGCATCGGGGATGGGCGATCTCGAAACTATTCGGCAATATCTGAATGCCGGTGGGGACCCCAACTTGCGCTTACCGCCCCAGTCCCTAGGCGCAAAAGACGGACAGCTCATCGCCGTGGGCGGACCCAGCACCATGCTCGGTATCGCCACCTTGCACAACCATGCGGACATTGTTGAGCTTCTTCTCGAACGGGGAGCTGATCCCAACCAGTATTCCCAGGAAGCCACCCCTCTGGTCTTCAATTTGCTGAATATAGCGGAGATTGGTACGCCGATGACTGACGATGCGGAGGAGCGCTCTGCTGCCGGAGTATCGCCCCAACTCCAATTTGGGCCCCCTCAAATAAACGATCCCGTGCTGCGGGAGCAGGCGCTTGCACCCCTTCGGAAAATCAGGGAATTGCTGCTTTCTCGCGGCGCCATTTCCGACTGGGCGCCTTACTTCCTGCGCCAGGATGCCTCGGACTTCCAGAAATTTCTGGCCGCCTTGGACGACGATGTGACATTTGCTTTGTGCGATTCAGACCGGATCACTTTCCGCCGCCAAGAACCCATTCAACAGTTCGAGATCCCATCCGACATGGAAAAGAATGTTCGGGCCGGGTATGCCTTGGAAACAAAATTGGCCGAGTGGTTTGACACACAATCCCATGCCGCTAATCTTCACATGGCCATTATTGGCCCGAATGAAATAGAGTGGTCCGTGCTCAGAAGGCTGCAAAGTCTTTGTGAGAAACAAAATATTCCCGTCTCGCTATTTGTTATTCCCTGTAGGATTCCGTGTGATGCGGCGACACTCCTGCGGGCCTTTACCGACCCCGCCCATGCGCAGTGGGATGTCATGGATATTCTCAACGAGTACTGCCCAAGCCCGCCCATCAATCCATTTTCCGAGGAAGGCGAAGCGCAACTGCGCGCCTTATGAACATTCCGCCCGTGCGGGGGAACGCCCCTATCCTGGATTATTCAGGCGATGGCATACCCCACGGCGTTGAATGAGCAACGGGTCGGGCGAATTCTTTCAAACATCCTGATGCGGATCTCGCCTACCGACAAATCCGCCTCGCTACGCCGGTGAGCACTCGCCGTGCCGACCTCTTCTGGAATGGGGCCAGGGATTGGCGTCGCTTTGATTTTGAGATTGCGGCTGGCGGGCTTTATGGGGGACACTGCCGGCCATGATGGGTGCGCGCATGCAACAACGGGAGCCGTCGGCCGGAAGCTGGCGGATGAGTTTGGCGCTGCTGGCCCTGGCCGTGGTCTCGACCTGGCTGGTTTTGGCCGGCTTGAGCCTGTGGATGGGCGAGTTGAACCAGGACGAGGGCTGGTATCTCTACTCGGCCGGGCAGATCCGCGCGGGACGCCTCCCGTACCGGGATTTCGCGTTCACCCAGTCGCCGCTGCTGCCGCTGGTGTACGCGGCAGCCTGGGGGTTCATCGAGCGGTTTGGCGTGGCGGGGGGGCGGTTCCTGACCTGGCTGTTCGGGGCGCTGGCGCTGATCCCGGCGACCTGGCTGGCCATGCGGATGGGGCCGCGCCGGGCCCGCAAGTTGACGGCGGGCGTCTTTCTGATTCTGGCGGGAATCAACCTGTATCAGGTCTATTTCATGACCGTGGTCAAAACCTATGCCTTGTCGGGGTTTTTTTTGACATCCGGGCTGCTGGTGCTGTCCTATGCCGACCGTCAGCACGCATTTCGGGCGGCATCACTGGCGGGCTTTCTGCTGGCCTGCGCGGCGGCCACGCGGATTTCGTTCGGGGTGGTTCTGGTGGCGGGGCTGGTTTATCTGGCGCTGTGCCGGGGGCGCTTGCGGAACTGGGCCTGGCTGGATTTCTTGCTCGGCGTGGGGCTGGGGCTGGCGGTGATGCTGGTGCCTTTCATGGCGCTGGGTCGCGAGGGGTTCCGCTTTGGGGTGTTCGAGTATCACACCTTGCGCGATTCCGGGCCCTGGCTGATGCAACTGGCCTACAAAGCCGGTTGTGTCACGCGTCTGATCCAGGCCTATTTCCCGGCGGTGCTTATCGGCGTCTTTCTAATTGTGGCCGCCCTGCGGCGGTTGGCCTGCCGGAATGCGGAACAATCGCCGGCGAAGACCAATGAGCCTGAAACCTGCGGTCCGCCCTGCTATGCCGGCTTTATTTGGGCGGTGGTGGTTGCGGTGGCTTTGGTGCATCTGCTGGCGCCGTTCCCCTATGACGATTATCAGGTGCCGGTCTATCTCATCTTTTGTATGGCGCTGGCGGCGGCGACGGCGCGCTGGTGGCTGGCCATGGAGGACCGCTTCGAGGCCGGTTGCGCCGACAACGCCCGCCGGGCGCGGCGGCTGGCGCTGCTGGGCGGCCTGTGGCTGGCTGGCTCGCTGCACGCGGTGTCTTCGCCGATGGTGCAACAATGGTTTGTGGCCGGACGCGACCGCATCTGGTGGCAGTTGCGCGAGCAAAGTCCGCTGGCGCAACTGCAGGACATGGGCCGCTGGGTGCGCGAGCTGACCCTGGCGGAGCAAGGGACGGAATTGCTGACCCAGGACACCTATCTGGCGGTCGAAGCGAGATTGCCGGTGCCGCGCGGACTGGAAATGGGGCCTTTCAGCTACTACCCGGACTGGCCGCGCGAGCGCGCCGAGCAGATCGGGGTGATGAACCGCGATATGCTGCGCGAGCTGCTGGTGACGGCCACCAACGCGCCGATCGCCGCCCTGAGCGGCTACAGCCTGGCCATCCGCTCGCCGGAGGTTGAGAAAATCAAGCGTGAGGATCGCCGGGCGCTGGAAGCCGTCTTGAAAATGGAATATGTCTTGCTGGAGCAGGCGCCCAATTTCGGGCAGGCCAACACCGTTTTGCGCATTTTCCGGCGCAAGCCCGTCGAAAAGCTCCCCGAACCCGTGGAAACGGCGGAAGAATGAAGCTGTCCATCATTGTTCCGGCCTATAACGAGGAACAGCGCATTGGCGGCATGTTGAGCGCCTATCTGCCGTATTTTGCCGGGCGTTATGGTTCGGAGGTGGAGTTCATTGTCTCGGTCAACGGTTCGACCGATCGCACGGCCGAAGTGGTCGAGAGTTTCCGCGCCGGCTATCCGCAATTGCGCGTGCTGGTGACGCCCGAGCCCATCGGCAAGGGGGGGGCCATCATGGCGGGGGGGCGTCTGGCCCGGGGAGAACTGATCGGTTTTGTGGACGCAGATGGCGCGACCCCCCCCGAGGCCTTCGATAATCTGGTGCAACAGATCGGCGATGCCGGCCTGATCATTGCCTCGCGGCGGCTGCCGGGCGCGGTGGTCGAGCCCCGGCAACCCTGGGAGCGGCGGGCGGTCTCGCGGGTGTTCAATGCGCTGGTACGCCTGCTGTTCAAGCTGTCCATCACCGACACCCAGTGCGGCGCCAAGCTCATGACCGCGCAGGCCTGGCAGGCCATCGTGCCGCACATCGGTCTGACCAAATGGGCGTTCGACGTGGACATGCTGTTCAAGACCCGCCGCGCGCGCTATCCCATTGTGGAAATCCCGACCACCTGGAGCGATGTGGGCGGGTCGAAGCTGCGCATCGGGCGGGTGTCCTTTCAGATGTTGTTGGCGATTGTCCGCTTGCGACTGCTCTATTCGCCGTTGCGCTGGATTGTGACGCTCTATGACCGCGTGCTGGGGCGGATGATCGTGCTCGAGCCGGATGCCCGATGAGCGAAACGCGCCAGCCCAGCGAAGAAGCCAAGCTGGTTTGGCATGGCAGCCTGCTGATGGTCGGCACGCTGGTCGGCGCGGTGTTCAGCGCGGCGTTCCACATGGTGATGGGGCGCGAGCAGGTGCTGCCCAACGCGGAATATGGCTCGCTGGTGGCCATGCTGGGGATCATTCTGGTGGCCAGCACGCCCATGATGGCCTTGCAAAACACCCTGGCGCACTATATCTCCACGCGGGCGCGCGCCGGACGAAACGACCACACGTTGCCGTTCTTTTTGCATTGGGTGCGCCTGTTTTTGGTCATTTCGGCGGTTTTGGTTCTTGGTGCATGGCTGTTTTGCGTTCCCCTGGCCGGGTTTTGGGGTGTTTCGCCGCTATTGATCGGCATTACCGGCACGGTGTTGGCCGCCACCCTTTGGATGAGCCTGTTCCAGGGGCTACTGCAGGGCACGCAAGAATTTGTTCTGCTGGCATGGATTCCGCAGGCGTGGGGCGTGGGTCGGTTGGTTCTGGGCACCCTGCTGGTGCTGACTCTCTCCGCCACGGCTGCCACAGCACTGGTGGGGCAGGGGCTGGGCGTGCTGACGGTCATTTTGCTGGGCATCTGGGCACTGTGGCGATTGAAACTGCCCAAAGGCGACCCACCCGCGCGTTCAACCGACAGCTATCAATATCTGGGCAGCGCGTTTTTTTGTCTGGCCGGCTACGCCATGCTGATGAATCTGGATGTGACCCTGGCCAAACGCTTTTTTGAGGGTGAAACCGTGGGACTTTTCGCCAAAGCGGCCACCATCGCGCGCACGGCGGTATTTTTACCCATTCCCATTGCCACGGCGCTGTTCCCCAAGGTGTCCTCGACGGGGGATTTGAGCGCGGAAAGCTGGCGGCTTCTACGCCGGGCGCTGGGCTTTGCCGCGCTGCTGATTGGCGCGGTGGTAGCGGGCTGCCTCCTGTTGCCGGGCATTCCCTGGGCCATCCTGTATGGCCGTTGGACGCCGGAAATAGCTGCCGAGGCGGCCCGCATGACCCGGGCCATGGTGTTGGCCCAGGCGCCGCTGGCCATGACCTATCTCCTGCTCAATTTCGAGATGGCCCAGCGACATTTCCGCTCTGGATTCCTGCTGGTTCCGGCGGCCGGGCTCTATATTGCCGGAATCGCGTGTTTTCACACGAATCCACTGCAAATTCCGGCCATTTTGGGCTTTTTCAACCTGTTGGCGCTGATCTGGCTGTTTTCCGCGATCTGGCGCAGAAAACACGGCTGAAATTTGGCGCGAGCGCCACTTTTTCCCAAAAATGGTAGGGACGCATCGCCGAGGCGTCCGATGTATTTTCATGCCGACCAGGGCCCGGCATTTCGCAAAGTCCGTGCCCGTCCGTGTTGGTCCATGCCGGCGGCGCGGGCGGATTGGGCATTTGTGTCATGCGTTTGTTGAACAATCCGCGGCGGCTTGCTATACAGGGAACAAGAAACCGAAACAAAGGAAGTGGCGCCATGGCGAATGAACTGAATGAATTGACGGATGCGGCGAACCCGGCGGGGCGCGACGTCCATGTGATTGAAAAGCAGCTGCCCGTTCAAATCGGCTTCGGCTCGGTTTTGTTTGAAATCGCCCTGTGGGTGCTGGGGATTCTGCCCGGTCTGATCTTTTTGTTCATGAAGGTCGGAGCGCGCAACTATTTCCGCAAGCTGCAGCAAAAACTGCAGACGGACGCCTCGCAGATTGACAACTATCTGGAGCAGCGCGTGCGAATTCTCCAGAATGTGACTCCCTTGGTGGAGCGGGCGATTGATCTGGACAAGGATGTGATGAAAGCGGTTGCGGCCTATCGCGGAGGCGGGCATCCAGACGACGCGGCGCGCAACGCGGTGTCCGGCCAGCTCGACCGCACCTTCGGCCGGCTCTTTCCCCAGGTGGAGGCCTATCCGGAGCTGAAGGCGCACGCAGCGATTGCCGATGCCATGCGCCAGAACAGCTATCTGCAAAAGGAAATCACCGCCGCGCGTTCCCTCTATAACGACACGATCAACATGTGGAACAGCGACATTTACGACTGGCCCACCAAGATGATCGTGGCGGCGCGGGCCGGCTACACCACCCGCATTCCGTTTGCGGCGTCGGCGGAGGTGAAGGAACAGGCGCGGAGCATCTTCTTTTGATCGAGGATGTATTTGAACCGCTCGCCTTGTTCCGCAACCGCCTCCGCCAGGAGCACGCGGAGCGGGTGGCCGCCTGTTTTGAAAAGCTGGTGGAGCGCGCGGGCGTTGATGAAGACGCCAACCAGAAAACGGTGGGGGAAATCAACCGACTGGCGGGTGAGATCGAGGCCGGCACATCGCGGACGAACGCGCGGAAAGCATTTCGAGCGGTGCTGTGGACCGGGTTTGCCGTCGCGGTTCTGGTGGTTGCCGTCGGTCTGTTGGGTTGGATGGACGGGGGACCGCCGAATGTTGCCTCCGGGCTCCTGGTGCTGCTGGCCGGGTTTGCCGCCGCCGGCCTGTACGTCTTCATCGATAAAAAGCTGACGCCTCGGATCCGCGGTTTGCGGGAAATGCTCGAGGGGCTTCAGCGGGAGCACCGGGAGAAACTGGCGGAGGCCTGGGGGCAGATGCAGCTGCTGAACGGGTTGTACGAAGAATCCATGTCGCCGCGGCTCATGGCGCAGACGGTGCCGCGGCTGGAGTTCGATCCCTGGTTCGCGTTCGGCAGGCTGGCGGAGCTGGAGGAGGTGTTCGGCTTGGACGAGTACAGCAGCGCCGACCGCTCCATTTTGTTTTCGCAGAGCGGCGTCATCAATGGCAATCCTTTTGTGGTGGGGGAGAGTCTTGGCGTGGAGATGGTTGAATGGGACTACCACGGGACGCTGGACATTTCATGGCTGGCCACGGAAACCTACACCGATTCTCAGGGGACCCGCAGAACCCGCACGGTGGTGCGCCGCCAGACACTCCACGCCACCGTCACCCGGCCCAAACCGGTCTACGGCAATGAATGGTTTGTCATCTACGGCAATGAGGCGGCGCCCAGGCTGCGGTTCAGCCGCGTGCCGTCCAAATACTCGGCGGCGGACTCCGGCCTGATGCAACAATGGAGCCGGCAGCGGAAACTCAAAAAGCTGGAAGCCTTTTCGAGAAACCTGGACGACGACTATCCATTCACCATGATGTCGAACCGGGAATTCGAGCTGTTGTTTCACGCGGTCGACCGTTCCGACGAAGTGGAATTCCGGGTGCTTTTCACTCCGCTGGCGCAAAAGCAGATGGTGGATTTGCTCAAAGACACGGAAACAGGTTACGGCGACAACTTCAGCTTCATCAAATCGTCCATGATCAATATCGTGCAGCCCCGGCATCTGGAGCGCGACCGGGTCAACGCGCCGTCGTCGGTCTTTCATCAATACGATCTGGCGGCCGCGCGCCGAATTTTCAACGACTATCAGAACAACTACTTCAAAATGATGTATTTCGCGCTCGCGCCCATTCTGACCATTCCGATCTACCAGCAGCACCGCTCCCACGCCGATATTTACCGGGATGTTTACGCGAGGGCGCCGTCCTCATGGGCGCACGAAACCGTCGCGAACCATCACGGCGAGAAAGAATTCGCCCATCCGGCTTCCATCACGCGGAACATTCTCAAAACCAGCAGTTCGCCCAGCCAGGACGGCACGCAGCGGGTGACGGTATCGGCGCACGGCTTCTGCGGAACCGACCGGGTCAGCTATGTGAACAAATGGGGTGGCGACGGCAAGTTTCACCGGGTGCCCGTGCACTGGGTGGAATACACACCGGTCACGCGCTCGTCTCAAATGATTGTGCGCGAAGCGATGGATCTGGACAAAGGGTCATACAATGCCAAAACCTCGACAGATGCCAGGTGGCGCGATTTTTTCCGCCAGTGGAACATTCAGCCGCAGGCGGCGGCCTTCCAGCACGCGCTGGTATCATTTCTGACCGGCCGCCAGCCTGGATGATGACGGATATTGGAAATTTTTTTCTCTGCTGCCCTCGCCTGAATGGAGCATTTGAAGAAATAATGTGGCCGGGAGGTCGTAGCGAATTGGGCTGGGCCAAGGAAGGCGAAGCAGGAATAGCATCGCTATTTCGATGCAGCCTGACGACGGCCAAGCCCAATGCAGTAGACAAAACGGCTACAGAATTGATGAAAATGCTCTAATTCACCCGCTTCGGCAAAAATATGCCGACAATGGCTTGAAAATGCCGAAAAAAATCGCCCATTGCGCCCCAATGAGTTATGACTTTCGGCATCGGAGGTGTCGAACTCAGGAAATGTGCGGGAAACGGCCCAAAATTGACTATTTTCGAGCCCGGCCCCCGATTTTTAGGAAAATTTCGGAAAATCCTCTCAAAAAATGATTTATCTTCCTGGAGGACAGGGGATTGGCCATTCTCACATATAATCCGGAACTCAGAGATTAGGTGTATAAGTTTGTAGTCAGCAGGGTGTTTCTGGGAGTGTTAGGCCAATGGAG
>LSQX01368723.1_pt1 | contig 15001 bp, 15 predicted proteins | sample 654561 | NCBI WGS metagenome assembly LSQX01 (sample SAMN04489861, study PRJNA283612) | anaerobic digester metagenome | isolation source: 4 biogas reactors fed with cattle manure at either 37C or 55C with and... | place: Denmark: Kongens Lyngby | collected 2014 | reverse complement strand
GGGTTATTTTTAGGAATGTTATCAAAATGTTATCAGCTATTTGTCTCTCAATTAATCCCGAGCGCCATTTAACGATAGTTCTTATGCCATCGAATCATTTTAAATTTTAATTTGTATAATCTACCTAAACGATTTTCTCTTAAGGTTATTGAGGTGGGATTTGAACCACACGACCTTCAGGTTATGAGTTATAATTTACATTTTTAGTAGTCTAATATAATATGATGTAATCGGCATTAACTTTGAATTATCTCAAATCCCACTTATTATAACATATGGTCATTTATAGCGGTTTTTAGTAACAATAAACATCAAATAAATAGCAGGTTAAAGAATATGGTTTTGAACAGTGAACTTCTGAAATGGACCTGTAGAATCTGCCTTGTAAACAAGAAAGCGTTTTGGTGCAGGGGGAGGGTTATCATAAGTAGGCGTGGAATTTGTGTAATCTGTATTGGGGTTCGCATTTTTTATACTTCTTAACTGCGTATAAACTCAATAATCAAGTTCTTTTTCCTCTGAAACTAAAGGTCTTATAAACTTACCATCTTCAAATATTTTACATACGATTTGCTTTTGTATCTCAATCTTGTTATCTCTCCCGAATGTTAGCTTACCGAGATAAATAGTTTTTGGTAGGCCAGTCTTCTCTATACCAAATACTTGCTTGTTTTCTGGATCAAAAAATTTGAAATAAACACCGGAATACCGAACGGTAGTGTTATTTATAATTTCTTTTTTCATATCCGGGCAACTAATACACCAATACTGGAGACCATCCTTTTTTTCGAGACAAAATAGGTTACCACTATAATAATCAACGTACTCGCACAGACGATAATAGTCATCATATGGCGACAAGTCAGGCCTACCCATTTTTCGTAATTGAGGCTCGGTATATTTGAATGCACCAATAACTAAAAATGCCACAACATATGTTTCACTTCTAATTTTTTCAATATCGCTCCAATCATGGATATTATGTTTGTGCGTATACCCATTCCGAAGGTTAGCATACTGAAATATTTTTTCTTTCACGTATTCTTTAGTTGTTAACGACAAGTCATCTTTCAGCAAATCCATATTATATTTAATGAACCACGCCATAGATCCTATTGTGATATTTTCATTCAGATTACTTTTTGTCAAAGAAATAAGCGAGCTATGTTCGTTAACCTTGTATTTTCTCCCTTCATCAATGTGAATTGACAAAAAGCAGTATAGTAACTGTTCTATTGATTTAAAATAGCCGATTGCAATAGCAGTCAAATCAATCGCCTTAGCCTTTTTAATTGAATCATATAACCATTCAGATGATGTCAGACTTTCTGAAAAATCGCTTGTTCCAAGCAACAAATAATAGTATTTAGCATCGAAAAACTGAATCTCGATGCTTGGATAGTCTGTTTCAAGGTTCACCATAGTATTGTATGGAAAACTCAGAATAGACTTCTCTATTATTCTTTTAAAATTTATAAGCGTATTTGACGACAAAGACTTAACACAGGCATATCCCAAATACTCCGTAACTCTCTGTACAAAAGCCTTTACGGACTTCTCGAAAGACATGTATTCTTCTTTACCAAAGAATGTTTCCCAAAACCATTTTAATGAATACAGGTTATGACCACGACCAGGGTCTGCTTCATCATCATTATGGTTGATTAATTGCAAAAAAGCATGGTCATATACCAGATAAACATATTTACAGAAACAAGCTTTTTGTTCGGCCATTACTGCTTTGATTTCCGGTGGGTCACTTGTTTGCCATAAATTATCTTTTTCGGTTTCCTTAAAGACATACAGCGTTTGGGATTTTGAATCAAGGATGGTAAAAGCGATAGGAGAAAGATGTTCATCTTTAATCGAAACATCGAAACGTACTGTATGTGAGAGTGAATACCTTTCTAACATAGATGAAATTACTCTTGCAAGAAAATAATAAGATATCTTTTTTGAGGCATTAACCACATTATTAAATCTCTCGAAGTCTTTTCCACCATAGTTGAATACTTCTTGCTGTTTAAGAAAATTGAATTGCGAATCAATCTTCTCAGGTCTCTCTGGCTGAGGATTTCGAATAAGCTGAATTTCCTTAAAAGCCTCATCGAAAAAACGGTTATAATCGAAGCTTTCAAACATATCTTATACCTCACAGTATGCTTTTATAAAATACGGCACATAACCACAAAGGATTATGCGCCGAGGCGTTAGCACTTGGGAGCCTCAAGGTAGTATTTTGCTACTAAGCCACTCGCGGTTGCAGCAAGAGCTGCAATCAAATCAAGTACGAACTTGACGGTCTTTGCATTTACCTTCATAGGTTGTTCTCCTTACTAGATAAATAGTACACAAATGGCATCTGCCAAAAGCGCCAATCCAGCCGCCAAGATAACACCAAGTATAGTTTAGCACTTATACTGTCTTTTTTCAATTAATCAAAGATATGGTAAACTAGCTTATGACGTTAAGTGGGACAAATATACTTCAATATTCAAAGAGGTTTCTAAATTAAGCAAAAAATAAAATCCAAACATTTTGTAGGGTCCAAAAGTTTATGGTTGAAGTGGTAAGATAAAAGTAGACACTAACCCTATTTCGTAGACAATAATTTCTGATAAGAGTACTATTCAGGAAGGAAGTAATCTCAGCTACGAAAATTTTATTCAGGAGGTGTCAAATGAGATTCACAAGGGAAGAAAGAATAGACATCGGCAGACAAGTGTATACAAAGGAGCTCACCCGCAAGGAGGCAATGGAAAAGTATAAGATTGCTCGTTCTTTACTGGATCTCTACATTCAGGATTATAAGCTATCAGTGGGTATACCGGTCAGGGAGTCGTATAAAAATTCGGCGTGCACCACAAATGTGGCCAGTAAAGTCCCGGACATAGAAGCTTACCAAGCGATGTCAAAGGAAGAACTTATAAACGAACTAATAAAGGCCAAGGCCAATGAGCTGCGGGCAAAAAAAGGCTACGAAGTGAAAGGGGATGGTGCAAACAAGGAGTTCATTATTTTAAACAGAAGGAATTCGAAATAGTTATGGAACTATCGGGACAGTTTCCGGTGAAGAAACTCTGTGATGTAATAGGTGTAAACAGGAGCGGTTTCTATAAGTGGAAGAAACGACTTGAACATCCCTCGAAGCGGCTTACATCCTTTATTAATGATCTCACACTATTTAGGGAATACCATGAAAAATATCCCTCGCATGGCTACAGATGGCTGAACGCCAAGATTCGCATAGACACAGGGCTTAAGGTGTCTGATCAGCATGCGCACAAGTGCTGCAAAACAGCCGGGATAATGAGTCAGTCAAAACATTACAGATACAAGAAACCTGGTGATCCTTACAAGGTATATCCTAACCTCATTGCCTCAGGCCTTAATGTGGATGGACCGCTGCAATGCGTTGTCAGCGATATGACAGCATTCTACCTTAAGGGGATATATTACGAGCTCACACTGTACATGGACACCTGGAACAATGAAATATTATCCTATTCCCTGTCCTCCAGACGTGGAGATAGGATGACATATATCAGCGGGCTTCACGGCCTCATTGACATAAAGAAGAACTATCCGGACCTGGAGATGGTCCTGCATACCGACCAAGGTAGCGTCTACGCTTCCAAGAGCTTTAACGATCTGCTTCCCTTGTACCATATCACCCACTCGATGTCACGGGCAGGGACACCGACTGATAATGGCGCCAAGGATATAAATGAAGAAATTGCTGATTACGTTGTGTTCTTTAATGAGGAGAGACCTGCTTACTCTTTGAATTACCTGACTCCGAAACAATACAGGGAGTATCATCTCGGAAATCAGGTGATTACAGTTTGAAAGAAGTGTCTACTTTTTGTTGACTAGTGCATAGCAATCGACATTTTAAGACGATTATGGTACTCTCGGATCACTAAATTCTATATTATGGAAATAAAGGGCTGAACATAATTTTTTTGTTATGCAAGGGTAAGCACACAAGAGCAGAATTTAGACCTACAGATGGATGCACTTAAAAGCAGGGGCGTTGAAAAAATATACAGCGAGAAAATGAGCGGTACTAAAGCAGACCGTCCCCAGCTTATTGAACTGTTAAAGGTATTGCGTAAAGGCGATACGCTGGTGGTGTGGAAACTGGACAGGCTGGGGCGTACTGTAAAACAGTTGGTCGATTTGGTGGAGCAGTTCAGCAAAGACGGTATCAACTTTGTAAGTATACAGGATAGCATTGACACCACCACCGCCACAGGCAAGGCACTTTTTGGCATGCTGTGCGTAATGGCTCAGATGGAGCGTGACATTATTAGCGAGAGGACAAGGGCTGGGCTTGCCAGTGCCAGAGCAAGGGGCAGAAATGGCGGTAGACCTACAAAGCAGAATGATAAGGTTAATTTAGCCCTGAAAATGTACGACAGCAAAGATTACAGTATACCCCAGATTTTAGATGCCACTGGTTTAAGCAAGACCACCATTTACAGGTACATAAACACCAGACAGGGGGCTACTGTATGAGGTTGAGAGATAAAAACCTGATAACGCTTTTTACAGCCCTAAAGGGGGCAGACCTTACCATTGATGAGATTAAAAGCCTTGAATGGCTGGCAGGATATGAGCCCAGCACTATAAATAATATTGCCAGTGCCATAAGTAAGGCGGTTAATGCTGGGGGTGTAAACATATTACCCTCCCCACAAAAACCCGACGATATGCCCGATAAGTGGCATGCTTATAGTAAGGAAAAGCCACAAGGTATTACATGGGGGCAAATACCCAAGGCACTTTAATAAATGGCTAAAATTATATATTAGATGCAATCAATTATTGCAAACTTATAAACTTCGAAACTTGAAAGGCGGTGATAACAAAATTTAGGGGGTTATTATATGCAGGAGAAAGCTGTATTGACAGCCGAGGAAACAGCTAAAATGCTGGGGGTCGGTATGAATAAAATTTATGAGTTGTTAGCCATTAAGGAAATACCCTTCAAAAGGGTAGGGCGTAAATACTTGATTCCAAGGCTGGCGCTTGAGAAATGGTTTAACGATAACACTTGATACTTTAGGAGGTGGCAAGTATATATTTGTACCCTTTAAGGTTTCTAGGATGGGTTTCATTTGTGCCTGATTTAAGAACTTTGCTTTAAACGGCTTTTTTCGTGGCACTGTCACCGCTTCAGCCGCGTTCGAAACTTTATGAAAGGACACTTTACAAAAAATAGCTCGGGCTGGGCATATCGCATTGACATAGGGAAAGATGAAAATGGTAAACGCTAGCAAAGGTATAAAGGCGGTTTCAAGACCAAAAAAGAAGCTGAAAAAGCCTGTGCGGAAACGATAATAGAAATTGAGCGTGGCACATTTATTGACCCCAAGGATTTGAGCCTTGGTGAGTACTTGCAGGATTGGCTAAAAATATATGCTGTAAACCTTACACCCTGCACATATAGCGGTTACAAGGTAAATAATTGAGAAACATATCATACCACATTTAGGAAAGGTACCACTTCAAAAGCTACAGCCGATACAAATACAGAAATTTTATAATGAAATACTTGAAAAAGATGATGAAGCCAGCAAGGACAAGCTGTCCGCTTCAAGTATACGCTAACGCTCTTGGCTGTTGGCTTGGGTATGCGGAGGGGCGAAGTGCTGGGGCTACAGTGGGAAACAGTGGATTTTGAGAAAAACCTGATAACCATAAAAAGAGCATATATACCAACACCCCAAGGCAATGTATTTAGTGCTGTAAAAACTGATAAAAGCAAGCGTACGCTGGCTGTACCTTTGAACATTATGGCATACTTGAAACAGGTTAAAAAAAGCACAGGCTGAAACAAAGCTATTTTTAGGCGGTGGGTATACTGATAATGATTTGGTATGCTGTAACGATGATGGGAGCCCTTTAAGTCCTGCAACATGGAACCATAAATTTAAACGGACGATGGAAGAACATAGATTGCCATCAATACGGATACACGATTTAAGGCATACCTACGCCAGCTTAATGCTTAAACAGGGCGTAACTATGAAAGTGGCAAGCGAAAGGCTGGGGCATACCACGATAGGTATTACAATGGACTTATATAGCCACATTGACGAGGAACAACAGCGTGATGCTGCTCAACGGTTAAATAGTACGATAATTATTTAATACGGCATTATTTGTATTATGCATTTATTTGATGTAACCAATCTCTTATATTCATTCCGACGCGAGCAATGTCAAAATCATCAAGTACCCCGCTATGCATAATAACATTACGTGATTTTTCAATATCTTCAAAAATTGAGCGCAACCATTCCTGAGCATTCGGAAAACCAAAACTAGGTTCAAAATATTCCCAATTTCCTTGCGAACACATTATTTTAGGTAGGTCTCCGAATTCAAGGTATGACATCATTGCATCTCCACGATTAACATGCCATTTAACTTTACTTTCTGTGTTTTTACGTCCCTGGGCTTTATCCCTTATGCCGTTTTGAACACCTTTCTCCCACCATTCATGCTTGTATATGTCTTTCAAAACAGAATAAACAAATTCTCTTGTAGCGTTTTCAAATGCAGTAATTGCAGTGAAAACCGTAATCATGCTTTTTGATTGCTGAACATATTTTTCATCTATTTCATTTAAGTAAAGTTGCTTTGCTATTTCTTCGGAATAATATAATGCTTCTGGAGAATATCGCATCCGCCCCAATTTATCCAATGATTCTTCGGCTAATAAGCCCCTAAACGCAAATGAGTATAAATCTATTTTCATAATATCACCTTCATTTTAATGGTATATGCTTTGCTAAACTTGCAAATAACGCATCGTACACGCTTTCGTCTCTAGTTGGCGGAAGATGAATATGAATATTATAATTTAAATCAAACATACCTTGACTACGGATCAACGGAGTTGTATCTTTTTGCTGAGCTGGAGTTATTATTTCTTCTTGTTGTACAATAACTTCAGGTTTCGGAGAAGGTTCAGTCCAATCAGCATAACTGCATAAATTAATGAATGTACTTGCCATGTAGCTAATTGTTGCATTTTCCTTTGAACCGTTTGTTAAGGTCTTAAATTTACCTTCAACATCAGATTTAGTCAATTTATGAGCGGAGGTATTTAGAGCAAATAGGTCTGAATACGCCTCCCTTATTCCTTCTGCAACCATAAGTTTTGAATAACTTTGGTCAAGAAATTTAAAATACCTTCCTGTAGGAGTTCCGGCATCATCAAGGAAACCAATAGCCTTAAGAACATTTACAAATTGTCTATCGTTTGAACTTGTAAATCCAAGGTCAGACATAAATTTTGTAGTAAATTTATCTGGTGCCTTTGCAGTTAACATAGTATCAAAGTAATTCGGTATTTTGGTAAAACTTCCTGTCATGTAACTTGTCGGTAAAGACATATCAGGACCTCCTATTTTCTTCAGATATTTTTTGTCTATTTGTATATATTCGACTTTAGCATCGAAATTCCTTCTTTAAATAGAATTTTTTGACATATAAAAAGGCATTATACTACAATTCAATTTTCTTAAGAAACTTTATAAAGAAGCCTATGTGCAATATTTGTGCAATTACACCTATTGCACATGCAAAAGGGCTCCAGGGTAAAAACCCTGAAACCCTTTACTTTGGCGGAGAGAGAGAGATTCGAACTCTCGGTGGGGTATAAGCCCACACACGATTTCCAGTCGTGCGCCTTAGACCAGCTCAGCCATCTCTCCGTATAGAATTATTTAGTTCCCGCCCTATAATGCAACTAGCGAAAAACAGCACTGAGTTCCAGTTGTAAATCTTAAGCGTACAGTCATTCAAGCAATTGCAGTGCCGCTTGTTTCGCTTCATTATTCTACAATAGAATAATGGTGTTGTCAATGAGCCTTTTCTTTCATAACTGTTTCATAAAGCTGGTAGCCGCCGCTCAGGTTATAGGCATCAAATCCGTTTCCGGCAAGAATGCGGCATGCAATGTAGCTTCTAAGCCCGCTTCTGCAATGTACATAGATCGGCTTAGTCTTATCCAGTTGACCAATGTTTGACCTTAGCTCATCCAGCGGGATATTTATAAACCCGTCTATCATTCCATTTCGCACCTCGCCCCTGGTTCTGACATCAAGGAGAGTCACGCTGTTATCGCGAGGTAGCGCATCTATGTCATGCCAATGGAAGTTTTTAACCTTGCCCGTAATTATGTTCTCAATCACATAGCCAGCCATGTTTACGGGATCCTTTGCAGAGCCGAATGGCGGGGCATAGCATAGCTCAAGCTCGGTCAAATCCTTGGCACTGGCGCCCAGACGAATAGCCGTTGCAAGCACGTCGATGCGCTTGTCTACTCCGTCAAAGCCTGTTATCTGAGCCCCCAGTATCTTACCTGTTTCTTTTTCAAAAAGCACCTTTACCCACATGTTTGTAGAGCCGGGGTAATAGCTTGCATGAGATCCTGTATACAAGAAGACCTTGTCATAGTCGATATTATTTGCTTTCGCTGTGCTTTCATTTATTCCGGTCATAGCTACAGCCATATCAAAGAGCTTTAGGATAGAGGAACCTTGAGTTCCTGTGTACTTACTGTCAAGACCGCAAATATTATCGGCGGCGATTCTGCCCTGCTTATTGGCGGGACCGGCAAGCGGCACAAAGGCCTTTTTACCGGTTACAAAATCCTCTATCTCAGCCACATCACCTACAGCATAAATATTCTGGTCGGAAGTGAGCATATTACTATTGACAATAATCGCCCCCCGAGAATTCAGGGCAAGTCCTGCTCTCTTGGCAAGTCCGCTCTCAGGGCGGACTCCTACTGCCATAATCAACATGTCGCCCTCTATGCTTCCATTTTGAAGAACGACAGATAACCCCTCTTTTGTGTCAATTATCTCCTTTACTCCATTGTTCAGGATTAACCGAATACCCATTGACCTGATATAGTTGTGCACCTCGCTAGCCATATCAAAGTCCAGAGGAGCGATAACATGGTCGGTAAGCTCTACAAGGGTAACCTCAAGACCCGCTTCGCTCAGATTCTCGGCCATTTCGACACCGATATATCCGCCACCTACTACTATTGCGGCCTTCGGATGCTTCATGTCAATATATTCTTTAATGCGCAGCGTATCGGGAATGTTGCGCAATGTAAAAATCTTGTCAGAATCAATACCGTTGATTGGCGGCTTAACAGGCTCGGCACCGGTAGACAAGATCAGCTTATCATAGCTCTCTGAATAAAGCTCTCCTGTAAGGGCGTTTCTAACTGTTACTGTTTTTGCAGCCCTGTCAATATCTATTGCCTCACTAAAATTACGTACATCGATATTAAACCGCGCATTGAAGCTCTTGGGGGTTTGCAGAGTCAGGGCAGATTCTTCTGTTATTTTCTCTCCTATATAGTAGGGCAGTCCGCAGTTTGCAAAGGAAATGTGCTCTCCGCGCTCGAGTAAAATAATCTCCGATTGCTCATCAAGCCTCCGAAGTCGTGCAGCCGCAGAGGCACCTCCTGCAACACCGCCAACAATAATAGTCTTCATAATGCTACCTCCCATGCTCAGTTTTTCTGTTTCATTATTCAATTATATAATTTCTATGTAATAGCATAACCTTACTTTACCACATATCATCGAAAGTAAGCATTGTTATTAACTTGTATTTTAAAGCATATCGACGGCTTCAAATATTTATCATTTTAGAATAAGAAAGATGGGTAAAGTAATATTAGTTCGTTTGCCGCAAAAGTGATAAAGTAAGAGATGTTAGCGGCTGTGATGCCGATAATTGGGAAGCAGGGTGATTGAAATGAGAAAAACTACTTTAAATATAACAGGAATGTCATGTGCCTCTTGCGCAGGAGCGGTGGAGAGAGTTGCTGGTAAGCTGGAGGGAGTACATTCAGCAAGTGTAAATTTGGCGACTGAAAAGCTAAGTGTGGAATATGAAGAGAATGTGGTGAATCTTCAAAAGATCCGGGATGCCGTGGAAAAGGCGGGCTATGGTGTGCTGGAGGAGAAGGATGAAAGCATAAGAGAGGTCATATTACCCATATCCGGTATGAGCTGCGCTTCCTGCGCTAATGCGGTTGAGAAGGCGATTAGCAAGCTGGAGGGTGTCAATGAGGTGAGTGTAAACCTTGCCACGGAAAAGGCAAGGATTGTATATAGCTCTTCCACAACAGGAATTTCCGAGATTAAGGATGTTGTTTCAAAGGCAGGATACAAAGCGCTGGAGATAGAGGCAGGCGAACAGGTGGACCGAGAGAGGGAGCGCAGAGAGCAGGAAATCGGTTCGCTGCGCAGGAGGCTTATGATATCGGCTATATTTACGATACCTCTATTCTATATTTCTATGGGTCATATGGTGGGATTGCCACTTCCTGAAGTTTTTGCGCCTGAAGCCAACCCCCTTAACTTTGGACTTTTACAGCTCTTCTTACTTATACCGGTTCTTATTACCGGCTATAGATTTTATACTGTAGGCTTCGGCACGCTTGTTAAAGGACAGCCAAGCATGGACTCATTGATTGCCATTGGTACTAGTGCGGCCTTTTTGCATGGTATTTTTGCCGTAATTCAGATCATTAATGGAAATGCCGAATATGCCCATGAACTGTATTTTGAATCGGCGGGAGTCATTATTACTCTTATAACGCTTGGGAAATATCTTGAGGCCGTTACCAAGGGGAAAACCTCTGAAGCGATTAAGAAGCTGATGGGACTGACTCCCAAAACAGCAACGGTTATACGTGATGGAAAGGAAATGCTGATACCGATTGATGAGGTTAAGGTTGGGGATATGCTTGTGGTGAAGCCTGGAGAGAGGATACCTGTGGATGGTGAGGTGGTTGAGGGCAGAACGTCTGTGGATGAGTCCATGCTCACCGGGGAGAGTATTCCTGTAGAAAAAAATCCGGGCAGCAAGTTGGTCGGCGCCAGCATAAATAAGAACGGATCGATACGCTTTGTAGCAACGAAGGTCGGAAAGGACACTGTTCTTGCGCAGATAATTAAGCTTGTGGAGGATGCCCAGGGCTCCAAAGCACCAATAGCCAAGATGGCTGATATTATATCGGGTTACTTTGTGCCTGTTGTAATTGCCATAGCAATTCTGGCAGCGGCAGCCTGGTACATATCCGGCATGTCCCTGGTATTTTCACTAACTATATTCATTTCTGTTCTTGTTATTGCATGCCCCTGCGCACTGGGACTGGCAACGCCGACCGCTATTATAGTAGGCACGGGAAAGGGTGCCGAGCATGGTGTATTGATAAAGGGTGGAGACGTCCTTGAAGCCGCTCACAAGATAGAGACAATTGTGTTTGATAAAACAGGAACAATCACAGAGGGTAAACCGGAGGTGACGGACACAGTCACGACCGGTATAATCAGCGAGACAGAGCTCTTGCAGCTATCGGCTTCCGCGGAGAGGGGCTCTGAGCATCCGCTAGGCGAGGCAATTGTGAATGAAGCTAATGATAAGGCTGTGGAGCTGCTAAAGACTGACAGCTTTGAAGCAATACCGGGGCAGGGGATAGAGGCTGCGATACAGAACAGAAAATTGCTCCTGGGAAATGAAAAGCTAATGGTTGAGAGGAAAATAGATATAACTCTTCAAAGTGAATCAGACAGGCTGGCGGAAGAGGGTAAAACCCCCATGTACGTTGCTATAGATGGGCAGCTCGCCGGCATTATAGCGGTAGCCGATGTTATGAAGGCAAGCAGCAAGAGGGCTATTGAGGTGCTGCACGATATGGGCATAGAGACGGTAATGATCACGGGTGACAACAGTAGAACTGCGCAGGCTATTGCCAGGCAGGCAGGGATTGACAGAGTTTTGGCGGAGGTTCTGCCTCAGGATAAGGCTGATGAGGTGAAGAAGCTTCAGGCCGAAGGAAAGAAGGTTGCTATGGTCGGAGACGGCATCAATGATGCACCGGCCTTAGTACAGGCGGACATAGGCATAGCAATCGGATCGGGGACGGATGTTGCAATGGAATCGGCGGATATTGTGTTAATGAGAAGTGACCTTATGGATGTACCTGCGGCTATACAGCTAAGCAAGCAGACTATTAGAAACATTAAGCAGAATCTGTTCTGGGCTTTTGGTTATAATACGGCAGGAATACCGATAGCTGCGGGTCTGCTTTACTTGTTTGGCGGACCGCTTCTAAATCCCATGATTGCAGCAGGAGCCATGGCCTTCAGCTCAGTATCTGTACTGACGAATGCTCTAAGGCTCAAGAGATTTAAGCCATCTAACTAGCAGCTATTAGTCAGAATACCGGGCTGGTCGCTTATTTGGTTTCATGTATCCTGAGAATTTATGGAGCGCGAGCCCCACTTAATTACAGCCGGATATGCTTCGAGAATGCTATATGTGAAGCATATCGTGCTTAATTGGATGGGTTTGTTCAGCTAAGGTACCGACAAGGTCGCCGGTACCTGAATAATTGATGGCTCAGCATTATTCATTTACTTTACCAAGTCGCCCGGCCAATCGAGGATGCCGCCGAAATCATAGACATTAGTGTAGCCCAGCTCAACCAGCTCCTTTGCCGCCAGCGCGCTGCGACGGCCGCTCCGGCAGTAGACGAGGATAGTCTGATCCTTGTCCGGCAGCACTTCATCGGCTCTTTGCGCTATTTCATCACCGGGCAGCAGCACGGCATTTGGGATATGCCCCTCGTCAAACTCAGATTGGGTGCGCACATCAAGAATAATGGAATCCTCATCCATCATCTCAATAGCCTGTGAGGGACTTATCTTTCTGTACTCGGCTTTCTGACTTTCCTCATTTGAACTCTCGTTAAGCTTTTCATCCTTCGAGCCTTCATCCTTCGTGGCCTCTTCTTTTAAGCTTATTCTCACCGCCGTAATCTGCACGGGATAGCTTTCTCTAACTTGCGGCAGGGCTTCGATTTCGACTCTTTGCCCGACAATTAGATCAAATGGAATTTCAAGCTCTTTATCAAAGCCAACGCTGGCCTTATCGAAGCCTATCTCGTCAGTAGTTGTTACCATAATGCTCTTATCATGGATACTTTCAATTGTAGCAGTAAAGGTTATGTTATCGCTCTTTTGTCCGCAGCCTGTGAGCATCAAAAGGCTTATAACAAGAGTGAGAGAAGTTGCGGAAATGATTTTCTTCATAAATAGTAGTTTCCTTTCTTTATTAATAACTCCCGATTTGTGCTTGTATTCATTTATTATTACCGCTAAAATAATGTTAAGCACGCTAATGCATATTTACACACATTTAGATAATCCAAACCGGTATATACGAGTTGTTTCTGTCTATGGGATACACGTTGTCGGTCATGCAAATGACGCCGCCGTGCCCGATTATTTTCCTAGTTTTTTCCAGAACCGAAAAATGCTTAATGGAATCTACGCCCGGCGCCGCAGACTTTTTAATCTCAAAGGGATGGAGAGTATCGTTCTGCTCGATAATTAAATCGATTTCTTTCTGATCGGTATCCCTGTAATAGAAAATAGGTGCGCGTTTTCCCGCATTGTAATAGCTTTTAATAATCTCGCTTATAGCATAGGTCTCAAAAAATGCGCCGCTCATTGCTGAGACTTCCAATGTCTCAGGTGCATTCCACCTAGTTAGATAAGCCGCCAGTCCTGTATCCATAAAATACATCTTTGGTGACTTCACAATACGTTTGAGCATATTGTTGAAATATGGTTCGACAAGAAGTACAATTCCCGAGGTTCTGAGTATTGAAAGCCATTGCTTAGCGGTAGGCTGAGAAACCCCGGCATCACGCGCCAGTTCGGCATAGGATACTTGTTGTCCGGTCCTGGCGGCACAGGATGTCATAAAGCGAAAAAAAGCCAGTTCATCGGCGACCTGAGTCAGATCCCGAATATCCCTTTGCAGGTATGTGTCCACATAAGAGCTGTAATACAGCTCTCGATCCACATCGACATTTTGATAAAAACGAGGCATCGATCCGATAAATATTCGGTTATACACAGCTTTTAAATCTTGGGCAGAAGTGGTTTTCAGCCTAGCTAACCAGTCCGCCGGATTGACATTAAACACACTTCCAGGAGATCCCGTAATCTCACAGTTGGAAAGTCCCTGCATGGGAATAATTGCTACACGTCCGGCAAGACTTTCGCTGACCTCCTCCATCATATGAAACATCTGTGAGCCCGTAAGCCAGAAATCGCCGTTGTTCTTATTCCGATCCACATGCATTTTAATAAAAGGCAATAATTCTTTCGCGTACTGAAATTCATCGATTAGCACAGGAGGCTGATAGCGCTGCAAAAAAAGCTCGGGATCCGTTTTGGCTAACTCTCTGTTCATCGGTGAATCCAGCGAGACATATGCCCGATTTTCCATTGCCAGCCTTTCCAACATTGTTGTTTTGCCAACCTGACGTGGCCCGGTCACCATAACTACGGGAAATGTCTGGCTTGCCTTTAAAATAATAGACTCTAAATGTCTTTGAATATACACTTTATCACTCCGTTCAAACTAAGGTATAATTTTATTTTACCCGAAAACTGAAGAAATATCAAGATCGTCCGAAATATTACCAAACTCGTGAAGTGGAATCCAAAGGAAGCGTGATGAGCAAAGTTCAAGCCCGAGGAACACGAATCATATTAGGCATCCGAAATGGGATGAGTCTACGAATCAAGACAAAATCCAATAAAACGCACGGACATGAGGTTGTAAATATGGCGGGTATATAGGATGAAAGTCAGCCTCTCGCCCACCATGTAAGCACTCGACAATAGGCTTTAATGTATCGATTACTTCTCACTGCTGCAAAGCCCAGATATTCTTATATTGGATGAACCAATCAATGGTCTTGATCCTGATGGGATTGAAAAACGCCCAGGTGCTGAATTAGCTCGATGTGCAGCCAGGATTATGGGGAAATATCTTGATGAAACGAAAGAGCAAGACATTAGCCCAATGGCTTAATTCTGCTACTATAAAAATGCTTTAGAAAAATAATCGTAAGGGCAACAGCAACTATCTC
>LSQX01405085.1_pt1 | contig 15005 bp, 13 predicted proteins | sample 654561 | NCBI WGS metagenome assembly LSQX01 (sample SAMN04489861, study PRJNA283612) | anaerobic digester metagenome | isolation source: 4 biogas reactors fed with cattle manure at either 37C or 55C with and... | place: Denmark: Kongens Lyngby | collected 2014 | reverse complement strand
GAGGCTCATCGAGATTGAGGATCTTGCGGAGTTCATCTTGCAGGAACTCTACGTCGTAACCTACCCCTTGTTTGCCGAACTCGCCAAACCAGGCCAAGTCTTTCCTGACTAGAGCCGGCCTCACACCTGCCCTCTTCCCTAGTTCATGGGATGAAATGCAAGTCTCTTTGCCTTTTACCTCTTCTAATACCCTCAAGTATATGGGTAGACGCCGAATCACCGCATCGGAGATTCCCTTCCAGGCCAACTTCATTCCCCCTCCAAAAGAGGTGTTCGTTCCTAAATGTTTACCCGCAGCTGCCGCTTCCTAAACACCTAGTCGAAGTTGAAAACCTCTGTCCACGGGTGCCCAGTGCCCAGCAGCATCCAAGACTAATATGCTAACTTATCTTCGATGTAATTTGCTACTTGCTCTATAGGTATTCTCACCTGCTCCATGGAATCCCGGTCCCGGATAGTCACTGCCTGGTCCTCCCGGGAATCGAAATCAAAGGTAATGCAAAACGGAGTCCCGATCTCATCCTGCCGGCGATAGCGCCTGCCGATGCTGCCGGAATCATCATAATCAACGGGGAAGCGCTTCCGGAGCACATCATAAACCTTCTCAGCTTCAGAGGAGAGGTTTTTCGATAGAGGTAGAACCGCAGCTTTGTACGGCGCCAGGAATGGATGGAATCTAAGCACTTTTCTGGTATCCTTTTCCAGCTGCTCTTCCTCATACGCATCGGCCAAGAAGGCCAAGAACAGACGATCTACCCCCACTGACGGCTCAACGCAATAAGGTATATACCGTTCGTTGGTGAAGGGATCCAGATAGCTCATATCCTCCTTGGATGCTTCAGCATGCTGCTTTAGATCAAAATCAGTGCGGTTGGCTATCCCCCATAATTCTCCCCAGCCGAAGGGGAAGAGATACTCGATGTCGGTGGTAGCTTTGCTGTAGTGGGACAACTCCTCCGGAGAATGTTCCCGGGTACGGATATTCTCAGGCTTCAATCCCAAATCCACCAGCCACTGCTTGCAGAAATCTATCCAGTATTCATACCACTCCATGTCCGTACCAGGGGCACAGAAAAACTCCAACTCCATCTGTTCAAATTCCCGGGTCCGGAAAATGAAGTTACCGGGGGTAATCTCGTTTCTAAATGACTTCCCAATCTGGCCGATGCCAAAGGGGACCTTCTTACGGGAAGTACGCATTACATTCTTGAAATTGACGAAAATACCTTGGGCTGTTTCAGGCCTCAAGTAAACCTCAGATTTTGCATCCTCGGTTACACCCTGGAAGGTCTTGAACATCAGGTTGAACTGCCGAATATCTGTGAAATCATGGGCTCCGCAGCGGGGACAGCGCAGCTTCTGGGCCCTAATATATTCCGCCATCTGATCATCTGACCAGCCGTCGACGGCAGGATGGTCTTTACCCTCTTTGGCGAAGTTTTCCTCAATGAGCTGATCTGCCCGGAATCTAGCTTTGCATTGGCGGCAGTCAATGAGGGGATCGCTAAATCCAGCCAAATGTCCTGAAACTTCCCAGGTTTTAGGATTCATCAAAATGGCTGCATCCAGACCCACGTTATACGGCGACTCCTGGATAAATCTCTTCCACCAGGCTTTCTTGATATTATTCTTCAGCTCCACTCCTAACGGGCCGTAATCCCAGGTGTTGGCCAATCCCCCGTAAATCTCGGAGCCGGGGAAAACAAAACCACGGGACTTGGAGAGTGAAACTAATTGGTCCATGGTTTTCTCCGTCATCATCTTACTCCTTCCCAGTTTATGGCACTTGATCCAATGGTCTCGCCCTATTATACCCATACACAGCCCTTCTCTGCAATTGTCTGACTTTGCTTTATTAAGGTTTTCATCCCAGGGAGCAACAGGAATCTATCCGAGTCATGAAGAATCTTTCCTAAGAAGTCAACGGCACGCCATACTGAATTATGTGGCAAAGTCGGAAATCGAAGGAGGTAAGAACATGTCTCAAGTCACATTGGGGCTGATCGTAGGCAACCGTAATTTCTTCCCCGACAGCCTCTGTGAAAATGGCCGACCAGCCGTCATCAAGGTGATGGAAGAGCTAGGCATTAAGGTTATCGCCCTTTCACCAGAAGACACAAACCTCGGAACTGTAGAAACCTGGGAGGATGCCCAGAAGTGTGCAGCTCTCTTCAAGAAGCACCGTGATGAGATCGACGGAATCCTGGTGACTCTACCCAACTTCGGTGATGAACGGGGCGTAGCCAATGCTATCCGGCTGTCGGGACTAAATGTCCCCATCTTGGTCCATGCCTTTGCAGATGACGCAACCAAAATGGATCTTGCCCACAGAAGAGATAGTTTCTGCGGCAAAATTTCAGTATGCAACAATCTGCGCCAATACGGCATCCGCTTCTCACTGACCACCAAGCACACTGTAGCTCCCGAGGACCCTGCTTTTGCTGAAGATCTAAAGTGGTTTGCGGCAGTCTGCAGGATCGTCAAAACCCTGAGAGGCGCCCGAGTAGGTGCTATCGGTACCCGTCCACCAAACTTCAATACCGTTCGTTACAGCGAAAAACTCCTGGAGGCAAGCGGAATCTCCGTGGAGCCTATAGACTTATCGGAGATCTTCGGCAGAATCGACCGGTTAAGCGACAACGATGAGGCCGTACAGGCCCGCCTGAAGGATATTACCGGCTACATTACAACCGCAGGAGTGCCCGATATTTCCCTTCTCAAGATGGCCAAACTGGCTGTAGTGATCGATGGGTGGATGAAGGACCATGACCTCATCGGCACAACCATCCAGTGCTGGACCTCCATTGAAGAGTTCTTCGGCATCGCACCCTGCGCCGTCATGAGCATGATGAGCAATGCTCTCTTGCCCAGTGCCTGTGAAGTAGACGTTATGGGACTTCTGAGCATGCTGGCCCTGCAGGCAGCTTCTGGAACGCCCACTGCCATCATCGACTGGAACAACAACTACGGCGATGATCCCAACAAGATGGTGGCTTTCCACTGCAGCAACTTCCCCAAGGACATGCTGGAAGACGCTAGAATGTCTTATCAGGATATTGTCGGCGGCACCGTTGGCAATGAGAACGCCTACGGCACAGTGCAGGGTAGAATCAAGCCCGGGCCCTTCACCTTTGCACGGCTCAGCACAGATGATGTATGCGGCAAAATTAAAGCATATGTCGGCGAAGGCACCTTCACCGAAGATGAGCTGACCACCTTTGGCGGATACGGAGTTGTAGAAATTCCAGGGCTGCAGTGCCTTATGAAGCACATCTGCAACAACGGCTTCGAGCACCATGTGGCAATCACCCAGGCCCAGGTTGCCTGTGCACTGAACGAAGCTTTCAGCAAGTATTTGGGCTGGGATGTTTACTACCACAAAGGATAATCATAAATAATCACAGGATAACGGAAAGCCAAGGGCATTGACCCTTGGCTTTCTTACTGTTAGCCTAACAGCTTAATAGTGATATGATTCTCCCCGGGAAATGGTAAACCACCGGTAAAGCTGTTCTAAAAGGATCAGGCGCATCAGCTGATGGGGAAAAGTTAGAGGCGAGAAGGAAAGGCGCATATGGGCCGAATCAATCAGCGAAGAATGGAGCCCCAATGCACCGCCGATTACAAAAACGATATGGCTCCAGCCCTCTACCGCCAGCCGATCAATGGCTGCGGCCATTTCCTCCGATGACACCATCTGACCTTGTATATCTAATGCAATGACATAACCTCTTTCGGGAATTACCTTGCGAATCCGTTCAGCCTCCTTAGCCTTGACCATTTCCTGCTCAGCTTCGGAATATCCATCCCGAAAAGGCTCATCCTTAACTTCCACAATGTTTAACCGGCAATACGACCGCAGCCGCTTGCTGTATTCTGCTATTCCATCAACTAGATACCGTTCTTTCAATCTCCCAACAGCAACTATAGTAATACGCACAGCAGCACCCCTCTCCCACCCTGCCGGAGAAGGTGCTTTCAACGGCTACAAGTGGGCCGTAGTCACATACCTCTCTTCTCCCCGGAAGAAGTCGATATTCAGCTCCCCGCCGTGACCAACCTCTTTCACCTTGGCAACCAATTCCTCCATGGAACGAATCTGTTCACCACCAGCGGCAGTGATAAGATCTCCCGGCTGCAGCCCTGCAGCCGCGGCCGGCTCATTGGGAACTACCTCTACTATGAAAACACCACTTCTCACCGGCAGCTTATTTCCTGTTTCCCGTTCATAACGGGCAGCGAAAACCTCATCTACCGTACCTCCCAGGATACCTAACCTGAGAATTTTGCCGTGGGCAATGAGCTCCTCAGCTATTTTCCGGGCAGTGTTGATGGGGATGGCAAAACCGATACCTTGGGCGTTCTGAATGATTGCGGTATTGATGCCCACAACCTCTCCCTCCAGATTGAGCAAAGGGCCGCCGCTGTTGCCGGGATTAATGGAAGCATCGGTTTGAATGACTCCCTCAATCTGCAAGTTGTACTTGGGATCAAGAAGGAGCCCTCGACCCAAGGCACTGACAAGGCCTAACGTGACGGAGCTTTCAAATCCGTAAGGATTGCCGATAGCTATGACAAACTGCCCAACCCGCAGCTTATCGGAATCACCCAAGGGTGCTGTCGGCAAATTTCCACCGGAGATTCTAACTACCGCCAGATCGGTAAAGGGATCGGTCCCCACCACCCTGCCCCGGTAGGGATCCCTTCTCTCTGGAAGGTAAACCATAATCTCGGAGGCATCGGAGATCACGTGATTGTTGGTGATGATGTGCCCATCCTCATCGATGATCACCCCTGAACCAATACCTTCCCGTTCCTGGACAATCTGCCCGACAAAAAAATCGTTGATAACAGCCTTCTCTATGGTTTCTATCCGGACTACTGCAGGTCCAACCTTTTCAACCACTTTTACGGCAGCATTCTCTAGACTCCGCAAGACATCAGTTCCATCCCGGATATCCGCCCGCTCTTCTGCTTTGATTTCCTCTGGGCTGGGGGGAGAAGATCTAGCACCCCACCGCTGGTCCACCCACCAGCTCCCAAACAATCCTACAGCAGCACAGACTATCAAGACCACCAGCAGTTCCCGGGGGATGTGAAAACGCCTTCCTGACATTAGCTGCCTCCTCCCTACCAGTTTGTTTTAGTATGTGTGGGTAGGGCAAAGGACTATGCGGCAGCAAGAGAATCCGGTTCGATCTAGTGCTGCTGTACTATTTCGGCAACAGCGTCTTGGATTGCTTGTACTTTCTTTTCTGATTCGGCTTCAACATACACCCGAAGCAGCGGTTCAGTTCCCGAAGGCCTGATTAGAAACCAGCTGCCGTCCTCCAAAACAAATTTGACGCCATCGATATCGATGATGCGAGTCACTTTCCGCCCCGCTACCGTCTCTGGAGGGGCTGCGGTCAGGTCCTTTAGCAGACTGGTTTTCTTTTCATCGGGATAACTTAAGTCAATGCGTCGGCTGAAAACATGCCCCACGTCTGCCATTATACGGTTCAATATTGAGCTGAGGTCTTGGCCCCACACCGCCCGCATTTCGGCAATCAACAAATTAGCCAGAACTCCATCTTTTTCCGGTATATGGCCTCCAATGCTGAGGCCGCCGCTTTCCTCTCCTCCGATAATCACAGGCTTTTGGCGCATCTGTTCACATATATATTTAAATCCCACCGGGGTCTCCACCACATTCAAGCCGTACTTGGCAGCTAGCTTATCTACCAAGTGTGTTGTGGCCACGGTACGCACTACATCCCCCTTACAACCCCGACGCTCCACTAGATGAACCAAAAGCAGGGCCACCACCTGATTGGGAGTAATGTACTGGCCTGTGCCGTCAATGACTCCAAACCGATCGGCATCTCCATCGGTGGCCAGTCCCAGGTGGCTCCCAGTGTCCCTTACCCGGTCCGCAAGGAGCTTCAGTTGAGCAGCGGTGGGTTCAGGCATTCCGCCACCAAACAGAGGATCCCGGTTTCCCCGGATCAGCTTCACCTGGCAGCCGTTGGCCTCTAGCACCTCAGCTAGGTAATGGCGGCCCGATCCGTGCATTGGATCGCAAATCACTTTAAGACCGCTTTCTGCGATGGCTTTGAAATCAATTAGGCTGCTGAGGTGCCGAAAGTACTCCTCCCGGGGATCGATGATTTCCAGGCGACCTTCTTCCAAAGCAGCTGATAGATCAACTGATTCTCCCCCTTCCACCACCGGCAGACCGACTTTGCCTTCGATGGCTTTGGTTATGTCGGTTGTGGCTGGTCCACCATACTCAGGTATGTATTTGATCCCATTGTATTCGGGGGGATTATGGCTGGCGGTGAATACCACAGCACCGGCTGTGCGGTGCAGAGTGACTGCATAGGCTATGACAGGGGTAGGCGCATCGTCAGGAAACATGTACACCTTGATCCCATTGGCAATCAGCACCTTCGCCGCTTCCTTTGCAAAGCGTTCCCCTAGAAACCTGGCATCGTGACCGACAATGATGCCCCTTTCGGACTTGGCATTCGCCAGGAGATAAGAGGCTATGGCCTGAACAACCAAGCGCACATTTTCAAAGGTGAATGTGTCACACATGATTGCCCGCCAGCCGTCAGTGCCGAATTTGATCTGACTTGTTCTGCTTGCCATAAATTCTTAAACCGCCCCAAACCTTCCAACCGGATAAGGGCGGCTACCTCCTTTCTACAACTGTATATTATGCTGAGACTTAATGCTGCTGTGAAAGACCGCCGAGGACTCCAACAGACACCCAATACTCCACCAGACCGTCCATTTCTCCTTGGTCTGCGCTGATTCCTCTTTCATCTACCTGTATACTAACCTTTTGCTCCGCTATTAACCCCAAGGTACAATATGCGGATTAGTAGCGGCTTTGCTTTTGACGTCTCAGCAGGTAAATAAAAAACGGTGCCCCGGCTATGGCAGTAATAACTCCCACCGGCAGCTCCGCAGGAGCAAGGATTGTCCGGGCAGCTGTATCGGCAATCACAAGAAAGATAGCGCCCACTAGGCCCGATGCCGGCAGTAGAATGCGGTGATCAGGTCCAGTAATGATCCTAACAGAGTGGGGGATGATGAGACCTACAAAACCGATGACACCGCTGACAGACACCGCTGCCGCTGCCATAAGGGAACCGGCAATCAGGAGAATGGCCTTGACCCGTTCCACATTAACTCCCAGGTTCTGGGCCGTCTCCTCTCCCACAAGCAAAATGTTCAGCTCCCGGGAGTAAAAGATCACTACTAGGCCGCCCAAGGCTAAATAGGGCAGGCTGGCCTTAACATGATTCCAACTCCTGCCTGAGAGGCTGCCCATCATCCAATAGACGATTTCCGGCATTGACTGGTTGGCTACAACCATCAAGAACGACACTATTGCCGAGAAGAAAGAACTGACAGCGACCCCTGCTAAAAGGAGTGTGCCGATGGGCACCCGTCCGCCTACCCGAGCTATATTATACACCAAAAAGATCGTAAGTACCGCGCCCACAAAGGCCAGTAAAGTTACGACCGAAAGACCAAAAGCAAAGTATTTATTCCGCAGTAGTATCCCTATAGTGGCACCGACAGAGGCCCCCGCCGATACGCCGATAATATACGGATCTGCCATAGAATTTTGCAGCAGCCCTTGATATGTAGCACCGGCCATAGCCAGACCGCCGCCAACGATTACCGCCAGAACGATACGGGGCAGCCGTACCTGAAAAACTATCATTTTGTGGGACATGGGCCACTTGTTCAACTGGTCATCCATGCCGAGAAGGTGATGCAGGATCATCTGGGCCACATCAACGGCAGCGATATCAGCTGGACCTACTGCAGCTGAAACGATAGCCGCCAAGATCAGCAGAAGGCTTAAAACCAGGATAGTGAGTGCCCATTTCTTCCCTCGACTGCTTGAGTCTACTCTCAATACTCGATCCCCTTTCGCACCTTTACACCTCGGTCGTAAGGGTGTCTAACGCAGCGCATCTCGGTTACTAGATTCGCTGCAGCAATAAGCTCAGCCGGCATATCCCGCCCTGTGAGGATTATTTCTACATGATTAGGCCGCTTGCTTATCAGAGCCAGGACCTGATCAATCTGGATCAAGCCAACTTTGACGGCATGGCTGATTTCATCAAGAATAACCAAATCATAGCTTCCACCTTGCACCACCTGGGAAATCTCTGACCATCCTGCTTCAGCTAAGGCCAGCTCCTCCCTTGTGGGCTCCCTGTTGATAATAAACTCCCCCGAGCCCAATTGGCTGATGGTCAAGCCGGGAGCTAGCCGCTGGGCGGCCAGGTGTTCGCCAGACTCCTGCCCCTTGATGAACTGGGCCATATAGACCTTAAGACCCCGTCCCACAGCCCGAAGGGCCTGTCCCAAAGCCGCGGTCGTTTTTCCCTTGCCGTTCCCAGTATATACCTGCACAAGGCCGAAATCCAGATGATAGTCTCCTGAAGCCACGGAATCTCCTCCAAACTTACAGACAGCTTCCTGGTCTCCTTTCCTTCAAGAAGCCCAGGAAGCCTTGATCGCTCTGACCCCTATACTAATCTCAGTGGTGGCCGGGAACCAGCACTTGTACCTGGGGCTTACCAGTCAGGGGATTGGGGTAGACAACGACATCTATCCCATATACCCTTGCAAGGATCTCATCCTGGAGAACCTCCTCCGGAGAGCCACCAGCTATGACTTTGCCCTGAGCCAGCAGGAGCAGTTGGTCGCAGTACCCAGCGGCCAAGTCCAAGTCATGAAGAACCACAATGGTGATCAGGCCCTCCCGGTTGGTTAACCGCCGGAGGAGCTGGAAAATCTCCACCTCGTGGTTAATATCCAAGGAGGCAGTGGGCTCATCTAGAAGCAGCACCTGGGGCTCTTGAGCCAATGCCCGAGCCACAATCACCCTCTGCCTCTCTCCCCCGGAGAGTTCCGTCATAGACCGTTCAGCCAGGGACAAGACATTAGTGGCTTCCATGGCCGCTGCGACAATTTCCCGGTCCTGTTTAGACATGGCCTGAAAACGCCGAAGATACGGACTTCGCCCCATCTCCACAATGTCTCTAACGCTGAACTCAAAGCTTATCTGGGTTTCCTGGGGCACCACTGCCATGGTTCTAGCCAAGGTTCGGGGAGGCCAAGTAGCGATATCTATGCCATCGATTAAGATCCTTCCTTGATCAGGGACCAAGAGCCTTGTAATTATTTTCAGAAGGGTGGTTTTACCGGATCCGTTGGGCCCTATGATCCCCAGCATTTCCCCGGCCTTAACTTTGAAGCTCACATCCTCTATGATGGGCCGCCGACCGTAGCTAAAATTTACCTTTTCAACAACCAGTTCGCTAGCCATTGAGTATCCACCGCTATTTAGAATCGTCCAGGATGCAGGATTCTTGCCAGTTCCAACAGGGCATCGGCAAGTCTCAGAGTTGTCCGCACAAAAGGTTCGGAGTCTACTACTATCACCCGGCCCTGCTGTACAGCCTTAATGGTTTGCCAGGCACTGCGGGCCATTACCTCATCCTCATAAGGCCATGTGAGCAAGATAACATCGGGATTCCTTTCCACAACCAACTCGCTGCTGTACTCAACCCAAGCACCGGGTGCATCAGCGGCCAGGTTGCGCCCACCAGCCAGCTCGATTAGCTCCTGCATGAAGCTTCCGGGTCCGCAGGTCATCAGCGGCTCATTCCAAATCTCTACGAACACCAGCGGCCGCTCCTCTTCAGAAATATCTCCTACGACATCTTGCACATAGCGGATTGTTTCCTTCATTCCCGCCACTACCTCCTGGGCCTTCTCCTGGGCCCCAGTCGCTTCACCTAGAAGCAGCAGCGCATCCATCACTTCATGGAGATTTGCGGGGTTAATGGCTAAAACCGGCAAGCCAAGCTCATCTAGTTTGGTGATAAAGGTGCTGACTAACTGGGCATCGCCGATGATGAGATCAGGCTCCAGCATTAAAATCTGTTCGTAGTTCAAGTTCAGAGCATCGCCGATAATTGGCTTTTCCTGGGCTTCTGGAGGATAGTTGCTGTAATCACTGACTCCCACTACTTTGTCTCCTAATCCCAGGGCATACAGGTTCTCTGTGATGCTTGGGGCCAAAGAAATCAACCTCTCGGGGGCCTTCTCGATCAGGATTTCCCTATCCAAGCCGTCAATAATGATTGCGGGAAAATCTGCAGCCTGCACCGGAACAGTTCTCAGCAGCATCAGACAAATGAACAGGGCAATAAAACCAGATAAGGATCTAGCCAATTTTCTATGCAAAAGTTCCATACTGGTCACCTCTTATCTCGACGTTTTTCATGCCAATGCTTAAAAAAATCCTCTTCCCAGTCAGGTAAGAGGACTCAAGGTCAACCGGCGTGTCATGATTTCCCATACCGCCAAGTTCCCATGCACCATCCCCTTTCCGCGAAGGTTCCTGGTTCATCCCTTAGGCAGGTCTCCTGGCTACCGGATCATCACTTCCGCCACAGCCTTCCCCGCAAAGCTGCGAGTGACTGATGACAATTCCCCGGCGACAGTGGCGCGACCGCGTGGTCACGAGCTGTTCTGCTCGCCCAACTTCCCTATTCTCCCCGGATGCGGGGCACCTAAGGGTGGTGATTCACTTGTTTACCTAAAGGGCCAATGGGTGCCCTACCTAGTCTCTTTGGACTATTCGGCAGTATACTTTTAAATCCTGCCAGAACAGCCCATCCTTCACATCCTTAGTACATTAAGTAACATTTAGCGCTGCATCGGCGCTTTCCACACCTTCCGCACCTTTCGGATCTCGTCTCCATACTCCTGATATTTATCTACGGGAGATTCCAAGATGAAAGGGAGTTTGCCCAGTACCGGATGGTTAACTACTGCCTGAACACCCTCCATCCCGAAGGCTCCCTCTCCAATCCTGGCATGGCGGTCAATCTGGCTGCCCAATCCCTGCTTCGAATCATTAAGATGCATCATCTTCATCCGCTCAAGACCCAAGAGAGTATCAACCTCTTCCAAGAACCCATCGATCCCTCGGGTATTGGTTAAGTCATAGCCGGCGGCCAAAAGATGGCAGCTATCGAGACAAATACCCATCTTCTCGTGCCAGTCTAAGCGACGGAAAATCTCCCTTAGTTCCTGGAGGTTTCTACCAATTTCCGTCCCGTGACCTGCCATGGTCTCCAGAAGCAGAATAGGTTTCTGTTCATGATACCGCTCAAAGACAAAGGTTAGGGCATCGACAATTCGGTCAATACCTGCATCGACCCCATCACCTAGGTGACTGCCGGGGTGCAGCACCAGAAAGTCCACTTCGGCAGCAGCAAAACGCTCCAGGTCTGTCAGCAGGGTTTCTTTGCCGAACTCATGAATATCCGGACGGTTTGTGGCCAGATTTATGGTATACGGCATGTGACCTACAACACACTCGATTTTTTCTTGCTGCCTAAGCTTGCGAAATTCTTCTATCTCCGCCTCCCCAATGTGCCTGGCTCGTCCGCCCCGGGGATTCCTGGTAAAAAACTGAAAAGCATTGCCGTCTATGGATCTAGTTAGTTCCACTGCAGCCGGCATGCCCTTTGCAATGGTAAGATGAGCACCAATAATCATTTTTCCTCCATAGTTATCCAGGTGAGTAGCACTCTACCAGTATTGTATTCCATACTTACCGTAATACTATACTTGGGCAAACCCTCATGAGCTCAAACAAGCGGGGTTAAAACCAATAGAGGAGGCGCCATCACTTGGCTAAAAGGAAGAATCAGCAGAATCAGCAGCAGGTTGCTGTGCAAGCTCAGCAGCAGGCCCGGCAGGCTCAGCAAGCCCGTCAGCAAGCCAAGCAGCAGACCCAGTATGAGTTCGGCCAACCCCTAGCTGGAGCTCAGAATCAGAATCAGAGACAGCAGAATCAGCAGGTAAGCCAGATGGCACAGCAGAAAGCACAGCAAAGACCGCAGAACCAGTCGTAACGAACCTATCACCAGAGATCGAAGCTAGAAACCCAAACTCGGAAAAACAGTCTCTCTACAGCCGGAGAGCCCTGGCTTGCTCTCCGGTTGCCCTTTGCTAGGAGGTCCTAACCTTTCTCATGCTGGGAAAAAATCGATTCAACCAACCTAAGGATAACAAACTAAAACACTGCCGGGAATGGCTAGAAACCACGCTGCTGGTCAAATCTGACTCCAAAACCTTGAGCTCAGCAGGACTGCTGGCGGGGGAGATACTCCTTTTTTCCACCGTAGGCCTTTGGGGAGCTGCAGCTTTATTTAGCATGCAAGGGCGCCCGGCTGTGCGCCTGGCTGCTGTTATAAAACACATGATCCCGTGGTTTCCCATGCTGGCACTTTGTCTATTGATTTCTCTAGCAGCAGCCCATATGGCTCAATGGGGTGAGCGCCGCTACGGCCGGGGCAAAATGGCCGCGGCGATGGCATCGATACCGGTAATGCCGGTCATCCTCGGCATCCTCCTGGCTCAGCCGCTGTTTGCCGCTGCACCTCTCTTTGCTCTATTTATCATCTGGGCTGCTGCGGAGCTATGGTGGCAAATCTTTCTTTACTTACTGCGGCACATGGCTAGTTTCGATTATTGGGCCCAGCTGGAGCTGGAAAGCAAAGATGCTGCCTCAGGTACTTCCTATGACCTCAACTTTCATCGGGAGTACTTGGAGACCAAGAAAATCGCCCTCATGGAACGCAAACTCCGCTGGAAGGCGATGGCAAATGGCGAAAGCCCTAAAGAGAGCCACGCTGAAGCACTTGACACCAATGCCCAGTCCTCATCACCTACTCGGTGGACAATCCGGCTTAGTCCTCGAGTCATGATTCCTCTGGCGATGTGCTGTCTGCTCACTTTGAGCAGCATCATCTTCCTGCAGATGGAAGGCAAACAAGGCCAGGGCCCGCTCCCAGAAGCCGCGGCTCTATCCATCGACCCCCCTCAGGTTACCTTCTGGTACCAAGCGGTGGATCCGGAAGCCTCCTTGCTGGAGAATTTGGTAAACGCCTATAATGAAAGAATTGATGATCCCACCACTACCCCCGCCGTTGTAGGCATTAATCAGGGCGGCGACATTGCCCTGAGTATTTTCCACGCCCAGCTGTCGGACAGCAGTCCCGACATTATGCTGCTTCCGAGGGAATTGGCGCTCCAGCTTCACGGCAGCTGGAACCATTCGACTTGGGATTTGCAAGATGCCGGTTCCTACCTGCCTCTCTGGCCTGATCTCCCCTGGCGGCAGCGGCTGGCACTAGTCATCTCCCCAAACACCCAGTTCCCGAGAGAGACCCAAGCCTTTGCCGCATATCTCTATGACCAACTGAGCAGCCACTGACAAGATGAAGCTGCTCCTCACTAGGAACTGCTGCCTCTAATCTCCCGGATCAGCGCCGGAAGAACCTCCTCTACCTTACCTACGATCCCATAAGTTGCGATGCTGAAAATGGGTGCATCGGGGTCGCTGTTGATGGCCACAATGATGTCAGAAGACTGCATGCCAACTATATGCTGAATAGCACCGCTGATACCGCAGGCAATATAGATCCTCGGTGCCACCGTCCGGCCGGTCTGTCCTACCTGGTGGGCATAACTCACCCAGCCGGCATCCACCACCGACCTGCTGGCACCTACTGCTGCTCCTAGCAGAGAAGCCAATTCTTCAACAAGGCGGAAGTTTTCCGGACTTCCCAAACCCCGACCGCCGGCTACCACTATATCAGCTTCAGCCAAATTGGGTCCTGTATCCGCATCCTCAATCACCTCGAGAATGCGCTGCCACGGCTCAAAGGTCGGCAGCTCCAAGGCAATTACCTGCCCCTTTCTGCCGGCCTGGCGATCAGGCTTCGGAAACACCTTAGGCCTCACTGTTGCCATCTGGGGCCTATGGTGGGGACAGCGAATGGTTGCCATCAAATTGCCGCCGAAGGCGGGACGGGTTTGCAGCAAGTTGCCATCCTCATCCAATGCAAAACCGGTACAGTCGGCGGTAAGCCCGGTCTCCAGGCCAGCAGCGACTCTAGGAGCTAGGGAACGGCCGTTGGAAGTTCCGCCGATCAGAAGAATCGCCGGCCGATGCTGCCTCACTGCGTGCTCCAGCACCTGAGCATATAGGTCATCCCGATAATGTTTAAGCTCCGGGGCATTCCCCACATAAACCCGATCAGCACCGAATTCGATTAATTCTTGGGCAAGATGATCCACATCGTCTCCTAAAAGAAGACAGCCCAAAGACATTCCCAGATCTGATGCCAACCTTCGGCCTTCGCCCAACAGCTCAAAGACAACATCCAAGAGCTCGCCGTCTCTCTGCTCGGCAAACACCCACACATCCCCTGCTGTATCTTTTGGCTGGGGCTGCGGGGATGTCTCCCTGCCGGTGATATAGATAGCTTCCGTGGGACAGGCTTCTACACAACCACCGCAAACGGTACATTCTTCATTGAATTCAGGGCCTTCGGCTGCCATGGTAATAGCATCATAGGGACATGCCTCTTCACAGACCCCGCAAATAGTACAGTTATCTGCTCGCAGTCGAATTTCCATACTCTATTTTCCTCCTGATGCCGATCCTGCCAAGATTACCTAGAGGGCCTTAAGCCGCTGCCACAAATCAGCCGCCTGTTCACTGGGTGTACCTTCAAGCATCTCACCCTTACGTTGTCTCTCCGGTTCGAAGGTGCGCCACACCTGCGTAGGTGAGCCCTTAAGACCGATACGATCTTCCTCTGCTTCAATGTCTTCTGGTCCCCAGACAGGGATTTCTGCCTTCTTGGCCCGCATCATGCCCCGCAGTCCCGGGATCCGGGGTTCGTTTAGTTCCTTTACTACGGTAATCACGGCAGGCAAGGGCACTTCCACCACCTCATAGCCCCTGTCGGTCAATTTCTCTGCCACCAGCTTATCTTCGGTAAGTTCCCTGATCTTTCTCACCTGGGTAATATGGGGCATGTTCAGTTTAGCTGCCATGCCCGGGCCCACTTGAGCCGTATCTCCATCTACAGCCTGCTTGCCGCAGATCACCAGATCCACAT
>LSQX01074117.1_pt4 | contig 15006 bp, 16 predicted proteins | sample 654561 | NCBI WGS metagenome assembly LSQX01 (sample SAMN04489861, study PRJNA283612) | anaerobic digester metagenome | isolation source: 4 biogas reactors fed with cattle manure at either 37C or 55C with and... | place: Denmark: Kongens Lyngby | collected 2014 | reverse complement strand
AGCTTGATGAGACTGCAGTCCATGCAGGAAAGCCTCTCCCGCAAGATCACCGAACACCTGAACAAGGCCTATCGCAAAAAGTTTTTGCAGGAGGGCGATTTGAGCCAGGCTGATAAAAAGGATATGTATAAGACTTGGGGTGAGTTATTGACATCCTACGCCCATCGCTTCAAAAAGGGTGATGCGGTGGCGTTGGTTCCGGATTTTGTCACCGGCCAGGAACAAGCCTTGCCCCTGGATGTACGCTATACTCCCATCCAGAACGCCCAGCGCTTTTTCAAGATATATAATAAAGCCCAGGCAGCTAAAAAGCATCTGGTCCGGATGATGAAAGAAACCCAGGACAGCATTGATTACCTGGAGTCAGTACTGGTCTCGGTAAGCCAGGCTGAAAGTCCCGCCGAGATCGCTGAGATCATCGAGGAGCTGGAAAAAGAAAATTATGCGCGTTCCGCTCCAACCCGAGGGCAAAAAAAGGTGCAGCGCAGCGCGCCCCGACAATTTGTATCCTCAGATGGATTGGTCATCCGGGTGGGCCGCAACAACCTTCAAAATGACCGGCTGACCTTAAAGGAATCGAAACGCACCGACCTGTGGCTGCATTCCCAGCAGATCCCGGGCAGTCATGTGATAATCAGTCTGCCCCCTTATATTACTTCCATAGATCAGGTGCCGGACCGGACCCTGGAAGAAGCCGCTGGCCTTGCCGCCCATTTCAGTCGGGCCACGACGGCCGCCAAAGTAGCCGTCGACTATACCTTCCGCTACAACGTAAAAAAGCCTGGCGGTGCCAGGCCGGGCATGGTCATCTATGACAATTACTGGACTATAATGGCTGTTCCCAGCGGGGATGAAATCGAGAATCTGCTCAACCAAGGATCTAATTAGCCGTTCACCCCTCAACCGGTTCAGCCTGTAAAAATGTTCGGTTGAAGAATTCCCTGAACTTTTCCCGGTTATGGGGTTTCTCCCGGTACATGAGGTTGTCGGCCTCTCTGAAAACGTCTTCCATGTTCTCGGCCGCCGTGTGTTTTAAGGCCCAGCCCACCGAAAGGCTGATGGGAAATGGCGGGGTGCTGTGACGCGAAGCTTCGACATTGTCCCTGATCCGCTGACAAGCTGCTACCACCGCCTCCTTGGTACATTGGGGCAGCAATATGGCGAACTCATCACCGCCAATACGAGCTATCACATCGCTGGAGCGGAAACTGCGCAGCAATATGTTGGCTACCGCCGCCAGCAATTCGTCCCCAGCCTGGTGTCCCAGGTTATCATTGACCAACTTCAAGCCATCCACATCGCAGACAACGATTCCTACCGGGTCAAACCGCCCGCTCTGCAAGCGTTCCATCTCCTCTTCGAAATAGTTGCGGTTGTAAAGTCCGGTGGGTTTATCATGCAGGTTAAGGTAACGGAGCCACTCCTCCATCTCCTTACGCTCGGTGATATTCCGCATCAGCACCTGCACCAGGGTTTTGTCCCTTAATTGGATTCGATTGAGACTTATCTCCACATCTATCGGCGATTTATCGGCCCGGTTAAGTCCGATTTCAAAAAGCATCGGCTCTCCTTGCAGGACCCGCTCCCCTTTTTCTTTGAGCAGATTGAAGGTGCTGCGCCCATCCAGTTGAACCGGCGGCAAAAAAGGTTTAACCGAAGAGCCGCGCAGTTTTTCCAGCTCGACGTCAAATATATTGGCAGCACTCTGATTGCAGTCAACGATATCGAGGCGGTCGATCAAGAGGATGCCGTCGTTGGCGGTTTCAAACAAGAGTCGGTACTTCTCTTCGCTTTCCCGCAACCTCTCTTCTATCGCCATAGGTTCACAATGGTTCAAGAGTTTGTCATCCATATTGCCCTACCCCCTGACATTTGTATTTATTTAATTATATCAACTGAGCCGTCATCATTAAACCTGGCTTCATTGCTTTCCTCCAGAATGTACACCTTCTTATTCAGCTTGTCGATGGCTACATCGCGGTTGATTATGGTGGCCACCTCTTTTTTGGTGATGAGGGTTCTGATCTGCACCCCGTTGTCATAAAGTTCCAGGTGCATCTTGGCGCCATTTTCTTTATTGATGGTCTTCTCCTGGAAATGTTGGTAGGGTTTCATAAAAACGTACTTATACCCGCCTTCGGCAAACTGGATCTCCTGACCATTTAAGAATACTTTCATTGATAATTACCCCCGTTTAACTGCGGCTACCGGGCTTGATAGCCTCTCCCAGCCCTTCCTTGCATAACGGGCAGTCTTCGGGCAACCAGGATTCAATGTCCATGGTCAGCACCGCTTCCTGACGGACCCTGAAATCGACCTTGCCGGCGCTGCGGTCTACTAAAACCGCGACCCCGGCTACCTCTCCCCCGGCGGCTTTGACGATTTCCATAACTTCCATCACCGACCCTCCGGTAGTGACCACGTCTTCGACCACCAGCATCCGGCTGCCCGGCTTTATGGCAAATCCACGCCGCAGGACCATCTGGCTGTTTTCACGCTCACAGAAGATACCCGGCACGTTTAATTGGCGGGCGACTTCATAAGCGACGATTATGCCGCCCATGGCTGGTCCGATAACCATGTCGATCTTGGTGTCAGCGTACTTCTCCGCGATGTGGGCGGCCAGCTGTTCGGTGAACTGGGGGTATTGCAGGACCTGGGCACATTGCATATACCGATTGCTGTGCCGTCCGCTGGTCAGTTTAAAATGCCCTTCCATCAAGGCACCTGAGCGGGTAAATATATCGATGGCTTCCTGCTGACTTAACATTATTCTGCCTCCAGTTCTTCTATTATTCTCTGCGCCGCGGTTACCGGGTCGTCAGCTTGGACAATGGGACGCCCGATCACCATATAATCCGCTCCCTGATCCAGTGCCTGCCGGGGCGTGGTTATCCGTTTCTGGTCGTTGGCAGCTGACCACAACGGCCGGATCCCCGGGGTCACGATCTTGAAGTCGGGACCGCAGGCCGAGCGAATGGGAGCGATTTCCTGAGGCGAACAAACCACCCCGCCCAAGCCTGATTCCTGGGCCATCAATGCCCATTTGACCACTAATTCTTCTACATTCAAACCAGTTATATACATATCATCCTTCAATTCCTGGCCGCTGATACTAGTCAGGACGGTCACTGCCAACAGCAGCGGCGCTGGTGTCCCCAAGCGGTCGGCCTGGACGCGGCAGGCTTGGGCGGCCTGGCTCATCATCTCCCGCCCTCCAGCCGCATGGACATTGAACATAAAGGCATTCAACCGGGTCAGTACCCGGGCTGCCGAGGCTACCGTATTGGGGATGTCATGCAGTTTCAGGTCCAGAAATACCTTTCCCCCCAGGTCGTGCACGCGATGGACGATATCCGGCCCGATCCCGTTATAAAGCTGCATGCCGATTTTGAAGACTCCCACGTGTTGGTTCAGCTTGTCGACCAACCCTAAAGCCTCCTCGGCGGTATCCACGTCCAGGGCTAATACTATTCTATCCTTGGCTTCCATCCTCGCTCCTCCTCCATTCGCGGGTCACCTTGGCTGGGCCGCCCCAACCAATTCGCTTATCTGTTTAACCCCATTATCCTGCATAAATCCCTGAATCCCCCGGGCTATATCCAGAGCAGCGCGGGGATTGACAAAATTGCCGGTGCCCACGGACACCGCTGTAGCCCCGGCCATGATGAACTCCAGGGCATCGCGGGCGTTCATGATTCCGCCTCCTCCCAGGATGGGGATATCCATTTCCCGGTGTACCTGATATATCATGCGCAAAGCCACCGGTTTGATAGCTGGGCCGGATAGCCCGCCGAAGACATTGCCCAGTACCGGGCGGCGCTGTTCGATGTCTATGGCCATTCCCATAAGGGTGTTTATCATAGAAAGGGCATCGGCTCCGCCTTCCCGGGCTGCGGCAGCGATTTCCACGATGTTGGTTACGTTGGGACTCAATTTGGGCATTACCGGCAGAAAAGTCTCTTGTTTGACTGCTTCCACCACCTGTTTGACCATCACCGGATCGGTACCGAATTGCAGTCCTCCTTTTTTCACGTTGGGACAGGAGATGTTGAGTTCGATTCCCGCTATACCTGCATGTCCTTCCAGTTTGGCGGCCACCGCGGCATAATCGTCGATACTGTTGCCGGCCAGGTTGGCTATGACCGTTACTCCCTTATCCCGGAGATATGGAAGATGTTCGCTTAAGAATATATCCACCCCCGGATTTTCCAGGCCAATGGCATTGAGCATCCCGGCCGGGGTTTCGATGATGCGGGGGGGCGGATTACCGACCCTGGGTTCCAGGGTGGTCCCCTTGACGATGACGGCACCGATAACGGCGATATCCATATAATCCTCATATTCGCGACCATAACCGAAAGTCCCGGAAGCTACCGCCACCGGGTTGTTCATCTTAATGCCGCCCAAATCAGTGCTCAGGTCCGGATATGACATTGGCCTGCTATTCATTATGCCCCTCCTTCCTTGCCTGGTCCGGGCTCAGTTCGACCGCTTGTATGTTAAAAACCGGTCCATCCTTGCACACCTTGGCATAACCAGGCTCAAAAGCTTTGAGCTGGCAGGCACACCCAAGGCAGGCACCTACCCCACAAGCCATATGTTCTTCCAGGGACAGCTCACCCCACAATCCATGAGCTTGAGCCCAACTGGATACCACTGCCATCATCGGGGCGGGCCCGCAGGTATAGAGGCGGGAGTAATCCCCCGCGTCTTCATGCTCCAGCAGGTCGGTGACCACACCATGATAACCCGCGCTGCCATCCAGGCAGGCTGTTTTTACTTCAACCCCTAGTTTTTCAAATCTAGAGGCAGCACCCAGCTGGGCTCCGCCGGCAGCTCCCAACAAAAGCCTGACCCTGCATTGCCGGACTCGTGACAACCGGGCCAAATACAATAATGGCGCTACCCCGACCCCCCCGCCGACTAATATGATACTCTCATTTTCCGATGGCAGGGTGAAGCCCTGGCCCAATGGTCCCATAATATCGACAGCCTCGTCCACTGCGGCCTTGGCCAATAGGCTCGTCCCCTGCCCCACCACCCTGTATAACAGGGAAATAATTCCGCTGTCGAAGAGCACATCATATACGCTGAGCGGTCGGCGTAAGAGCGGGTCATAGGTATCGGTTATTCGGATATGCAGGAACTGCCCCGGTTGACACTGCCGGGCGGTAGCCGGAGCGGCGATATCCATCACATACCAGTCCCTGGCTACCTGGCGGTTGTCCAGCACCCTGCCTATTTCCAATGCCGCCATCATATCGAATCCTTCATATTATTATCAACCAGCTTGCCCTGCTGGGCTACCACCTTGCCCTTGACTATGGTCATCCAGGGCCAGCCTTTCAGAGTCATGCCTTTGAAAGGCGTATTCTTGCCTTTGGAGAGGAATTCGGCGGGATCAACGGTCTTAACCATCGACGGGTCTAGAATAGTTATATCGGCCTCGGCGCCCACATCCAGAGTCCCCTTATCGATACCCAGCACCTCGGCCGGACCGATGGTAAACAGTTCTACCATCTCACTCCATTCCAAACGGTCTTTGTCTACCAGGAAATTCATTATAACCGCCGCGGCCGTCTCCAAACCGGATATACCGAAAGCGGCCAGGTCGTATTCGCAATCCTTGCTTTCCGGGTGGTGGGGGGCATGGTCGGTGGCGATACAGTCGACGGTCCCGTCCAACAGAGCTTCGTACAGGGCCTCCAGATGATCAGCCGAACGCAGGGGCGGATTGACCTTTGTGTCGGTATCGTAATCCCCCACGATCTCATCGGTCAAAACCAGGTGGTGGGGCGTCACCTCACAACTGATGTTTACCCCCCGGATCTTGGCTTCCCTGACCAATTCCATGGAACCGCGGGTGGAAGCGTGGCAGATATGGATCTGCCCGCCAGTCAATTCAGCCAGGACAATGTCCCGGGCTACCATGATCTCTTCAGCCGCCGCCGGTATTCCCTTCAGCCCATAGATGGTGGAAAAGTATCCTTCGTGCATCTGTCCTTCCTGGGTCAGACTGCGCTCTTCGCAATGGGACAGCACCGGCAAATCGAACATTTTTGCATATTCCAAAGCGTTTCTCATCAGGTTGCTGTCGCTGACGGGCTGGCCGTCGTCGGTAACGGCCACGCATCCGGCCGCTACCAGATCGGCCATCTCGCTGAGTTCCTGCCCTGCTAGTTGCTTGGAGATGCAACCCACCGGCAGCACATTTACTATGCCTGATTTGGCAGCCCTTTCCCGCACGAAAGCGGCGACGGCGGCGGAATCTATGACCGGATTGGTATTAGGCATGCAGCATACGGTGGTAAAGCCACCTACTGCCGCAGCCCTGGTGCCGCTGGCTATATCTTCCTTGTATTCATAACCTGGCTCGCGCAGATGGACATGCATATCAATAAAACCGGGGCATACTATCTTGCCAGCCGCATCTATTATGGTCCCCTCCCGGTCCAGAATATTTACCTCGACCGCCTTGATCACTCCATCCTCCACCATCACATCCATGATACTATCGATGTCATTGGCAGGGTCTACCACCCGACCGCCTTTAATAAGTAATTTCATCCCGCGATCCTCCCATCATTAGGAACAATAACGCCATCCGTACCGCCACCCCGTTGGTCACCTGCTGATTGACAAGTGCCATATTGCTGTCAGCCAGCACCGAGGAAATCTCCACTCCCCGATTCATGGGCCCCGGGTGCAAAACCATCACATCATCCTTGGCTCTACGCAGCTTGTCCGGGCTGATCATATAGAGATTGGCATATTCATCCAGAGTGGGAAACAGCCCTTTTTGCTGGCGTTCCTTCTGGACTCTTAAGACGTTGATGACGTCCACCCCGTCAATAGCCTGGTCCAGGCTATAGTAGCTTCTGACCCCTAATCTTTCGATATCGGGGGGCATCAGGGTAGAAGGCCCGGCCACTCTTATTTCACATCCAAAATGGCTCAGGCCGTAAATGTTGGACCTGGCTACGCGGCTATGGAGTACATCTCCGACTATGGCTATCTTCAAGCCCTCCAGGGTACCCTTTTTCTCTCTTATGCTGAACATGTCCAGCAACGCTTGGGTAGGGTGTTCATTGGTCCCGTCACCGGCATTTATGACCCGCATGTTGGTATTGCGGGCAATATAATGGGGGGCACCGCTCATGGCATGCCTTATCACCATTAGATCAAAGCCCATCACCTCAATGGTCTTGATAGTGTCCCGCAGGCTCTCCCCCTTCTGGACGCTGCTGGTGGAGACAGCTAGATTGACAGTATCGGCACTCAAATATTTGCCGGCTATCTCAAAAGAGGTGCGGGTGCGGGTACTGTTTTCGTAGAAGACGGTTACCATGGCCTTGCCGCGTAGGGCTGGCACCTTTTTGATGTCACGGTTGATGATGTCTTTCATCGGAACAGCTGTATCCAGGATCAGTTCTATTTCTTCACGGCTCAACTGTTTGATTCCCAATAGGTCCTTGTGCTCGAATCTCACCACTAATCCTCCTTGTTAGACCAAAATAAAATGCCTCTCATCGTCCACTGACAAGAGAGGCTTTGAGCCTGTGTCACTTCCCTTGCCAGCCTCTCCGGACCAGTTTAAAGGGGGGAGTAGTTCACTGAACTACGATTTCCTGGAGTACGACCTCCTCTTTATCATCTATCTCCTTCACGAGCACTGAGATCACCTCGCTGCGGGAGGTAGGGATGTTTTTGCCGATATAATCCGCTTTGATCGGCAGTTCCCGATGCCCTCGGTCGACCAGGACCGCCAATTGTATACTGCGGGGCCGTCCCAGGTCGATCAGTGCATCCATGGCCGCCCGGATCGTCCGGCCGGTGTACATCACATCATCAACCAGTACAATGTTCAGGTCGTTTATATCGAAAAAGACTTCGGTACGGTGTACCTGAGGCTGCGATGAGAGAGTGGTCAGATCATCCCGGTAGAGGGTGATGTCCAATATCCCCACCGGCACCTTGATACCCTCGATGGCTTGTATCTGTTCGGCCAAACGTACCGCCAGCGGACCTCCCCGGCGCCGGATACCGATCAGGGCTACCCGGCCCACCCCTTTGTTCTTTTCGATTATCTCGTGGGCGATACGGGTGATGGCGCGGCGGATCCCAATCTCATCCATTATGACCTTCTTTTCCACAAGTTCCATCTGCCTGGTACCTCCTTTCTCTGCCTGGCGTTTCTCCCTGCGCAATAAAATAAAAAACCTGCCCGCGCCTAGCTGAAAGCAGATTGATAAGCCGCCAAATCCTTGCTAGCCTCACGGAGCCAACTTAAAGGTTCCTATCAAATTTTAATCAAGCCCATATCCCCTGTCAACCTTAACCAATCTGCTCCAGGCGGGCCAAAATATCGTTGAAGTAGGGCGGCAAGGGACTGGTAAATTCCAGGGCCCCTCCGCTGCGGGGATGGATAAAGCCCAAACGGTTAGCATGCAAGGCCTGGGAATCCAGGTCGAAATGTTTCTTGGCCGAACCATATAATGGATCACCTACGACGGCATGCTTTATATGGGAAAAATGCACCCGGATCTGATGGGTACGTCCGGTCAAAAGGGTGACCTTTAGGAGGGTATAATTTTGGAACCGGCGGAGAACTTCATAATTGCTGACTGCCGGTCGTCCCTCCTTGACTACCGCCATCTTCTTGCGGTCAAGTTTGCTGCGGCCAATAGGAGCGTCGATAGTTCCCAGGTTCTCCTTTATGTTTCCATGGACCAGAGTGGTATATTCACGGGTTATGCTATGGTCTTTTATCTGTTCGGCCAGATTTCGGTGGGCATGATCGTTCTTGGCTACCACCATCACCCCCGAGGTATCTTTATCGAGGCGATGGACGATACCCGGCCGCAATTCGCCGTTGATCCCGCTCAGATCTTTAATATGGAAAAGAAGCGCATTTACCAGGGTATGTTCCCAATTGCCATGGGCGGGATGAACCACCATCCCCTTGGATTTGTCGATGACCGCCAGATCCTCATCCTGGTAGATGATATCCAGGGGCAGGTTCTCAGCGGTGATAGAGACTGGCTGGGGGACGGGCAATTCCACTTCCACCTGCTGGCCTTCACCAAGTCGATAACTGGCCTTGACCCGCTGCCCGTCTACCAAAACCTGGCCTGATTTTATCAGGTTTTGGACCAGCGAGCGGGATAGGTCCGCCAGACCGTCGGCTATAAAAAGATCCAGCCGTTCCCCTTCCATATCCTCCAGAACCACCAGTCTCTTCCGGGTGGTCGTCAATATCCGCTCCTCCCTTTCCGCAGAATTCGGTATAGATCCTGCCTTTTATTCACCCAGGACACCCGCTTTAATCGTCTCCGGAGATTATTATTGCTCCATCAGGCAAAATAATCAAAGTAGGTTCTAAAATCCACCTGGCATATCTTGGTGGATGCCCATTTGTCATAGATAGTCTGCTTGCCTTGGACCAAATCTGGCGCCTGCAGCCCATAGGCGATGGACATGGCCGCTTCGATGTAGGCAGCCAGTTGGTCGGCAGCTCGGACCAATTCGCCATCCAGCGGATTGTCGGTGTCAGTGTCGTGTTTTTTACTGATAATCTCGGAGGTGACCTTGCGGATATTACCATCCACCATTATCCGGCTGCTGAAATCGTCCGCGATGAAATACAGTATCTCCTGATGCCAATTGCGGGGCAAGAGCGGTAGAATCTCGTCCATAAACAAGCTTCGATCTATCTCCTTGATCAGCTCCTCCAGGCCTTCCACAGATCGTTTCACCGGTGACACAATGTCGCGGGTGAGTATCTCTGGCAAGTCGTGCCACAGGCCGGCCATAAAATTGTTGTAGATACGTTTCTCTCCGCTGCCAATCTCCACTGAAAAGAAATAGTTCATTATGGCCACCACCAGCATATGGCCCAGCACCGAGGTCTGAGGCACCCGGGGGGTCTGGGCCCAGCGCTGCTGGAAACGCAGCTGTCCAACTTTATCCATGAATTTCCCGGTCTTGCGGGCCAAGTATAGCTTCTGCACTCCGGCCAGGTCGTAGTATTCTTCGATCTCATTGGTGATATGCTGGTCGGTCTGCCCCAGGTCGAAGATATCCTGATTCAGATGCCTGATTATCTCAAACTCCCAGCGGGTCGCCAGGTAATGGGACGCCTTGAGGATCCGTTTCTCGGCATGGGCATATTGGGGATTACTCAAGTAATTCTTGAGTTTGGGCAGAAAACCGCCTTCGACCCCAGCCACACAGCCTTCCACTTGCTTAATTACCCAGTCGTTCAACTCTTGGCTCTTGTTGGCCATCAGTCTATTAAATACAGATGGTTTAAGATCGGTCAAAACGGCGCGCTGCAGGAACTCAAATATGCCGCCTTCGATAAGTCGTTGCCAGTAAATGGAGACGCCCCGGTCGGTTTCCTCGGTCTTGGCTATTATGTAAGCAAAGATGAATTTGTGAGCCTGTTTGTCCAGCTCCGTAAAGCCGACATGAGGCCGGATATGGTCATTCCAGCGCTGCATGCTGGCGGGCCGAAACAGAATTTCGAGCAGTTCCTTGCTGATCATATGCTCCACTCCCCTGCTGTAAATAGAAGTCCGGCGTGTAAAGATGTATTAGAATAGATACACTAATATTACTAAAACGTGGGGATAAAGAAAATAGCCCGGCTTATTGCCAGCCGTGTTTCTGGTCGTCGTTGATCAGGCTTCCGCTTTCGCTCAGGATGACACTGATAAGGTCACTCTGAACGCAGTGAAGGGTCTCGCTGGGGTTGAGGGGACAGTCTTTCAAGTAATTAGCTTGGAGTACTGTTAACCTTTAACTTGACTTTAACTTGAAGACAGTCCTTGACCATTGAAAAAGTTCATTTTGCCGATGTGAAGTATACATGATATACACTGGCTTCAACGCTGTCGCTTAACGTCCGCCAGTATATTATGCACACCCTAGAGCAATTCTTTACATTTCCAATGGACTTCTAAAGTCCGGAGTTATTTCAGAGCCAAGGGGACAGGCCCGCAAGTTACTGGCTTGGGAGCACTGCTGGCCACTAATCTAAGGACAGTCCGAGACTATTTCGGTTGCAGGGGGTTGCCGGCCAGGATGTCTTCCACCTCTTCGAAACCGGTGGGGAAAGCATAATTGTAGCGGGCCGGCAGGGCAAATACATATTTGGAGTTGCGGCCCAGTTCCTTGGGCTCCATAGGAGCCGCCCCGATGCTGAACTCCTCCTTCTGTAATGAATTCCACTGATCCAGGGTAAATACCAGGATGGGTATGTCCTGGCGGGGTTGGGCCTGGGTCCACTGGGGATGGCGAATGGATAGTAGGGGCCCCCGGCTGATTATCTGCCCTTGGGACGGTCCGTTCATGGCCCTCCCCTCCCAATCTTCATCGACGATTTTGTATCCCTGCCAGCTGGCCGGCAGGATAAAATCGAAACCATACTCCGCGTTCTGATATAATATAGTGCCATCTTTGTGCCGGGTGCCCAGTATGACCGAATCGATCCGCCAGCGGTCGCCCGACTTGGTCAGGGTCAGATCAATGGACTGCCGGGCTGCTGCTCCCCCACTAGCCTCTTCAACGCTGGTTATCTCGATGATCTCACCCTTGACCGCAAATTTTCCATCTGTTTTCTCAATGTTGCTCATTAGTTCGATCCGTTCCGGCCAGGGACTGGATACTGCCCGTCCCGGCGCCTGGTCGGGTTGGTTTTGCCATCGGGCCAGCAGTTCGGGGGTCACCAGGTCGCCGTAATTCTCCTGCATCTGCTGGCGTACCTGTGCGGGAGGGGCCGTCAATGACACCATCTGCAGCTTCTGCCCGAAGGCGGTCACCGTCGAGTTCACCTGATCCCGCTCCTGTTCTGTGGTCGGAGCCGGGTTATTCTGGGCGGGAGGGCTGTTTTGAGCCGGCGAACATCCCAGCAATGACAGACTGAAAAGCAGAAACAATAGCAGGGCAAAAACCTTTTTCATGACTACCGCCTCCTCAATCGTTCTCTGCCTAATATGACGAATAAGCGAAACATTTATTACACTAAGTCAATGTTCTTTCTTATTCTTTTCTTTGGCCCAGCGGCGAGCGTTCTTGTAGCCGCCCACCCCGGCGAACATCTCCTTGATTTTGGTATTCTCAATCTCGCGGGAGTTCAACCCTTCATAACGGGCTTCCTTCTTTAGTTTTTGATAACTTTCCAGCCGCTCCGGGCTCACGGCTCCGGCTGAGATGGCCTCCTGGACGGCGCAGCCGGGCTCCTGCTGGTGAGTACAGTCGGAAAAGCGGCATTGGGACGCCAATTCATCGATTTCGGCAAAGGTCCTGGTCAAATCGGCACTATCCAAACCTATCTCCCGCATACCGGGGGTATCGACCACCATCCCGCCCCCGGGCAACCGGATCAATTCCCTCCGGGTGGTGGTGTGCCGGCCCTTGTCATCATTGCGCGTCTCCCGGGTAGCCAGGGCTTCGCTGCCCAGCAAACGGTTGATCAGAGTGGATTTACCCACCCCCGATGAGCCGATGAAAGCCACGGTTTTTCCTGGTTGGATATAATGCAGGATGGAGGTATAACCATCCTCACTCATGCTGCTGGTCACCAGTATGTCCGCTCCTATGGCTGCAGCCTGGACTTGGCTGACCTTGCTTTCCATATCCTCCGCCAGATCGGCCTTCGTCAGCACAACCACCGGCAGGGCGCCGCTGTCCCAGGCGATGGCCAGGTAGCGCTCCACCCGGCGGAGGTTGAAATCGTTGTTTACCGACATGCAGATGAATACCGTATCTATATTAGCGGCCACAATCTGTTCATCCTGGGTTCTGCCGGCCGCCCGGCGGATGAAGGCGCTGCGCCGGGGCACCACTCCATGGATGATGGCATGTCCTTCCAGATCGTGACCACGGTCCATCCATACGAAATCGCCCACCGCCGGGAAGTCAGACCCGAGCCGGGCTTCGAAACGGAATTTTCCCGCCACCTCAGCGGTCATTTCCCCCTGCTCGCTTACCACCCGGTAAAGATCTTTGGATTGGGTGATGATCCGGCCCAGATATAGATCGTCGGGCACGCCACCGGACATCCAGGCCGCCACCCATCCGTAATCCGCCATATTGACTAAATCCATGATGTTCCCTCCGTTTATACTGCTATACTGCTTATCCTGGCTGCACCTATCAGTTACCTTCTTGGTTGCCGCCGATCCTTTTTATCATCAGATTATGAATGTATTGGGAACCAGACTGCTTGAGGTAGATATCGTACATGGTGGTCTCGATGCGGGCGAAGATATTGTCGATATCCATTTGTAACGGGCAGGCCATCAAGTGCATAGGGACCCCCCAAATAATGTACTCTATGTCCGGAATCAAATAAAATCCAGCCTGGCGGTAGAACTGGAGGCGATCCTCACGTGTTCGCTGCTCCTTTTCGCTCCTGGCCAACTCCGGGCGTTCCACCTCGACGATGAGACCAGCCCAGTCCGCATAGTAACGCTGCAAAGCTGCTAAAAGCTTGGAACCCAAGCCCTGGCCCCGCTTCTGCGGCAGCACTGCCAGCAGGCCGATCAATACAAACTCATTGTTGCCGGAACAAATGGCGTAAGCCAGGTCCTGGTCGCCTTCATAAAGGATAACTCCCCGTTGGCGGCCGTCGCGGAGCTGCTGAAGGAGAATATCATAGGGAGCGTATTCCCCCACCGGGAAGTCCCGTTTAATATATTGATAGTAAATTCCTAAATCTGACGGATTCATGGCGCGCACGCCGTAGTTACTCATGGTCCGGAAAATTCCTTTCCCATATTTATGTTAAATCTATTCGATTAGGAACCTGTTTGCAAGCTTCCGGCCCGCCAATCCATTCGGCTCGGACACGAATATGTGGTAACATTGCGGCAGGATCTGTCCATTGGCAGGATTGGCCCATCAACTGTTTGTATCCAGCATGGCCTGCTGGGCTGATGGACATCAACCACCGGGCAGTTTCCTACCATAATAAAAGGAATGAACGTTAATCTGCGCCAGGAGGTGGAGCGGTTGGTCCACGAGGTGTGGGAATAGGTCGTTTATTGTTTACCAGATCTGCTTGCGATCCGGGTCATTCAAGAACAGGTATAGGATCAACAGGCCGCCCCCGATGACGATGGCCATGTCGGCCACGTTGAAGACCGGAAACCAGCCGATGCTGAAAAAATCCCGCACGGCACCGTAACTCCAGCGGTCGATAAGGTTGCCGATGGTGCCCCCCACGATCAACCCCATCGCATATTGCACCCAAGCTGGGACTTCATAGGTCAGATGAACATAGATCATTATACAAACAATAAGCACGGCCATGATCAGGAACAACCAGGACTTGCCTTGCAAAACCCCGAAGGCCGCCCCTCGATTCATGACGAAGGTGAGGCTGAAAAGATTGTGGATGAGCGGAATGCTGTCACCGGGATTAAGCAAATCCATGATACGGATCTTGCTGAATTGGTCTAGTATAATGATTGCCGCGATGGTCGCCCAGAAGCGCAAGATAAGATTCCTCCTGTTTGGCTGCTGACATTGTGGGGGTGGTGCTGAAGCCTATTGTATTATAGTTTATGCCGTCGGATTGTGCCATACCATAGCAGCTTAACTTTACCAACCCATCCGGGTCGTTTATAATTTAAGCGTTTAAAAATAATGCCGGGAGGTCGTCATGCAATCAATAATTAGAGACATCGGGCTGGCTGCGGCTGGCTACCATAAATTGGAGTGGGTCCAAAACCATATGCCGGTATTGAATCGTCTCAAGCAGGAATTCGAGCAAGCCCAACCCCTGGCCGGAAAAACGGTAGCCTGCTGCCTGCACCTGGAGGCCAAGACCGGCTATCTGCTGCAAACCTTGCAGGCCGCCGGGGCGCGAGTCATAGCCTGCGCCAGCAATCCCCTCTCCACCCAGGATGATGTGGTGGCAGCCCTGGTCGACTCCGGGATAACTGTTTTTGCGGTTCATGGTGAAAGCCTGGCCGACTACCGCCTTTACCTGGAAAA
>LSQX01115742.1_pt1 | contig 15007 bp, 12 predicted proteins | sample 654561 | NCBI WGS metagenome assembly LSQX01 (sample SAMN04489861, study PRJNA283612) | anaerobic digester metagenome | isolation source: 4 biogas reactors fed with cattle manure at either 37C or 55C with and... | place: Denmark: Kongens Lyngby | collected 2014 | reverse complement strand
AACGATACGCGAAGATGCCGACGCCTATCAGACTTACGCCAATGAGCAGCCAATCACCAAGCCCCTTGTGCAGCAATTCAGGTAAGGACAGAATCTTATCATTACTCTTGCAACAACCGCAGCTATCCTCCACCTCTTCGGGCTCCCCTTCAGTGGATGCCTCGCCTTCGCCTTCTCCTTCGACGGACTCTTCACCTTCTACAGGCTCTTCGCCTTCGACGGGTATCTCACCTTCAGCGGGCTCTTCGCCCTCAACGGGTTCTTCACCCTCTACGGACTCTTCGCCTTCGACGGGTTCTTCTCCTTCGCCGGGCTCTTCGCCCTCTACGGGTATCTCACCTTCGACGGACTCTTCGCCTTCGCCTTCATTTACCGGCGTGTATTGCGCTATCACAATTAAATCCGAAATAATGACATCGAAGGCGACATCCCATCCGTCAAAGATCCAACCCGTATTGCCTTGGACTTCAGGAGCGGCGGCGGCACTGCCATAAACCAGGGTCTGCTCCAGGTCACCGCCGCCTGTACGCGTGCCTTTCCCGGCTAAATCGAAAACGACGCTAAATGATTCAGGGCCTAAAGATATAATCAGATCAACAGGGCGGTCCCCATAGACCTCAGCGCCTGCCGTCGGGTCTTGGCTGATAACGCGGTCTACAGCAACCATGTTGTTATATTGCACGACCACCTCGCCGACAACCAATCCGGCTCCTAAGATCAGCGTTTCTGCCTCTCCTTGGGGTTTACCCACCACGTCAGGCACAGGTACAGGGCTGTAATATTCATAGGCACCCATATCGATGCCTGCTCCTTGAGGGCGAGGCACTCCATCCATATCCGTTGATGGAATATCTTCTCCGTCCGACGTGCCCACATCAATGCAGGGCGAAGTGGAGCTTAGACGAAAATCTTCCGACGAAGGATTTACAAAGTCGGGATTGCCAACAATATTACCCATTCCGGCATAAGCAGCGCTAAGGCAAGAATAGCTCACGCTTGTTCGGTATGCGTCATCTGGAGAATTGCTCCAGAGGATGCAGTTGACCGCCGTGCCCTTATACATCCCGCCGCCATCGTCCTCGGCCGAGTTGTTGATGAAGGTACAATTGGTCGCCGTGCCCCAAGACATCCCGCCGCCACCGTACTTGGCCGCGTTGCCGGTGAAGGTACAGTTGGTCGCTGTGCCGTCATACATCCCGCCGCCGCCGAAGGACGCCGTATTGCCGGTGAAGGTACAGTTCGTCGCCGTGCCGTAATACATCCCGCCGCCATACGTGGTCTTTCCATTTTGCAAGGTGAAGCCGTTTATAGAGCAGTCGCTGTTTGAAGTCACTCACCGCCGTTCTCCCTGACCGTCAATGACCGTGTGATTGTCTTCCCAATTACCTTCGTCGCGATTCGTTTCGGTACCTGCAAAACCGCCATAGAGGGCAAGCGTCTTTGCAGAAAGATCAACCACAGAAGCGGTCGTGCCGGTATAGGTGCCTTGTGTCACCCAGATTTCATCGCTTGTATTCGCGGCATCCACGGCACTCTGAATGGTTTTAAAGGCATTTGCCCAAGAAGAACCATCGGGTGTGCCGGCAGCGGATGCCCGTTTACCCGCAATACGGCGGCATGACTAGGCGCCCCGGTCAGCAACAAAAGCAGGGCGAGAAACACTGCTGCAAAAACTTGTTTATCCAAATCCGTAACTTGAAATCTACCCATGATCGCAGACCTTCTTAGTATTTGGTTCGCTCAAGATTTTCTATTCGGAAAAACAGGTGCGCTTCAGACTTTATTCCAATTTCTCCGTCATCGATCGATCCTATCGCGCATGCTTTTTGCAATAACCATCTAAGACAATAGGTATTGTGAGACAGTGGAAAATATAGTTACACTATTTTGAGACGCCTTCGCTCGGAAGTGCCAAGTGTCTTAATTTTAATGTATCATTAAAAAAATCCACTTTTTATCTAACCGTATGTTTTATATGAAGATAAAGAAATATAATGCGATAACTAAATGTATGGCGGAGGTGGTTCTATCTTATGGACAGGATGGGCAGAATGGATCCAAAAGCGGGGGTTTGACACGCCCCCTTAAGAGTTGATCGCTCCCCGCTCATTGGTTTATTCTCATGATGAGCGTACTGATCGACAGCCCTGTGGATTTGCGCAGCCAAGCGCCGCGCATCTATTGCAAAAGACACGGGGTTATTTGCTATAGTTGATCCAAGGGTTAGTAAAATTATAGACCAAGAAAAGGAATAAGAACGACTATGAGCACAGCCAAAGCAATTGCAGAACGGGCACTGGAACAGGGTAAAGGTATTATGAGATTGACACCGACCTGGGTGCCACGGGAATTTTGCGTCCCCGGCAAACGCATCAAATTACATCCCAACGATTATTACGCCTTAGGCGGCAACCGCGGCGGGATTGATGAGCGTTGGTTTTCATCGACCACGCCCGCCGACAACGGTCCCTTGACCAGCAAAAACGAAGGCTTAAGCCACATCGCCTTTGAAGAGGGCGGCAAGACAGAACTGATCCTGCTGCGCGATGCTATCGACGAATTGAAAGGGCAGATTATCGGTAAATTGTGGGATGCCCACGGGCGCTGGCCCATGTATTCGAAATTCTTCGACAACCAAGGCGCGCTCCCCTTGCATATCCATCATGATGATGACCACGCGGCGCGCGTTGATGCGCTGGGCAAACCGGAAGCCTACTATTTCCCGCCCCAGCTGAACAATCACGGCGGTGATTTCCCCTATACTTTTTTCGGACTCGTGCCGGGCGTGACCAAGGAAGAAGTACTTGCCGCCTTACGCGATTTCGACAAGGGCGATAACCGTATCGCTGCTCTGTCTGTTGCCCACGTGTTGACGCCGGGCACGGGTTGGAATGTGCCGCCCGGCGTACTGCATGCCCCCGGCAGCCTCTGCACCTATGAACCGCAGAAAGCTTCCGACGTCTTCGCCATGTATGAATCCGTCGTACATGATCAAGTGATCAGCACGGACTTACTCTGGAAAGATACGCCCAAAGAAGAGCAGGGCAATCATGAATACCTGCTTGACGTCATCGATTGGGAACAGAACACGGATCCGCTCTTCAAAGAAAAGCATTTCATGAATCCCATCCCTGTCAATGATTTGGAAGCGATGCGCGCCCAAGGCTATGAAGAGAAATGGATTTGCTATTTGGCAAAAGAATTCAGCGCCAAAGAATTGACCGTCCTGCCCGGCGCCACGGTGACCGTGAAAGACGGCGGCTGCTACGGCTGCTATGTTGTCCAAGGGCACGGAACCATGGGTAATTGGGATATTGAGTCGCCCGCCTTGATCCGCTTTGGTCAATTAACCTACGACGAATTCTTTGTGACCGAAAGTGCCGCCAAAGAAGGGGTCACCATCACCAACCCCAGCAAATCAGATCCCATCGTTATTTTGAAACATTTTGGGCCGGATGCCCATGACAATATGCCTGTAAAACTTTAATTCACGGGAGGATTACATCATCATGACACAGCATGTGAATAACTATCCCAAACTGCATAACGCGGCGTGGCCCGGACTTGTAGGCAAAGGCGACGGCGCAGAACCGACCATCAGCTTGGAACAAATGCTCGACCTGACCGCGGCAGCGGAAGTGGACGGGGTCCGTTTCGACGGCATCGATTTGTTCCTCTCCGATCCCCACATCAGCATCGACATCAACGCCGACGGCGTCAAGGCTTTGGCCGACGATATCGCAGGGCGGGGCTTGAAGATTGGCTCCCTCGTCGCGCCGATCTGGGGCGGCGATGAAGGCGCCATGGGCGAAGGCGATTCCCGAAAATGGTATCTCGACCAAGTACGGAAATCCTGCGTCATCGGCAAGCAATTGCGCGAATTGGGTATACGTCCCACGGGCGCGATCCGCATCGATTCCGCCGTCAGCCCGGAAGCCTGGTCTGCTGATCCCGAAGCGAACCAAAAGCGTATTGCCCAGACCTTGCGCGAAGCCAGCGACATTGCAGCGGAATACGGCGAGCTCTTGGTGGCTGAAGGCGAAATCTGCTGGGGCGGCATGCACAGCTGGCGCTATATGCTGCAACTCTTGGAGATGGTCGATCGTAAAGGCGTCTTCGGCTTTCAAGCAGACATGGCGCATACGCTGCTCTATCTGCTGGGAGCGAACGCCCCCGAAGATGCCTTGGTCCCTGCTGATTTCACATGGGACAATGAGGCGCTCTTCGAAAAGGCGTACACCAAATTGACCAATGCCCTGCGCCCCTGGACCCTGGACTTTCATGTGGCACAAAATGATGCTACCGTGAAAGGCTCGGGCAGTCACGATAAAACGGGAAGGCACTGTCTGCCCGAAGATCCCAACGGGAAACTGGACATTGTGAAACATGCCGGCTTCTGGCTGCGCGATCAGAACGGCGTCATTACGAAAACTGTCCGGCATATCTGCTGGGACGGCTGCATGTTCGCCAATGAAACCTTAGTCGACCCTCAGACTTGGAACTCGATTTTGGCGTCAATGATTGCTGTTCGTGATGCCCACGGCTGGACAGAATAAACGCACTGTGAATAGAGTTAGCCTACCCTGCTGAAGCAGGGAGTGGAAAGGAAAGACCTTATGTCAAAACTTCGGATTGGAATGGTCGGCTACGGATTTATGGGCCGTGCCCATTCAAACGCCTATAATCGTGTCCCCAACTTTTTCCCGGAACTCGCCTATCAACCGGTGCTCCAGGCAGCCTGTGCGCGGAACAAAGACAATATCGCCGCCTTCGCCAAACAATGGGGCTATGCTTCCATAGAAACGGATTGGCGCGCCCTCGTTGAACGCGACGATATTGACGCCATCGATATTTGCGCGCCCAACAATTTCCATCGGGATATCGCGCTGGCGGCAGCAGAAAACGGCAAGATGATCCTCTGTGAAAAGCCCCTTGCGCTGAATGTTGCCCAAGGCAAAGAGATGGTCGACGCCGTGGAAAAGGCGGGCGTTGCCAACACCATTTGGTATAACTACCGCAGAATCCCTGCAGTGTCCCTTGCCAAAGCCATTATTGATTCGGGCAAATTGGGCAGGATCTTCCATTATCGCTCCAACTTTTTACAAGACTGGTGCATTTCCGAAAGTGTACCCCAAGGCGGCGCGTCCAATTGGCGTCTGGATCGTGACGCTGCCGGATCCGGCGTAACAGGCGATCTCCTTGCCCACTGCATTGATACTGCCCTCTGGCTGAACGGCAGCATTACCACCGTCAGCGCCATGACGGAAACCTTTATCAAAGAGCGGATGCACGTATTGACCGGCAAACCGGAGCCCGTCGGCATTGACGATGCCTGCGCCTTTTTATGCCGCTTCGAAAACGGTTCCATGGGCCTCTTCGAATCCACACGCTATGCCTGCGGGCATAAAGCGCTCTTCACCCTAGAGATTAACGGCGAGCATGCCTCCCTGCGCTGGGACTTGCACGACCTGCACCGCCTCGAAATCTTCGATCACAACGACCCGGGTCCCCTGCGCGGCTGGCGCTCCATCCATGTGAGCGACCACGGCGGCGACCATCCGTATATGGAACGGTGGTGGGTACCGGGCTTGCAAATCGGGTACGAGCACTCCTTTATTCACCAAGCGGCGGACTTTATGAAATCTCTTGAAAGCGGTGAGCCTTGCGCGCCCACCTTCAAAGACGCCTTGGAAACTCAGGTCGTTTGTGAAGCCGTACTCAACAGCGCCGCATCCGGCGCATGGACCCAATCCTAGACCAGCACACAAGGGATAGGGTGAAGCTTATTCATCCTGTCCCTTTTCGTTTTACTGCTATTGTTCGCATGAATGTTGGAAGCCATAATCAGCCCGTCAACGGGATAGAGCGCATGGGCGCGTTCCATCGGATTATGGTGTTTATGTCAGCCAATTCTTAAACCACCGGGAAAGGTGAACTCATGTATTTGCGACACCCTCTTATTTTCACGGCAGCCCTCTGTTTGCTTGCCGGATTCGCCTTCGCACAAAACGAAGACGGCGTCGAACTGAACCTAGACGAACCCATTCAAAAAGCGCTGAGCAGTCCCGAGGCGCGCGCCGCCGTAGAAAAGGAATGTTTGGATGCCTTGGAGCACGGCGAAGAATGGGGACAACAATATGGGGCGGCAAAAATCCTTGCCGTCATCGGAACCGTCGATACGGTGCCCGCCCTCGTTGCCCTGTTCCAAGATGAAAAGAAAGCCCATTTAGCGCGCTGTGCTTTGGCGCCTATGCCCTATGCCGAAGTCGACGCCGCCCTCTTGGAGGCGCTGCCCAATGCCCCGCGCAAAGTGAAGCTAGGGATCATGGATACGCTGGCAGACCGTAAAGTGGAAGAAGCCGTGCCTGCCATCATCGCCGAGCTTAAGATTGAAGACAAACAAATGCTGGAACTGGCTGCCACCGCCTTGGCACGGATCGGCGGTGATCAAGCTGCTGCATTTTTACAAGAAATGTGTAAAGCTGACGATACAGAGATCGAGCGGATCGGCGCCACAGCCCTGCTCCTCCTTGCCGAGAACTTGAACGCCGCAGGCAGCCCGGAAGATGCCGCCGCCTACTATTATCCCTTGCTGGAAAACAAGTGGGCGGATCACATCCGCGCCGGCGCATTTCGCGGCCTGTTGAAAGCTTTGCCCAAAGAAGCAACGGAAGCCGTGCTGCACGCCATCCAATCAGATGATCTCTTCTTGCGCCAAGAAGCCATCGCCGCCGTAGCCCAACTGGAAGCAGAAGGTACTGCAGCCCAATTCGCCGACTTATTCCACAAGTTGGACAAAGATATTCAAGTGCCTTTATTGGAGTCCCTGTCACGGCGCAACGAGGCACTGCAACAGACTTTCTTATTCGACCTATTGAAAGACACCCGTGACGATCAGCGCATTGCCGCCATGAAAGCCATCGCCGTCTATGGCAATGAAGAAGCGATTGTACCCCTCGCCCGCATATTCGGCGAAGACGGAAGCCGTGAAATCAGACAGGCCGCCGTGGAAACGCTGCGACGTCTGCAGGGAGCGGACATGGAAGGCGCGCTCGTCGCGTCGCTGACCAGCTTGCCCATGGAAGAGCGGTCAGGCATCATCGAAGTGCTTGTACAACGGAACATCGTCGCCGCGGCACCTGCCATCCTCGAAGAGTGCAATCATGAAGGGACACGAGCCGCCGCCTTTAAAGCCTTGGGCATGCTCGGCGACACCGCCTTTATTGATCCCATGCTTGCCCTCTTGCTGACCATGGAAGGCGACACGGGCCGCAGCGAAGCGGAGAATGCCTTGGTCGCCTTAATCCAGCACGCCGGGCTCAAAGAAGCAAAGCTCATTATTCAACGGGCGCGCTACGGCGATCTGCCCGATGGCGAATTTAAAGACGTTACCGCAGTCGTGCGCGAGAAGATCGCAGAATCGACCTTCTCCTTCCCCGTGGGCAGCGCCCTCTTCGGCGATCCCGCTCCGGGCAAGGCGAAACAGCTTATCGTAGACTTCACCCGCCGCGATGCTGCAGAGGCGGTGACCGTGCCCGAAGGCGGACTGGTAAATTTTGCCGCAGGCTCCATCCCCGACGACCTGTTGAACAAAGTGATCGCGCCCTTGGATGACGCTTCCGCTGATGCGAGCGCCTCTCTCTTCCGTGTACTCGGACGCATTGCAGGCACCCGCGCCTACGAGATCGTGAAATCCTATATCACCAACGACTCGGAAGCCCTGGTGGATGCCGCTGTACGGGTGCTCACCTCCTGGCCGGATCCCGCAGCTGCTGCAGATCTCGCCGCCCTTTTCACATCCTCCGAGCATTCGACCCATCGCGTCCTAGCCCTGCGCGGCGCCGTACGCCTGCTGCGCGTCAACGCACTGCCTCAAGACGCTGCCATCGCCGCCTACCGCCTTCTCCTGGACGGGGCACGGAATGCCGACGATCGCAAACTGATCTTATCCGGACTCGCAGAATTAGACAGTGCCGAAGCGGTGCAGATGGTCTATCCCCTCTGCTCGGATGAGACGGTCAAAGCGGAAGCGGGTTTGGCGCTCGACAAGCTGCGCGGCGCCATGACGGAAGAGGCGTACAACGACGCTATCGCGCCTTTCACCTCAGAAGAGGCGCAGACGGCAGACGCGCCGATTGTGGATGAAACTTTTGTGTCCATCTTTAACGGCAGCTCCTTAGCGGGCTGGTCAGGCGATCCCGATTTTTGGTATGTCGATGACGGCGCGATTGTTGGCGAAACACGGGCCGATAAAACCTTGGCGCGTAATGTGTTCTTGATCTGGACTGAAGACACGCCCGCCGATTTCGATATTAAGTTCACCTACAAAGTAGAAAGTGATTGGGCGAATTCGGGGCTTCAATTCAGATCCGAACGTTTTGATGATAACCGGCTGCGCGGCTATCAAGCCGACCTCTCCACCGAAGACTGGATCACGGGAATCTGCTATGAAGAAGGCGGACGCGGCGTATTGGCGCGGCGGGGTGAAGCCGTCGTGGTCAAGGAAGATGACGCTTTGGATGCGCGCCGCTTTGCCGCAGAAGAGGTGCTCTTGGATTATATTGATCACCACGAATGGAACGAATATGAAGTACACGTGCGGGGCAACCATTTTTACAGCCGCATTAACGGCCATAAAATGCACGAGGTCACCGATCATTCGCCTAAAGCGCGCAAACGCGGATTCATCGGCTTCCAACTCCATCAGGGGCCGCCCATGAAAATCCGTATCCGCGACATCAAAATCAAACGGGTTGCACCGCAACAATAACCACAAACTCAAGGTCTACACACAAAAGGAATACTGGAATGAAAACCTTTTCAACCCTATCGCGACGTCATTTTCTCAGCACGACAGCAAGCGCAGCAGGCACCGCGTTGGCACTCGCTTCCTCGCGCTTCGCCGCTGCGGCGCCCGTCACCGCCAACGACCGCATCAATGTGGGCGCCATCGGCATCAACGGCCGCGGAAGATATATTTTGAACGCCTTCTTACAATATCCGGATGTGCGCGTCGTTGCTGTCTGTGATGTGCAAGGGGCAAAAAGAAAAGACGCGCAACAGCGTGTCAACGAGCATTACGGCAATGAAGATTGCCGCGCCTACATCGATTGGCGTGAGCTCATCGCCCAGCCCGATATTGACGCCGTCATGATCGCCACAGGCGACAATAACCATTCTCTTGTCTCCGTCCATGCCGCCCGTGCGGGCAAAGATATCTATTGCGAAAAACCGCTCAGCGTATCCATTGCCGAAAGCAGAGCCGTGGCGGACTCTGTGAAACGCTATGCAAGGATCTTCCAGTGCGGCACGCAGCGGCGCAACGTCGGCAACTTTATGTTTGCCCGTGAACTTGCCGCTTCCGGCGCTCTGGGAACGATCCACACGGTCTACGCGGAAAAGGCATGGCCCGATTCGCACATGCAATTCAAAGTGCTGCCTCCGGAACCGACGCCTGCCTATGAAGATGTCGCTTGGGATCTGTGGCTGGGCGGAGCCGCATGGCGACCCTACAACAAAGAATATCATACGGGATTTTGGCGGACCCATGGAGACTTCTCCGGCGGCTCCATCTCCGAATGGGGCTCCCACACCATCGACTTATGCCAATGGGCGCTGGGCATGGATCACACCTCCCCCATCACCTACGAAGCCATCAATCCAGAAGGCGATATTGAAGCCAAGTACGCCAATGGGGTGCGGCTCATCATTAAAAAAGGATTGCGTTTCGGATCCTGTCCTGTGCGCTTTGAAGGCGATGAAGGATGGCTCGAAACAGGTGACGATAACATCATCGAAACCTATCCCGCGTCCTTGGCTACAGGCCGCCATTTTGCAGGCGGCTATCCCGCAGACAACCATGTACGCGAGTTCTTGAACTGTATCAAATCCAGACAACAGCCCCAGTCTACAGCGGAATCGGCGCACCGCTCCATCACGGCGTGCCACTGTTCCAATATTGCACTGCGTCTGAACCGTCCCGTCACCTGGGATCCAGAACGGGAAGAATTCCCCGGCGACGAAGCCGCCAATCGTATGCGTTACCGCGTCATGCGCGAGCCTTTCACCGTTTAAGCCTTTTTACATCAAACAGACCTTCAAAAAGCCTGTGTGCCAGCCCTTTGCGCCCTTCGACCGAAAGGCTGTGCCGACCTACGTTCACTCCGGGGTTGCGGGGCGCCTTTCATTGCGTCCCCGACCCCTTTTTTCTTTCCCTTATTTCCTTTCCGTCCGGTGAAAGAAAAAGCGCTAATAGATTGTATATCGGCGGGCGTTGTGATAAGATACGGCCACTTTCCTAAGTATCTATTTTCCCCGGTTCAGACTACTCGATGTCTATTCGGAGTCACAAAATGCAACACGCTCTTTCTGTTGTCGTTCCCGCGTTCAATGAGGCCGGAAACCTTCCAGACCTAATCGATCAAATCTTCCGTGTCTTCCTTGAAGAGGCCTATCCCGCCCGAGAATGTATTGTTGTTGATGATGCCAGTACCGATAACACTGAATTTACCATGCACGAGCTTATGCAGCGCTATACGGGCCTGCGCTATATCAAAATGAGAAAGAACAGCGGTCAATCCGCCGCCTTGCTCACCGGTATGCGCAGCGCGCAAGGTGAATACATTATTACCTTGGACGGTGATCTTCAAAATGATCCTGCCGATATTCCCAAAATCGTTGATGCCCTCGCCCAAGCCGATTGTGTCTGCGGCTATCGCGAAAACCGCCAAGATTCATGGGGCAGACTGCTTTCCTCCTATTGCGGCAATCTCGTGCGCAGGCAGATTGTGGATGACGGCATCCGCGACGCCGGCTGTGGACTCAAAGGCTTCCGCAGGGAATGTATTCCACATCTGCTGCCCTTCCACGGGGTACATCGCTTTTTCGCGGCCATGGTCAAAAATGCAGGCTTACGGGTCATTGAAGTACCCATACGCCATCACCCGCGCAAAGCGGGACAATCCAAATACAATTTTCGAAATCGTTTCTTTTGGGTGCTCTACGATTTTATCGGTGTGGCGTGGCTGCGCCGCCGCTATCTCCTCATCGAAAGTGAAGAGGTTACGGCGATCACCCTACAGCCTACCGAAAGCTTCACCGCCATCTCAGCGTCATCGGAGAATAAGCTTTTCCCACACGCGCCGAGTCACCGCCTATGAACATCCGCAAATACCATCTGATCCTCCTCTTCCTCTACGCAATCCCGCTCTTTTCTTTTCGTTTGGGCAGCTACGATCTGTGGCCCCCCGATGAGCCGCGCTATGCACTCATCGCTCGGGAGATGCTCCAGTCCGGTGACTATTGGGTCCCCCACGTCAACAACATCCCCTACAAAGAAAAGCCGCCCCTCTTCTTCTGGAGTATCGCTCTATGCTCCACCTTGACCGGCAAGGGCGAGGTCACACCCATCACAACGCGGCTTCCTTCTCTTATCGCTGCCTTGGTCGTGCTCCTCTTCACCGGACTCTTGGCACGAGCACTCTATACGCCCCCTGTGGCGTTCTGGTCCATGCTCATCCTCATGACCATGCAGCGTTTCTGGTGGAATGCCCGATTCGGACAAATCGACATGCTGCTCACCGCCTGCTTAACCGCAGCGCTCTATGCCTATTGGCGCTGGACCCAAGGACGCCGTTGGGGATGGCTCCTCTTCTTTTACACAGCCGTCTTGGCAGGCGTCTTTGCCAAAGGCCCGGGCGTACTCGTTTTCCCCGGCTTATTGGTCGTCGTACAAAGCTGGCGCAGCACCTATCGCAAAGAAGCATGGCTGCACCTCGCCGCCGGCTTCTTCCTTATCGCCCTCGTCTATGCCGTCTGGATGATCCCCGTTCACCGCGCACTCGCCGGCGCGATCCAAAGCACCGTATCCGATACGCTGGCGTCCAATCTATTCCGACAAACCCTCGGCCGCTTTCTGCTGGGAGTCAGTCATGCACAATGGCCCTGGTATTACCTGATCAACCTACCCATCGACTGGCTGCCTTTGACGCTTTTTCTGCCGATTACATGCATTTTCGCCTTCAAAGCTTTCCGTGCTCATGATCCCGGCCCGCGCTTTCTGCTCAGCNNCATCGGCAAACGCAGCGTCTATCTGCTCCCCTTATATCCCGCTTGCGCGATCCTTTTTGCCGCCGCCATGTTGCAGTTCATGGATACACCTTGGGGAAAAACACAGCATCGGATGGGCGTCGTCCTTGCAGTCCTGCCCCTCCTCTTAAGCATCGCCCCCTTCGCGCTCTTCGCCACCCCTTACCGCGCCTTTTGGAATTACGGATGGGCATTGTTTTCTCTTATCCTCGCAATCTACGGATTGTTCCTCCTGTACCGGCTCTACGCCGCCAAGCGCCTTTATCTTCCCGCTCATGTGGTGGGCATCTTTTCGATCTTGGCTTTCTTTGCCGCGTCCTTGTTTTTCCCAAGCCTGAACAACCACAAATCGGCACGCTTCTTTTGCGCGCCGGTAGCCGCTTTGGTTGATCAAGGAATCGATTTCGATTTATATACCATTGGTTTTGCCCGTGAAGAATATATCTTTTATTCCAAGCACCCGTTTAAAGAACTCTTTACCAAGGAAGTACCCCTGAGCCAAGATCACGGATTAACACCCTTGCAAATGGCACGTTTCCAAAAGGAATGTTCCCGCGTGATTAACAAGGCACAGACCAAAATCGAAGTGCAGGATATAAACGCCATCAGCGAAACAGAATTGGAAGCGCTGCACGAAGCACTGCAAGAAGCCATCCACAAAAAGAACTATGCCGAGCCTCTTTGGCTGGATTTTAAAGCGGGTCTCGAAGAACAAGTCCGTGCGTTCTTCGAAGATTTCGCCACGCCGCGCCCCGCCTTCCTCTACATCCAGGCCGCCGATTGGTATTGGATCTATGGGCTGCACCCCGAGACGGGCGGCGCCATGGTTATGGATCAAAGTGCAGTAGGCAGCCGTTCCATGCTCCTTATCGCCAATGAAGCGGGAGCCGCACTCCTCAGCACTATACCCTAAACGCGCCGCCTCAGTCTGTTACGATTTGCCCATGACTCAGCGCTTCCTGAATCCGTTTCCCAAAAGCAATAGCCGCCGAAAAAAGGGAGCGTTCCGGTTCTTCACACAAGAGGGTCTGCAGAATCACATCCTCGGCGTAGCCGGGTCCTTCCACACGGCAGATCCATAGTATTTCCGGATTGGAAACAGCAAGCGCCTGCATGGTCTCATCCAATTTCCCCAAAGGCGCGCGATCCACATGATCAAAGAGGAAGGAGGCTTCCACACGGAGCCCGCCCAGTTCTGATTGGGACAATTGAAAGCTGCCGCCGCACTGCTCCGCCGCACTTTGAAAGAGGCTCAAACCCAGGCCGGTCACCTTGCCCGGTTTCGTCGTATAAAATGGATTCAGGGCGGTACCCGCAGACAGATCCATGCCCGGCCCGTCATCGTCCACACTCAAGATCAACAGCCCTTCAGACAATTCCCGTTTGATGCCCAGCCGAATGATCCCCGCCTTGGCACGGATCGAATTTTCCATGATGTCCATTAGGTGTAAGGATAGTTCACGCAAGGAAAGACCTCCTCCCCGCCTCCCTTCGGAAGGCACGTTTTATTTCCCCGAAGCTGGGCTCTTCCACCTCAAAATAGCAGCGTGCACGGCCCACGTCGTTTAGGTAATGGGCGTCGGAGTTCATGATCAACGCGTGCCCCTCCTCCAGATAAGGCAGGTGCCGCCCTTCCACATACCCCAAAGCCGTTATTTCCAGTGCATCAAAGCGCAGATTCTCAGGAAGCAGCCCCAATTGGCTGGTAATGGAAAAGGAGGGCCGATCAAAATGGGCAGGAATCACGAGCCCTCCATAACGGCGTATGAGCGCGGCCGTTTGGTTCAGATCCAGATCTGTCGCGAAAGAGAGCATGCGGTCAACGGTACCGCAGCGATTGCCCTTAGCGTCCAGCAGCAGCTGTTCCCCATAAGGGTCGCCCGCCGCGCCGACAAGGGGAAGATGCTGTGCCACCTCCGCTGAGGCAGCCTGCGCCTGCCGGGCATCGGGGAAAAGCCCCAACACGTGCACCTCCTCCGCCGTCGTGATTTCCATGCCCACCAAGACCTGCAGATACGGACCGGCAAAATCCTGCGCTGCCTCCTGCACAGCCGCTCCGTTACCCGCACTGTTATGATCACACAGGGCGATCACATCCAGCTCCGCGGCAACAGCCGCATAGACGATGGTCTCCGGCGTCATATCCTTATCGGCACAAGGGGAAAGTGCAGAGTGGATATGCAAATCAGCTGCAATTACGCGCATGGAGAGTTGCCCCGCAGACCAAGGGCGTACAACTTTCCCGCAACATCAAAGGCACTTTCCCGCGATGAAAGGAGGACGATCTTTTCTTGCACCGCCCGTGCGCGGGTCGCTTCATCGGGTTTCCGCCCATTCACAAAAATCACTGCCGTCAAATTCGCGTGCACCGCAACAGCTACCACATTTAAATGAACCTGCACCGTGACAAGGACTCCGCCGCAGCGAGCATGATTCATCACGTCACTCAACAAGTCAGATACGTATGCCCAACACATATCGGGAGTTTCAGAGAGACTAAGCTCCCAAGTGAGATTCTCAAGCGCCAGTTCTTGAGCAATAGCAGACAGTTTCAACACCTAAACTCCTTGACATTCTTGAAGCGAGCTCCAAGATATTTTTCTTTGCCGGCAAGGCAGCAGCTTCTACGCAATCCAATACAAACTTTCCCGCCGACCTGTCATCGATACAAGACAGTGGTCTGCGCGCTCTCGGCAAAATCACACGACCCGCCGTACACATCCTATTTGTTTTTCGCCGGGATCAGGAGAAGAACAACAGCGCTGCCAAGAGCCGGACCATTTTTATCCGCCCGTTTTCTTCATACAATCGTTTCCGTACCCCCTCATTGTAAACAGGAAGGCTATGAATTCGCAAGATAGCACGTCCCGCGCGGCAGCCGTCCCGTAGAGCCGCCCCTTCATCATAATGAAATCCTTTG
>LSQX01140757.1_pt1 | contig 15008 bp, 9 predicted proteins | sample 654561 | NCBI WGS metagenome assembly LSQX01 (sample SAMN04489861, study PRJNA283612) | anaerobic digester metagenome | isolation source: 4 biogas reactors fed with cattle manure at either 37C or 55C with and... | place: Denmark: Kongens Lyngby | collected 2014 | reverse complement strand
GTCCAAGTATTAGCATTTAAGACACTATTTCCTTTTCGCTTTTAATTCTTAGCAAAATATGAAAATGATTTGGCATTAAACACCATGCCATTGTTTCAGCCACAGCTTCCGTATGCTCTCGATATTTATCTATAAAAAAAGTGTAGTTTTTTTCTTCTCGAAAAAGATTTTCACAACCATTTGCATGATTATATATATGATAATACCTTTCAAATTCAAGCATTATATTAGTTTTTTATCTAACAATTATAAACACAATAGTTAATCTTGTAATATATTTGTTCTACCTTATTAGTTGCGAAAAACGTGCCAGAAATGTGTAACTTTCTTACATAACCACAATAAATAAAATCTATATATTATTTATTATTTTGATGCTTCCTTTTATAGTCATTTCAAAATCTAATGTTTCAAAAAGAATGTTTTTTGAAGTAGGTTTAAACAAAAGTCTTGGTGCAACAAACTCAGTTTGATATTTAGAGAAGCCATCTCTACCAGCCATTTTATGTTTTTCCTTTGGAAAGTCTATCATTAATCGCTCATCTGACCTAGCTTCAAGGTGGTGTTGAAATACCATATTACCAGCAGATGCCTGATGAAATCTTTTTATAAAATATAATCTTTTAGATAGCAATTCATTGTCGCTTATAATGTCGTGTATGTCTTCATTATCATCAATGAAAATTGCCTTTTGACCAACTTCAAAAATATGAATTAATATAGCTTCAGAATTTTTAATGTAAACAGGCTCTTTATGTTTAAATAAATCTGCTTTTGTTTGTACTTCTTTTACTGTACTTAGTACATTAGCGGCTTCAAACTTATTTACAGCTACTATTTCTCTACCCTTTTCATTTTCATATAAAGCAAATAAGTAATTATCGCCAGAGTCTGCCCAAATATAATTTTTATATTCTTTTTCAGATCTATAAGTTTGCTCTTTTACTTTTGTTACATTATCAGGGTTCATATATCCTCTTCCTGATTTCACTCTGCACCTCACACGTCTTATAGTGTTATTTTGAAAATCTTTTAGTTCATATGGCTTAATGCCATTTTTAATTTGTCTATTAAGATGTTCCTCCAAGTCAGTGTCGACAATTAAACCTGTTGAAGGAAATTTTATATCTGAAATGGGTCTTCTAATGACCATCCATATTTCATCATTGCCGTCAACTTGGTTATATAAGATGTTGCCTTCCTCATCTTTTACCAATCTACCTTTTTCATCTTTTGCAGCAATTTTAATTTTCCCATAATAAGTTTGTTGATGCAACTCTCCTCTAATGGAGTCACCTTGGGCAATTTTCGGGATTTTATTTCCCTTATTGTCTAATAAAAATCTGTCGTTTTCGTCTTTTAACCAAGTAATTCTTCCTCGCTTTCTTACTCTTTTTACTGTTGGTGTAAGTGTTTGGTCTTTGTCTGCAATATTGTTAACTAAAATGTTTCTTTTTATTTCTTCAATCATAGAATAGTTGAAGCCTTTAAATGGCACTTCTGTATATTGTTTGCCTCTATGTAGCTCTTCGTATTCATAAGATTTCTTTAATATTTCTTCTCGTTTTCTTGCCGATGGAATTAGTGTTAATACGGCTGCATCAATTGCATGATGATAATGCATACTTCTATCTTTAATTTCATCTTTAGCTTGAATACCATATATTTTTCTAAATTGTGCAGTATTGCTTCCCTTAATAACATCAACTTTATTGAATACAGTTTTTAAATAATGGAAAGCGTATTTTGTAATTATTTGGGTGTCAATTAGCTGGCTGTTTACAAAACCTTGAGGAACTTCGGTTCGGGTGAATCTATCCAACTTGTTTTTCCAGTAATCATACTCCATTTTTCTCAAATGACCTTGTCTTATGGCGTAGTCCTTTTCATTTTTATCCATTGCTGTTTTTGATTTTGTTTTCCAAAAATCAATCTGATTGAAAAGATTATCAGCTCTTCTCTCCCAAGCTTTTAACCTAGGCTTTATAGCAGTATATCCATTTGATTCGTTTTCGTAATTAGGTAGTTCTGTGGGGAGCTTATTGCCTTTTATATTTCTATTATAATCTGCATAGCAAACAGTTAAATTGGCCAGAGAATTGTCAAATGACTTACTTCTTGGAATTGTATGTTCAAAATCAATTATATTTTGATTAAATAAATCCGTTAAACTAATGATTTTGCCTGTGTAGATGCATGCACAGTTTTGCTCTTTCCACAATCTGTATTTTTTTATTTCTTTTTCTGAAATCGACAACGCTTTGTTATTGTCTATCTCTTTTAAGCCTTCCATTAATGTCTCATAATCTTCTATTTGTTCATACCAAAGTCTAAATTTATTTATATCAGTTTCACTATTAGCATCTGCACTGCCGCTAAATTCAGGATCTTTAGCTAATTCACTTATTATTTCTGCAAATTGTCTGTTTTCAGCTTCTCTGTCCCTCTGATGGCTGTTGATAGCCCACCTTTTATTGCTGTCGTTTAAGTCTCTTGCAACTTCAACAACAATTCTTGTTTCTTCGTCTATTTTACCAATTTCTATTAAGTGGTTAATAACTTCTCTTAGTTTGTATAGCGATTTGTATGCCATTGGATTCTTAAAAGCTGCAGTTTTTGGGCTCAATAAATATTGTTGTCCTTCTTTTTTAGGATAGATTGCAATTTGAGAAGGATGATAGATTTTGTCTAAAACTTTTTCATTTGTACCGAATTTAGCACTTATAAATTGTTTTATTTGATTAACAAGATGCGGAGGCTTTATATGTTCTCGTTTTGAAGAGCTAAAAAAGTCTTGATAAGCCTCCTTCACTTTTGATAAAATTGAAATTTTATAGTCATTATCTAATTTAACCCATGTCTTCTCTCCAAAATTCTCTATAGTTGCTATTTCAATGTCTTTTAAATCAATATCGTCTAATTTATAAGATATGTCTTTCCAGCCAAACTTGTCTTGAAAGTCTAATGCATAATATTTGAATATTAAATTGTTGACAATGGCAACTATTCTTTTTTGGAATCTGTTTTTTTCTATTTCATCCTTAACAGCATTTAGTATTATGTTTTTATTTGTATTGAATAAGTCTTTGCCAATAATTTCAGGTATTTTGGCTAATATTACCGCATCAGAATAAATCATACCTTCACGAAGAAAAGGTAAAATATTATTTATAGCTTTTAAACTTAAATTGGCGTAGCCTACAGGAAAATTGTTATAAAGTGTGTTGAGTTCTTTGATTTGATTTTCGTTTAATTCTATTATGTTTTCCAGAAATTGTCTAAAGTACTCATCATCTTCAAATGAGAAAAGTATATGCCAAATGTCTTCTATGGTATAGGTAATTGATTGCTCGTATCCTTTTTTGTCTTTTCTTAGAATGGTTTTTTTATAATTTCGCCAATCTTCGCCAAATACAGATTTTAATCTTGCAGTAACAAAACAGCTAGGTACAGAAATTTTATCCATCTTACTGCTGTAATTTAGTTCCCAATCTGCACCACCATTTGCCTTTATATATTTTCTAATCTCACTAAATTCAAAATCTCTTTTGCTGATGAAGAAAAATTTATCTTTATATAACTTTTCTTTTAATTCTATTGGTATGGACTCAAATTCGCTATTTTCGCTAGTTCTATATCTTATATTATTTATAAATGACCAAGCACGATACTCTTCAAACTTTGGATGGCTGATGGGACATCTTGCTTTACTAGGTTCCAATGTGCATTTGCCTATAAGACCCTTTTGTGAGCGTAGTGGTCGTTGATAAAAAATTGATCCGTTTGATGTTTCTAAGAGCATTTTATCTCTTAAATAATTATCTGATATTTCTTGGAAGTTTAAAATTTTATCAACTTCGTCTTTATAATCAGCTCTTAAAGTATATCGATTTCTAACTCTTATACCTTCGTCTTCAAGATGAGCAAAAGCTGCACCTAAACTACCATGTTTAATAATTAAATCTTCATATTCATTTCGTCCTATTGTTTTGGTTTCATTACTGCCTTTATATACGGCTGTTTTTTCATTTGCACCTTGTTTTCTGCTACTTTTAAATCCTCTTCTTTGTGCGATATGGTATAAGGCTCTTCCAAGTTTTTGTCTTTCAATTTTGTTTTCTAAATCATACTTTTTTGTTATAAGTTCTCTTCTTAATTGATAAGGACTTGTATAATCGGAAACTCCATCATTATCAAAATCTAGACTAATCCATTTCTGAAAAGGTATATTATCAACAGGATAGACCCTTCCAACACCTTTTTTATAGTTTTTCCAGTTGTTTAATTCATCAATTGAAAGTGGGCACATATCGTTTTCAATTAACACTTTTAGTGTTTCCCATTTCCTATACCTTCTGGCGTTGTATAGTCGTCTTGATGATCGGTGCGTTGTTCTTTTTGTTGCATATGAAAATTCTCCAGTTTTTCCTTCACCTACACCTTTTTTAAATGTATAAACTCCGTACCATGTAAATATATCGTTTTCTCTCAAAGTTAATCCAATGGAGTTAGTTCCTAAATCTATGCCTAAAGTTTTTTTCATAATATTTTTGTTTTTTAGAAAATGTTTTATATATTTGCAATTCAAAGACAATTCACAACAAGGCTATAAGCCGAAGAATTTCTCAGCCCTGCGTACTCCGTGGGGCTTTTTGCTTATTTGTCTTTTCACTGTTTTAAATACATCTCTGTAAAGTTACAAATATTATCTTAATAAAAACAAATAAAATAAAAACAATTTAGTGTCTTGATAAGTTTTGTGAGTTTTTTATTTGCAAATATTTTTAAACTTATAAAATATTAGATTTCCTTTTGGTTTTTTATTGGAATCTATATTTTTTGGGTAAAATAAACTTTTATAGAAACAAAAAACGCCTAACTATTTGATAGTTAGGCGTTTCTGCTTTGCTTTGTGGTCCCACTAGGACTTGAACCTAGGACCCCTTGATTATGAGTCAAGTGCTCTAACCACCTGAGCTATGGGACCGATTTCCTTTTTTATTTTTGGAAATGGACTGCAAAATTACAAAAAATATCTATCTTGCAAAATAAAAAGAGAAAAAATATGGAAAAAATCAAAAATATTATTTTCGACTTCGGTGGAGTGCTTATAAATTTGGACTACGAAACTCCTTTAAAGATGCTTAAATCCCACGCCCAGACCGATGTTGAAGTGATTTGGAAACTCTTGGAAGAGAAAAAAGTATTTGAGCTATACGAGGGTGGATTAATTTCGGATAATGAATTTAGAGCCTCTTTGAATAATTTCTTTGTAATGGACTTGCCCAACGAGAGTATAGACGAAATTTGGAATGCAATTTTGGTGGATATTCCCCAACATAGGATTGATTTATTAGAAAAGGTGAAAACTAATTATAGGATTTTCCTTTTGAGTAATTCCAATCAAATTCATTATGTGAATTATGTGCAACAGCTAAAAGATAAATATGGATATAATAATTTTGATGAAATTTTTGAGAAAGCATATTTTTCGCATAATCTGAAAATGTTGAAGCCTAATAAAGAGATTTTTCAATATGTCTTAAATGCCCATAATTTGCAAGCAGAGGAAACCCTTTTTATCGATGATACCTTGAAGCATACTCAGGGTGCCAATAAATTGGGGATTCATACCCATTGGCTCCGCGATGATGTTGGAGAGCTGTTTGATGATAAAGGCAGGTTGAGGTATAAATATTAGTTAGGGAGATAATAGATAGTAGATGAGAGATTGTAGATAGTGGAGAAAGGAGAAAGTGTGGTCTGTTGGCTCATCAGCCGACTGAATCTCTTTTTTAGGTAGCTCGGGGTCGGGGAAAAACGAAAAAATGGTCTATAATATTTTTCCCATCTATATAAGCTATCGGAACTCAAGATGACAAATTTGGATGATTTATAATGCATAAAAAAAGCCATTCAATTTTAAATGGCTTTTTTTTAAATTATTTAGGGATTGGGGCATATAAATTCTATTCTTCATCTTCTGCTTCGCAGATTGAATCTTCTTCAACTTTTTTAAGTTTAGCCTCTCTTTTTTCTTCTTTACAAGTTTTGGATTTTTTCACTGTACGACCCACAAAATATCCAATAAAAAATACAAATGTTATCAATATTACCAATGGCATTGTAACACCTGTAAATATTAAACTCACCTCGATAGGGTTGAGGTTCATCATCACAAATATCACTAAAAATATAATTAATATAGTGCTGACAACTTGTTTTAGAGTAATGCTTTTTATTAGTTCTTTCATTTTATTTCTCTTTGAATAGTTTTATAACGTAATAATTATCAATTTGTTTCAGTTTTTGTGAAATATCTTACACTCTATCCATAAAAATTTTTTTCAACTTCTCTTTTCCCATAATTTCTATGGCTTTTTCGGCGTCATCATATCTGTTAAAAACAAAAGCTGTGCCATAATCATTGTTGGCAGCCCTAATTATTGGCTCGCCATCCAGATTTAAACCTATGGAATACCTTGTGTCTTTGGTGCAAACATCGTCAATGCATACGCTATTGAAATAGTGCATTATATTTAGTAAGTCGTTGATACAAAGCCACTTTTCGACATGTTCCTGCGATGTGCAGTTGTTTCTGTCCATAAAAAGTGTGGTTTTGTTAGACTTCACTTTTCCAAACATATCCACATACCAAGCCGTTTGATTGTGGAATAAGTCCTTCATTATATCTTCAAAATTGGGCATAAATCAGTTTTTTATTTGTAAAGATAGAAAATTAGATATTCTTACTCATCTCTTTTTATAACAAACTTGTGTATGCTAAAGTTTGCGTCTGTGCTCAATTTTAAAAAGTAGATATTAGAAGCAAACTTGCTAATATCTATGCTTACATTTTCTAAATTGTCCAAATTATATACCAAAACCCTCTGACCAAGGGCATTGTATATTTCCAATTTGCCATTAAATTTGCTTTCAAAGTCAATGTTCAGATTGTCAGAAGCAGGGTTGGGGTAGATGTTTCTTATTAAATGTTTATTATCATTTATGCCCACATTTACGATGTTTACAGTTTTTAGAGTACTGTCGTTAAAGCATTGATTGTTAGCCAATTGCTTAATGGTGTATTCTCCATTGTTTAGATATGTATATGAAAATGAGCTCTCATAAATCTCATTACCATCTCCCATATTATAGTAAATTTCGGCATTGTTGGGGGTGGTTTGATTGCTGATAATGACAATGTTTCCCTCTTGTTGCAGGGCGAAATCTGCGTTAACATAATCTATTATTTCAACAATAAATGAGCATATGGATGAGCAGTTGTTTTCATCGTGATATATGTACGAAAGTGCGTTGTGTCCGCTGTTTGCAGCATTGGGGTCGAAGATATTATTTTCCACTGCATTTCCGGAATACACACCACCACTGGGTTGAGCGTTATCAAGTTGGAAGGCTGAGCTGCCGGCACAAACCCATATATCGGAGCATGTAATTTGGGGATTTGCCAAAACTTCAATTGTATATGTGCAGTTGCTGATGCACGAATGCTCATTTGTATATTCATAATAAATTTGACTTATGCCAACACCGGCTTCGCTGGGGGAGAAAACATTGTTGCTAACGCCATTGCCGCTGTATGTTCCACCACTTGGAACGACATCACTTAATTCCACAGGATTTCCCATGCACATTTTTTTCTCTTCAGGAAAATTAAGTGGGGTGGGAGTGTTTACCTCTATTGTGATTTCGGCATAGGTGGAGCAGTTGCCCTCCACGGCTTGCACTATGTATGTGGTGGTGGTTTCTGGATTAGCAATTATCTGATTTTCAGAGTTTGAACCTTGAATACTGTCTCCGCTCCAGAGGTAGTTTTCGGCACCGCTAGCATAAATTTCCACACTTTCGCCAAGGCAGATGGAAGTGTTGTTTGCCCAAATTTCCACCTCGGGAGCTCCCATATCCGAAATGGTGAAAGTGTAAGTTTTTGTACAAACCTCGCCACATACGCTTATTTGATATGTACCTGATGCTAAGTTGTTTGCCCACAAATCGTTACCCCCACCTGCATTCAAATCCCACTGATAAGTGTAATCACCGTCGGTAATAATATTTGCACTACCATTGTTGTTTCCACATTCGGAGTTTGTGGTATTAATACTTATTTCAGGATGATTTTCAACATTTACAAGAATTTCAGCAGTGGAATTGCAACCATATTCTGAAGTTCCTGTTACAAAATATGTAGTAGATATTTGTGGCGAAACAGTGGAGCTACCACCACTCCAGAGATAAGTTTCGGCACCTTGAGCAGAGAGATTTATGGTGTCGCCTAAGCAAATCAAAAGTGGCGATTCCACAACAATTGTGGGTAGTGAATTTACATTAACTTCCCTTACTATTGTGTCGATGCCATCATAAGCATAGGCTATGAGTTTGATTTCGTAAGTTCCTGAATTATTGAATGTTACGCTTGGGCTTTCCGATTGAGATGTGTTTGGTTCACCATTCTGAAAATACCAAACTATTGATGTGTAGTTGCTCGATGTGTTTTCAAAGCTAATTGTTTGACCCTCACAAACTTCTGTGTTTAAATTTGAAAAATCAGCCAAGGGTTTTTCTGCGATAAATATTCCATTGCTGGAGACTGTATCCGACCATAATCCAGCACCGTTTTTTGCACAAACATTTAAGAAATATGTTTGGGAAGTCTCTAAGTTTAAGTCTGATAAGTCTATACTTGTGGATAAATTATTGCTTGTCCAAGGGACTATATCTGCCTGTGCAATATTGGTTCCCAAGGAGTATTTATATTCAACAATTCCCGAATGTATGTCGCTAAAATTTGCCCAAGAGCCTTTGTATGAACTGTTTACAACGCTTGTGTCCACGTCTGTAATATCTCCATCAATAACAAGTCCGGCATTGGGTTTTGTGAAGTCAATTTTTAAATCTTGGTCATAAATTGTTGAGAAGTTATTAGCTTTGTCAATTACGAAACTTTTAATTTTTGCCGAAGCTACATTGGCTATGCTTTGATTTTGAATCATTGCAGAACTGCCACCAACAGTGATTGTTTCGCTACTCTCTCTGCTTCTGTATGTGTTAAGATTTCTTGTGCTTAGAATGGCGTTTCCACTACGGAAAGAGATGTAGGAGTGTTGTTGGTGTAGAGACTCGTCAAATGGGTTTTCGTCAACCCAAACACCGCTCAAAATATCGTTTATATAAACCTTTGTTTCGCCATTTATTCTATTGAAAAATAGTTTGATATTATACCATTCTGATTTTTCAATATCAACTGTAAAATGTTTTTTTAGTGAAAATACATTTTCATTAACCTTGTAAAACTCCAAATCTTTACTGGCATATCTAAACCAAATAAAGTAGGAATTTCCTCTATTGTCCAAACTTGGATTGTCGCAAAAATAGTGGAAACCAGCTCTGCTGTTGGAGTGAGTTCCATCAACTTTCATGTCAAATTCATATAAATATGTGTCCGACAAGTCTTGTTGTAAAAAAGCCCAATAATTACTGTTGTTTTCTTGTTCGTTAGTCTGCTTTAAAACATTGTCTTGGTATGACCAAGTGCCTGTTTGCGATGTCCAAAGGCTGTTTTCTTCTTCCAATTTATCGTAGAAAAATCCAGTTTGGGGATTTGTTTTCCAGCTTTCGTTTTCTTTTTCTATCACTTGGAAAAACCTCATGTCGATACCACTTAAATTGTCTGAATCTTCCATTTGAGCAAGGAAATCTCCCGTTTGCCATTCATTTTCAATATTGATATTTGTACTTGGCTTTGTGAAATCTGTGAAAATATTTTGCACGGCAATTTCAGACCAGTTTTTGGCATTGTCGATGCAGAGTGTTTTCACTCTTCCTGCCTCTTGGTTGCTGTTTATGCTTTCGTATCTAATCTCTTTATCACTATCCAGTCCAGTACTAATCATAACCTCTTCACCTCTCGATTTATAGACCTTAAAATCGTCATATTCAGCTATACAATTTCCAGTTCTAAAGGAAATACCACTACCCGAATTGAGCGGCGAACTATCACGCCAGTAGAGTTTATGTTCGTTGTTTATAAAAATATTTATATCGCCATTTTGTCCCTCGTACACAATTTTTATATCCATCCAAGTATCGGCATTTATTGTTGCAGTTTCTTCTTTCAAAATGCCGCTAATGGTGCCATTGGAGGCTTTGTACAACTCGATTTTATTTGTTTCTACTCTAAAGTAAACCATATATGCATCTCCGCGATAGGTGGCTGATGGCTCGCTACAATAGAAAAATATCCCTGCTCGTCTATTGGCTCCCGAACCCGAAATTTTCATCTGCCAATGGTATAGATATGAGTTGTTACTGCTCTGATTTACAAGGGTATAGATGTTGGGGTTTGTTATTGCTTCGTTGGATTGTTTTAAACTTCCATTTTCGATAGACCAATTTCCAGAAAGAGTGGTCCAATGTGTTGCCAAATCTGTATTGAAATTGTCATAAAAGAAGCCTTTATCGCCGTTGGCGTACCAGTTTTCGCCATCAAAATCTAATACTTGGTAGAAGCTTTTATTTACGCCAGAGCCTTCCTCATTGTCGTGGTCGTTAAAGCTTATTAGAAAATCGTCGTTTTGCCATTCATTATCATAAACAATTTCGCTACTGGGTGCTAAGGTATCTGCAGGCGCCGAGCAATTGTCAATAATTTGCTTTGTGCCCAATCTGATTGTTCCCAACAGATTGTAGAGAGAATCACCCGGGCAGGTAGTTCCGCCGGGATTAACATCGCGATGTCCGCAAATTCGTGGTTGAATTGAGGAACCGGGAGTTTGCATCACAATATTAGCACTGGAAAGTGGATCGAAGTCTTTGTGGTCAAACCACCACGCCAGTAGTTGATTACAGGTTTCCAACTGAACGGGGGTGGGATAAGTTACATCTGAATTGCCCAAAAAGTTAATTCCGATGGAGTGAGGGTTGGAGTTGCCTGCATGAGCTGCCTGCACGTCTGCATTAGGCATTTGGGGATTGTGTCTGCCCAAAAAGAGGTTGCCAAATTTATCGGTTAAGTAGTTGTATCCAATGTCCGACCAGCCGTTATTATTGGTGTGATAGTACCAATAACTGCGAACGACGGAGTGTCCATCAGTGTATGTGTCGGGGGCAGCACCATGGTGAATAACAGCATGCGTGGGATTTCTATATGTGGGGCTGTAGGTGGGATTGTGGCATGCTGTGTATGAACCACACCAGTCTGAACGTGAAATAATTGGTGGAAATTCTGGGCAGTTATTTGATTTGTCTATATTTGTTTCAGCTTGATAGTTTGGATTTACTTCAGAAGATAAGTCTATGAGACTCAGCCTGATAGATTCGATAGTTTCGCCAAAAGGAGGTGTGATGATAAACTCAATATAGTGGTGTAAATATTCGTCAAATCCAAATAGTAAATCGGTCCAATAGTGGGCATCTTCGGTCTCTTGGGGAGAGAAATAACCCTCTTCTTCTTTCCAGTTCGACCAGTGCCCATCCCTCTTTTTTACTCGATACATTATTTGAAAATTTCCAGCTTGATGATTGTTAGTTCCTGATTTCCAGCCTATTCCAAATGAGGTGAAAGCTATGGGAGTTTCCATTTCCATACCATAAGATATGGAAGAGTATTGCGTAATATCTTCTGTAATTTCAATTTTTAAAAACCGAGATTGCCCATTTTTAAGCTCTTTTACAACTTCAAAGCCCTTTTGTGCATGTGCGAAGGGTGAAAAAACAAAGGCTATTAGAATAAAAAAAATGAATATTTTCCTCATATCATTCTTAATTAATTTAATAAAATCTAAAGTCAGATTCAAAAATACAAATTAATTGTATGGGAATTGTTAATTTGAGAAAAATCTAAAAAAATTATTTCAGAAGGTATGTTTTTGTCAGCTCCTTGTATTCATGGGAAGGCTCTCCCGACTTGTCTTTAATAAAGAGTTTTTCCATGTAAATCTCTTCGCTTTCTTTTTGCCATTGCGAAATCACCAATGAAGCTTCTGTTGAGTTTTTATGAGGAAAAATTAGAATGTATTTTTTTAGAAATAAAACATTTCTTGTTGCAGCAAAGGTAAAGTTTTGATGTTGCTTTGGTGGTAGAACAACCCATAGACTAGCTTTTTCGGTACTTAGTCTTTTTGTGTTCTGACAAATTTGGTCAAAATCCAATGAGAGATTGTGTCGAGCTATATTTTTTTGTTGAGATTTATTATATGTTTTTTCATCAAAATAGGGTGGATTACAAATAATTCCGTCATATTTTTCTCTACTATCAAATTTATTTATGTCGCTATGAAAAGCTTTTAGTCGTTCACTCCAGATTGAGTTTTTAAAATTAAAACTTGCTTCATCAGCAGAATCTTTATCAATATCTATGGCATCAATGGGGCATGAGTATCTTTGTGCCAACATTAGGCTTAAAATGCCCGAACCACAGCCAATATCTAATATTCTTTTGGGCTTATAAAATTTAGCTATTGCTCCCAATAAAATGGCGTCGGTTCCCACTTTCATGCTCGATTGCGAGTGGTAAACTTCAAATTGTTGAAACTTGAATTTTGAACTCATTTTTATTCCAAATACAGCTCTATAAGTCCTTCTGGAACGCTAATTTCTATTGTTTTATTTTCTCTGTCAACCAACTTTATAAAATTGTCGATTACGGGAATTAAAATCTCTTTGTTTTCATTTCCAATGATTATCATCAGAGGTTGGGTGATGTTTTCGTAGAATCCATCAATTTTGCCCACAGTGCCGTGGTTTTCGTCCACAACTTGGAAGCCTATAACTTCGTGAAAATAGAATTTGTTGCCATCGAGTTTTGGCAAAAGAGACATTGGCAAATATACTTCACTATTTACAAAATCGCCCACCTCGTCATCTTCTACATTTTGAAGTTTTATGGATATATTGAAACGATTTTTTGCTTTTCTTTGCTCTATAATAAAAGGAATCAGTTCCCCTCTAATATCGATGAGAACTGATTCTATATTGTAATAATTTTCTGGTGAATCGGTGTCTAAATATAGGTTTAATTCACCTTTGTAACCGACTGTTTTTGTTATTTTTCCTAAACTAAAACAATTGTCGAGATTGAACATGAACTACTCTTCTGTTGCAGGTTCTTCTTCTGTTTCTGGAGCAGGAGTAGCTTCTTCGGTAGCTTCTGCTACAACTTCTTCGCTTGCTTCTGTTTCAGCTACAGGCTCTTCGTTGGCTTCTTCGTTGGCTTCTTCAGCTTCAGCGTTTTCAGCTTGTCGTTTTTTCAAAAGTTCAGCTTCGCGAGCTTCACGTACTTTTGATTCAGCTTCGATAAGTTTTTTTCTTTCTTCTCTAGCTTTAATTACGTCATCGTCAGCAACTTTTTTAAGTTGTTGTTGCTTGTTGTTCATCCAGTCTTCAAAGCGTTTTTCAGCTTCAGCTTCGCTAAATGCACCTTTCTTAACACCACCCATCAAGTGGAATTTGTAAAGAACGCCTTCGCGACGAAGGATTGAACGAGCTGTATCAGAAGGAGAAGCACCTACACTTAACCAATGCATAGCTCTGTCAAAATTTAAGTTGATTGAAGCAGGATTGGTCATTGGATTGTAAGTTCCGATGTTCTCGATGAAACGCCCATCACGAGGTGCACGACCATCTGCTATAACAATTTGATAAAAGGGACGACCCTTTTTTCCGTGGCGTTGTAATCTGATTCTTGTTGCCATAATTATTTATAATTTGGTTTTTTTTGAGTTTGCAAAATTACAACTTTTTCTCAATAATACAAATTATATTGAGTAAATAATTTTTACATAACTTAATAATCTGTTAAGTTGTATTGGATTAGGCTTAGCTAATAGCTTTTAATTCATCTTTTGGAAGTTGCCCAGTTCAATTTTTATGCCCATTTCGCCGTAGTTTATAATTCCATATTCTCTACGGATTTGATTGTTGATAGTAAGCCCGGTTTTAAGCATGAAATAGAGTGTCTTTGAAGTTTCGTAGCCAAGATGAAGTCCCGCCGATTGAAGGTTTTCGCTATGAACTCCAAAGATGAATTTGTTGCGTCTGCTAAAGGATAAATATGGGGTGTAGAATCTGTTGCCATAGAATGTGTTCCATTGGGCATTTAGTGAGGGGTGAATTGCCCACTGCTGAGATATTCTTAATTTTCCACCCAAATTGAAGTGGAGTATAAATGGCGAAATGCTTTTATGGAAGTCTTTGTTAAAGGCTTGAGTATAAAGGTTTTGACTTGCAAGCCCGAAATATAGAGATTTATGAATGTATCTTATTCCAGCATTTAATGAAGCAAAATAATTTTCGTTACGTATTGGACTTGGTGTATTAATTTCCCAAAAATAATTTTCAATTCCACCAAGTTTATCTATGCTACCCACGTTTAGTCCCACACCATAAAGTATAGCATTATTTCTATTTATAACTTGCTGATAGGAGCTTGAAATGTTTAACGCAAAGGAGTTGAAACTTGGACCCTGCTTGTTACTAAAAGCAATTCCTACACCTATATTTTTTGAGGAGATGGGGAAGCTATTGGAGATGTAATAGGAGCTGGGCAATTTCAAACTGCCGTCACCTAATTTTGTCAAGCCCACCATGCGGTAAAGTCCCATAAGTGTATATCGGCTTTCGTAGCCACTCAAACTGGCATCGCTGATAAAATGATTGTTGAACATCACTGCAATATCTCTACTTCTTTCCAATCCGATATTTGAAATGGATAGGTAGTTATCGATGGAGTTTTTGATAGAGGCAAAGCTGTAATTTCCTTTTTTGGCAGCCTCGCCACCCATTGGTTTAAAATCTTCTTGATATAGACGACGAGAAACATCTGGCTCTTTTTTGCTGTTTTTAGTTAAAGTGCTATTTACACTCAATTCCGTTCTTTCGATGCTGTTGCCATCTTTAGAATTGAGTATTGTCTCTTCATCAGTCTCTTTGTCAACAAGATTGGCTGTTTCATCTTTTTCGTGAATTATATTGTACTGCTCAACATATTCAGG
>LSQX01379957.1_pt1 | contig 15014 bp, 11 predicted proteins | sample 654561 | NCBI WGS metagenome assembly LSQX01 (sample SAMN04489861, study PRJNA283612) | anaerobic digester metagenome | isolation source: 4 biogas reactors fed with cattle manure at either 37C or 55C with and... | place: Denmark: Kongens Lyngby | collected 2014 | reverse complement strand
AGACTGGGTCATGGCTTTCCGGCTGCGCTTCTCGGTCGCAGACGAGACCACGCTGCGCCTGCACTTTACTGCCGACGAACGCTTCGAGCTGTTCCTGGATGGCGAACGTCTGGGACGATGGCCGGAGCTCGGCAGCCCGCTCAACTGGTTCTTCGAGACGTACGAAGTAAATTTGCCGCCGGGGGAACATGTGCTGGTGGCCAGGGTGTGGTGGCTGGGCGGAGACGGGTGGCTGTCGCCCTTTGCGCAGATGACGATCCGGCCCGGGTTCCTGCTGGCCGAAGACCTGGGGCGGAGCTTGGACCAGAGGCTGGACACGGGCCGGGCGGGGTGGGAGAGCAAGCCGCTCGGCGGGTACTCCTGGGTGGACCCGGCAATGGCCTGGGGCGCGGGAGCTAAGGTCCATCTGCGGGGGGCGGAGCTGGACTGGGACTGGCAGATCGGCGAGGGCGCGGGCTGGGAGCCGGTGACTATCCTCGGCCCCGGAATGGGACAGTCTGCGGAGGATAGCACGCCGCCCTGGTGGCGGCTGCGGCCGGCAGTGCTCCCCCCAATGCTGGAGGAGTACCGCTCCGTGGGCCAGGCCCGCCACGTACAGGCGCTGGACACTGAGGATACGGAGAAACTGGTGGTACGCGCCGAGGATCACCTGCCCGCAGAGGCCGAGGCGTGGAATGCTCTACTGCGGGGGGATCAGGCACTCACTATTCCTGCCCGCACACGGCGCCGCGTGATTGTGGACCTGGGCGACTATTACTGCGGCTACCCGGAAATCGTCACCAGCGACGGGGTCGGGGCGCGGCTGCGGGTGTGGTGGGCGGAGTCGCTGTTCCAGGATACTCAACGCAGGGAGAAAGGCAACCGCGACGAGATTGAGGGCAAAGTGTTCCTGGGCAACGGGGATACCTTCGAACCCAACGGCGGGGAGGGGCGGCTGTGGAGCACGCTGTGGTGGGAGGCCGGGCGGTATCTGGAGGTAGTGGTCTCCACCGAGGAGGAACCCCTGACCCTGGAGCGCTGGGGCCTGCGGGAGACGCGCTATCCTCACCAGTGGGAAGGGGATTTCGAAGCCTCCGACCCGCGCCTGGGGGAGGTCGCCCCGATAATGAGGCGGACGCTGGAGATGTGCACGCACGAGACCTACATGGACTGCCCCTACTACGAGCAGATGATGTATATCGGCGACACCCGCCTGCAAGTGCTGGTCACCTATATGTTGACGCACGATGAGCGGCTGCCGCGCAAGGCGCTGTTGATGTTCGACGAGTCACGAGACGCCTCGGGGCTGACGCAGTCGCGCTACCCGGCGCGGTGGTCGCAAGTGATTACCCCCTTCTCGCTGTGGTGGGTGGCGATGGTGCATGATTATGCCTACTGGAGAGATGACCCGGAGTTTGTGGCCGCGCGCATGCTCGGGGTCCGGAGCGTCCTCGACGCCTACCGGCAGAGGATTAATGAGGCGGAGCTGCTGGGGCCGATGCCCGGATGGAGTTTTGTGGACTGGGTGCCGCAATGGGAACGAGGCATACCACCGGATGCGCACACAGGGGTGAGCGGAGTTATCAACTGGCAGTTCGTCCTAGTGCTGCGGCTGGGGGCGGAACTGGAAGAACTGGCCGGGGAGCCGCTCTTGGCCCGTCGCAACCGGGAAACGGCGGACCGGGTGGCCTCCGCAGCGCGGGAGGCCTTCTGGGACGAGGGACGGGGCTTGCTGGCAGACGACCTGAGTCACCAGCACTTCTCGGAGCACGCCCAATGCCTGGCGCTGCTGGCAGAGGCTGCTGACCCGGCGGGGGTGGGGCTGGAGCCGGCCCGGCGAGAGCGGATTGTGCAAGGCCTGCTGGAGGGCTCAGACCTGGCCCGGACCACCATCTACTTCTCACACTACCTCTTCGAGGCCTACCGCCTGTTGGGGCGCATGGATCGGCTGCTGGAACGCATGAGCACCTGGTTCGACCTGCCCGGGCAGGGGTTCCGCACTACACTGGAACATGGAGAGCCGAGCCGGTCGGACTGCCATGCCTGGGGCGCACATCCCCTCTTCCACTATCGGGCGACGATCCTGGGCGTACGCCCGGCGGCCCCCGGCTTTCGCCGAGTCCACCTCGCGCCACAACTGGGTCCCCTGGAGTGGGCCAGAGCGAGAGTGCCACATCCGCGCGGCGAAATCGGTGCGAACTTGCGTGTGGAAGGCCAGCGTCTGACAGGCGAGATCGTGCTGCCCGAGGGCGTGAGCGGGGAGCTAATCTGGGGCGCAGAGAAGCAGGAATTGAGCCCGGGGAGACAGAAGGTCTGAGCAGATGGCAGCCGAAGCACCGGAAGATCTAGCTCTGCAGCCGCCGCCGGTCATCTATGCGCCGGGGCCGCAGTACCAGTCCGTAGCGCGGTCTTACCAGGGCATACCGACCGTGGAGCGGACGCCAGAAGGTCGCTTGTGGGCGGCCTGGTACAGCGGCGGGCCGGGGGAAGGACCGGGGAACTACGTGCCCCTGGTCACCAGCGCGGACGAGGGGGAGACCTGGACGGAGCCAGTGTTGGTGGTAGCACCGCCTGCTCCCTGCCGCGCCGCCGACCCCTGCCTGTGGCTGGATCCGCGGGGGCGCCTGTGGCTGTTTTGCATGCAGAGTGAGGGCTGGTTCGACGGCCGGGCCGGGGTGTGGGCGCTAGTCACGACGCAGCCGGAGGCCGCCGCGCCGATCTTCTCCGCGCCGCGCCGGCTGTGCCATGGGGTCATGCTCAACAAGCCGCTGGTGCTCTCCAGCGGCGAATGGGTTCTGCCCGCAGCCCTCTGGAACCGCGAACCCTTCCGGCCCGAACTGGATGCAGAGCGCTTCTCGAACCTGATCGTCTCCAACGATGAGGGCGCGACCTGGACGCGACGCGGCGGAGCGGACGTGCCCGACCGCAGCTTTGACGAGCACATGATCCTGGAGCGCCACGGAGGCAGCCTGTGGATGCTGGTGCGCACACACCCGGGGATTGGCGAGGCGATCTCGCGCGACGGCGGACACACCTGGGAGGGGGCGCGGCCCGACGCCTTGCCGGGACCTTGCTCGCGATTCCACCTGCGGCGGCTGCAGTCCGGGCGAGTGCTTCTCATCAGCCATGACATGCAGTTGGCGGAGGTCAACGGGGTGCGGCAGCGCAGCCATCTGACGGCGTGGGTGTCCGACGACGAGGGGGCGACCTGGACCGGCGGGCTACTCCTGGATGAGCGCCAGAACGTGTCCTATCCCGATGCCACCCAGGCGCCGGAGGGGCGAATCTATGTTATCTATGACCATGAGCGCGGAGACAGCCAGAACCTGCCCCACCCCGACCGCGCGATTTTGATGGCGGTGTTCACGGAGGAGGACATCCTGGCGGGAGCGTGTGTGAGCCAGGACTGCCGGCTGCGGGTGCTGGTCAACCGTGCAACTGCCAGCCAGGAGGAGAGCAAGATATGAGCGACCAACCTAACGTAGTCGTCTTCTTCACCGACCAGCAGCGGTGGGATACCACCGGGGCGCACGGCAACCCCATGGGCCTCACGCCCAACTATGACCGCATGGCCGCTGAGGGCACGCATGCTGCGTATGCCTTCACCAACCAGCCGCTATGTCTGCCGGCGCGGTCAGTGCTGCAGACCGGACGCTATTCCACCCAGGCCGGTTGTCCCACCAATGGCGCGGCCTTGCCCGTGGGGACCCGGACGCTGGCGCATCACTTCAACGAGGCAGGCTACGTCACCGGATATCTGGGCAAATGGCACCTGTGCCAGTGCCGCACCGAGCCGGTGCCGCGTGAGCTACGCGGAGGGTATCAGGAGTGGCTGGCGGCGAACGTGCCGGAGATGACCTCTGACGCCTACCGGGCGACTCTGTACGATGAAAACGACCGGGAGGTCCTGCTGCCGGGGTACCGGGTGGATGCCCTCACCGACGCGGCGATCCGTTTCCTGGATCGCCACCAGGAGGAGCCTTTCTTCCTCTTCTGTTCGTTCCTGGAGCCGCACCATCAGAATCCACGCGACATCTTTGCGGCGCCGGTGGGCTACGCCGAGCGCTACCTCGACCCCTGGATGCCGCCGGATCTGCGCGCGCTGGGTGACCGCTGGCCCGCGCGGGACCTGCCCGGCTACTATGGGATAGTCAAGCGTCTGGACGAGGCTTTGGGGCGCGTGCAGGACGCGCTCCTCAGCCTGGGACTGGCGGAGAATACCATCCTCATCTTTAGCAGTGACCACGGCAATCATTTCCGCACCCGCAATGCCGAGTTCAAGCGGAGCTGCCACGAGGCCTCGACGCGCATCCCTCTGGCGCTTACCGGGCCTGGTTTTGTGGGGGGCGGGCAGCTGCCGGACCTGGTGAGCTTGATAGACTTGCCCCCCACCCTGCTAGACGCCTGCGGACTGCCAGTGCCAGGGGATATGCTAGGACGCTCCCTTCTATCGCTGACGCGCGGGGAGCGCGAGGGCTGGCCCGAGGAGGTCTTCATTCAGATCAGTGAAGCGCAGGTCGCGCGGGCGGTACGGACGCATCGGTGGAAGTACGGCGTCAACGCGCCGCGCGAGCATGCAGACTGGGATCAAGCCTCTTCTCCGGTGTATGAAGAAGAGTTCCTTTACGACGTGATTGATGATCCCTATGAGCTGACCAACCTCATTCAGGAGGAGTCTCACCGGCAGGTGGCGGAGATCATGCGAGGCCGGCTGCTGCGGCGCATGGCGGAGGCCGAAGAGCCAGAGCCCAAGATTGTGGAGGCCCAGACGCGGCCCAGCGGACAGAGAGTGGTAAGTGAGGCGGAGGCAAGGGGATAGGGGCCTCACCCCCTGCCCCCTCCCCTGGCAGGGGAGGGGGAACGGGAAACGGCACGGGCCCCCTCTCGGCGTTTGCTTCGCAAACGCCACTCTCCCCCGCGCTGCGGGGGAGAGATAGTCGGTCACCGAGGGATTCGTTCCTGCGCCGCTTGCATGGCCGGCAGCTTCGTTTTGAGCACCAGCTCCGTCATGCCCTGGGAGGCAGCGCGGAAAGCTGACATCGCCTGCGAGCCCACCAGTTTCCGCCAACGCTTGGGGATCGCCTCCCAGCCGTGCAGGGCGCCGGTGAGCACCCCGTTGAGCGAGGAGATAGAGTCCGCGTCGCGCCCGATATTCGTACCCCCCATCACCGCCTGCTCCAGTTTGCCTGCCGAGGCCGCGAAGACCGCGAAGGTCAGGCAGAAGAACTCCAGCGGGTCAATGGCGTGGTACTGCAGGAGCTTCTGATAAGCGGGCTCACGCACCGCAAAGACGTCTGGAGCCGCGAAGCCGATCTCGAGTGCCAGCTCCAACCACTTGCGAATTGTATCAGGATGGCGCTGGTCAAAGGTGATCATCTTCCGCGTGGGCGCATACTCCAAGGCCGTCTCGCAGACTGACTTCACGGTGGCGCCGGGACGCACGGCCTCAGCTACCGCGGCGGCGAAGGTGCAAGCACAATCCACGTCCAGCCCGCGCTGGTACATATAACTGATATCCAAGGCATCCAGGAACGCCTTGGCGGGGTCGCCCGCGTTGTAAAAGCCCACCGGCTGCATGCACATCAGCGTACTGCCGGTGACAAAGTTGGTGTGCCCGGTGAAGCGTGGGTTGTGGCCCAGCCGGATCAGGTCCCAGGCATTGCGCATGCAGTAGAAGAAGCGCTCGGGGACCATGTCGCGCCTCCAGATGCGGGCCAGGTCGTGGGAGGTGGCCACGCCGCCCTTTTCGATGAAAGCCTGCGAGATATGCAAAGCCATCTGCAGGTCGTCCTCGGTCTCCAGGCGGCCAGGATCCAGCACTGTATCAATAACTCCGTACTCCCGCTCAATATCGCGGTAATGCAGACACTCAACAATACTGCCCATGGAGTTGCCTAGGGCCCCGGCCAGCGTGGAGCCGAAGATCTTGTTGAACAGCAGCGGCTCCTGCCCTTCCACAGTCTTCTTCGGCTTGCTCAGCGAGGTCAAGACGGTAACGGTCTGCTTCTCCTGCGCGAAGCGTGCAGTGATCAGATCTGCGAACTTCTCCGCGCGCCGGGCGGGGGTGTTCCGGGGGTCCTGGACGGAGGCGGGCAGCGCCCGCAGGCCCGTGAGCGCTCCGCACAGCGCCCCGACCACGAAGCCGGTCATTCCGGCGTAGGTGGGTACAAGCGGAAGCAGTCTCGCTGCACGGGTGAGGTCGCCCGCGCTCGCGACGAACACCACCAGTGCAGCCTCCAGGCAATTAGGATGGAGCTCACAACGCTGCCAATCCATGGCGGGATCGATCGAAGCCAAGGCTTCCCTCGCAGCTTCCAGATCATCCTCGTTCTGTGTCGCCAGACGTGCTCCTTTTCCCAACGCGAACAAGCACGAACGGCGCAGGTCCTGGTCACAGTCGAGGAGCGCGGTCTTGATCGCCTCCACGACGCTCTCGACGGTGGCGTCCGCGCAGGCGGCCTCGGCAATCGCCGCCGCCAGGACCGCGGGGCCCTCCACACCCCGGTCGCGCTGGACCACCGAGGCCAGGTCGTAGGCGTCGAGAAAGGCTTGTTCAGAGTCGCCCAGGTTATACAGTCCAACCACCGGCGCGAGTGGCAGGCCGCCGGGCGTGAGTGCTGCATACATGCCGGTTAGGCGCGGGTGCATCCCCTCGCGCAGCACCTCAATTGAGGTCTGGTAATCGAAGGAGGCATCCAGTGGGTCCAGGTCTCCGCGCTTGAGCGCCTCGCCCCACTCCCAGGCCGTGAGGCGCGCCCCGTGGCGGAGATAGGTCCGCAGCAGCGCGTCGGCAATCGCCCAGCAGCGGTACTGCATGAGGTTCTCGGCGGGGCGGGGATCACGCCGGGGCGGCGCGGGGAGCCCCAGCGCAGCCATCAACTCCGCGCCCCGCGCAGCAGCAAGGCACCCGGCGATGCGATCTGGTAGCAGGTCTCCTCTGGGCATAGGGCTTCTCTCCTCCGAAAGCGGCGAAGTGGTTGTGCTGTCCTTCGCAGGAGCGCCAGGTTTCTCCTTCCCGGGTCCTTTACACGGGGAGAGGGCAGAAGGTCTGGGAGCGCGGGGGATGGAACTCCCGAGCGTGATAGTACTACTGGGAGGCAGCAATTGAGCGACCTGGCGACACAGTTTACGATGTGGCAATGGCTCCTGGGAGCGGCAGCGGCGCTCCTGGTGGGCATATCCAAGACGGGTGTCCCCGGCGTGGGCATCCTGGTGGTGACCATGCTGGCCCAGGCCTTCGGAGGTTGGACCTCGATCGCGGTCATGCTGCCCATGCTGATTCTGGGCGATGTCTTCGCCGTGGCCTGGTACAAGCAGCATGCCCAGTGGGACAAGCTGGTCAAACTCCTGCCCTGGGTCCTGGTGGGAGTCGCCGGGGGGGCAGTGGCCCTGCGTTATTTTGGCCAGAGCGCGGAGACCAAGGCGCTGCTGAATCCGGTTATCGGCGGCCTGGTCCTGGTGATGCTGGTCCTGCATCTGCTGGGTGACCGCCTGGGGGAGAACCTGGCGCCACACTCGCGGGGGGGGACGGTGACCACGGGGGTGGCGGCGGGGTTCGCCACCACCGTCTCCAACGCCGCGGGGCCGATCATGATGATGTACCTGGCGGCCATGCGCATGCCCAAGCACCAGTTCATGGGTACCATTGCCTGGTACTTCTTTCTGATAAATTTGACCAAGGTGCCGATCTACGCAGCGCAGGGGCTGTTTACCGGAGAATCACTGCTCATCAACGTGTTCACGGCTCCGGGTATCATTCTGGGAGTGTTTGTGGGGCGCTGGATGTTGCCGCGCTTCTCAGAACGCACTTTTGGCACGGCCATCCTGGTCCTGGCGGCCCTGGGCGCGGTACATCTGATGGTTAGATAGCAGGGCTATCCCGGCGACTAAGGCGTATGCCCGCGTGCCGAGGAGGTTGACGGTGTAGCTGGCGGTAGGACCGTGCCCGCCTTGATGGTGAAATCGGCCGAGACCAGCGACTGGTCTCGGCCCGGAAGATAGAGGCCCACCTGGTAGACTCCCTCCGGAAGACCCGCGCCCTTCGCTTGCAGCCAAGCGTAGGCCTGACGCGCACCGCTCTGCACCGCTACTTCCTGCCGGGCCTGCGGTATCTCCACCCCCGCCGCGTACCAGCGCACCAGGAGCTTCTGCCCCGCAACCCCGTTGAGGTAGGTGAAGACCGCGTGAATCTTCGCAGTGGGCGGGAAGACTTTGGAGGGCTGCTGCGGCTGGCCCTGCGAGCCGAGGCTGCCGAACAGGCCCAAGTTCACCACGCGCAATTCCCCCGCCGCAGGTGGCTGCTGAGCGAGAATCTTCTCGGCCTCCTGCGCGACTACGAAGGAGGTCTCAATCAATACCTGATCGCCGGAGCGCAGGATGAGCTGATAGATTCCCGGCGGGAAGCTGGGCTGGCCGGTGGGGGGGCCGAAGGTGAAACGCCCGGCGAGGTAGGCCTGACGGTCGAGGCGGAGGTCCTGTGGTTCCAGGGCCCCTAGCGGCTGCGCGCCCAGCTTCCACTGCGCCTGCAAGGGCGTCCCCGCGGGCAAGCGCTCCAGACGGAAGAAGCAGTGGAGCTGCGTGGCGGTGGTGGGGAGGAGGACCGGGGTGGCGTTCGGAGGTTCTGCTTGGTCAGTGACGACAATCGCGTCTCGTGTGGCGGCGGTCGTGGCGCGGACCGGGGCGGGCAGGGGAGCTAGTCGGGTGGGCAGCCGCGAGCCAAGCAGCCAGCCGATCAGGGCGCCGGCCAACAGCACACCCACGGGCCACAATCGCGCCAGTTGGCGGCGCCGGGCGGGCATGCCGGGGCCTCAGCTCTTCTCCACCGCGAAGGTCACAGGATAGGAGCTGAGGTCGCGATTGACCATCCCCCGTACGCGGTACAACCCCGGCGGCAGGTCGGCGGGAACGGTCCACTCCGCGCTCACCGCGTACCTCTCCCCCGCCTTGAGCTCGCGTTCCTGCAGGGCCATGGTGAAGACCTTGCCCTGCGACCAGGCCCAGAGTAGTTGGCCTTCGGGGTCCAGCACCTGGAACTCATAGGTTTGGCCGGAGGTGAAGTGCAGCGTGACGTCTTCCGGGCCGGGGTTGGCGACCTCCATCTGCATGGTCACAGTCTGGCCGGGCTGGTAGGAAAGGCGGCCGGTGCGCAGGTAGCAGGTGACGCCCGCCAGGCCGGTCAGCAGTGTGACCGTGGTGGGTTGCAGGTAAGGGAAGCCGCGGTCCGCGAGGGCCACGACGCCAATGACCGTCAGGCGGCGGCCCAGGTCCTCGAGCGGACGCAGCCCGGCCGGCGCGCCGGGTCCGGCGGCGCAGTAGAGGCAGCCGCTGGCGTCGCGCAAGGTCCAGTCGCTGCGGGTGACCGGCGGACCATGGCGCGTGGCGGGGCCAAAGGGATCAGACTGCCAGCCGAGGTACTCGCCGGTCACCAGGACCAGCTTCCCGGCCCAGGCGGGGGGGTCAGCCTGGATCTGCCCCAGCTCCGCCACGGTTGGCTCCCCGACGGGCATGGTCAGCAGGTTCACGGCGAGGGCCTGGGCGTCCCAGGTGGCCTGGGCTCCGGTAATGGTGGTCACGGCCCGGACCGGCACGTACAGCAGATTGCCGATCATCCGCGGCGCGGCGGGGAGCGCAGCCGTCCCGCCGGGCAGGGAGACCTGGGTCTGGTCGAGAGTGAGCAGGGAGCTCAGGCCGCCGGGCGTGGCCAGGGTCAGGGATTTGGCCTGGGCATCCCAGGTCACCTGCCAGCCGAGCTGCTCGAAGACCGCGCGCGCGGGTACGAAGGCATGGTCACCGATGAGATACGCTGGTGCGGGCAACTCCACCTGGACACCGTTAATCATCAGCACGAGGGCAAGCATAGTGGTCATGGGCGAGACCTCCAAGGGCCAGAATTGACGGGGCCAGTGACGGCACCAACCCTCTCTTCCTTGGCCAGCGTGAAGAGCTTTCACTGACCCGCGCCCCGTCAGGGCTTTGACTGCGGACCGGCGGGTTCTTGTTCCAGGAAACGCTTCAACACGGCCGCATGGGTGTGCTGTTCGTCGCGGGCGGCGTAGACCAGGGTCACCTGCTGGTCCTCGGCGAGGCGGCGCAGTTGTGCCACCGCCTCGACTTGCGCGCGCAGCTCGTCGAAGTACCGCCGCTGGAACTCCTCCCATTTCGCCGGGTCGTGCGCGAACCACTTGCGCAGACTGCTGCTGGGCGCGACCTCCTGGAGCCAGAGATCCAGGTGCGCGTCCTGCTTGCGCAAGCCGCGCGGCCAGAGTCGATCTACTAGCACTCGCAGGCCATCGTCTTCCGAGGCCGGCTCATACGCGCGCTTGAGATGCACCTGCATGTGCACCACCTCCCGGGGTCCCTACTGTAATCTTCTGACTCTGGTAGTAGAGAGGAGGTTCGGCGGGCTGAGCGGAGCACCGTGGCCCGGGGGCGGGGCTGGCTAAGGTGACTTCAACACCTCCCTCATCCGGGCCAGGTACTGGCCGAATACCTCTGGAGCCTCCTGGATTTGCCGGAAGACGGCTTCGTCATCGAGTGTCAGGTAGTCGTGCACCACGACGTTGCGGACCGAGACGTACTGAATCAGCCGGTTGGTGAGCTCGCGCGGGAGCAGGTTGCGCTGCATCATGTTGTGCAGACAAGCGGCATGCGAGGGGCCGGGGTTGAGGCCCTGGCCGAGCATGTACATGCGAGCGGCATCCGTGGCGCTCTCCACTACCAGTTGCAGCAAACGCTCGCCGGCCCGTCGCTCCCGGCTGTTGGAGAAGTAGTCCTCGGGACTGGTGGCGGCAACTTCTTGCAGTTCTTCGAGATAGGCTTGCATGGCGGCCAGGCGTTCGGTGACAGCGCGTACGTGGGCCCGCTTCATTCTGGCTCCTCCTCCGAGAACTTCAGGACCTGGCCGGTGACCACTTCCCCCAGTTGCTGATAGATCTCCAGACGCCGCAGCGCATCCACCTCCCCGTCGGCAAGCACGGCCAGAGCAATGTCGCTGTCCATCTCCTCCCGGCCCTCGGCACGGGAGCCGTGCAGCACCACCAGGCGCAGCCCCAGACGCCGCGCCACGCGTCTGAGCTTGGCGGAATCGATACCCAGGGCGGCCCGCGCAGAGCGCTTCATGTAGTCTCCTTCGACAAACAGACGGGGAAGGCCTTCTGCGGAGCTGAACACCAGGAGGAGGGAGGGAAGAGGAGAGGGAACAGGAGCAGAATTCGTTGAGCACCCACCTCCATCTCTCCATGCGCGGGGGAGTCGGGAGGCGGTGGTGAAGAGAGGAGCATATCGTGGAACTGCTCTACAAGCCCGATGCAGAGGAGGCCTGCCAGCGCTGGGAGGCCTTCTGGCAAGGCGAGATGATTGACCGCCCCCCGGTGGTATTCGGCGGACTTCGCCGGCCAGACGCGGAGGACATTCCCGGCCCCTCACAACTCTTGGGCTTTGACGGCGACTTCGCGCGGGCCTTTGAGATCGTGGATCGGCGGCTGAGCGGAGGGCTGTTCCTCGCGGAGACCTTCCCCTGCCACCCCCCCTCCCTGGGTCCGGACCAGGTCGCGGGCTTCCTGGGCTGCAAGATCGGGCTCAACGAGGCCAGCGGGGATACCTCCTGGGTCGAGCCGTGCGTGGAGGACTGGGAGAGCGCGCTGCCCCTCACGCTAGACCCGGAGAACCGGTACTGGAAGCATATTCTGGAGTTCTGCGCATACCTGCGACCCCGGGCCAGAGGGCGGTTCCTCCTCGGGCACCTGGACCTGCATGGGAACCTGGATGGGTTGGGGGCGATGCGGGGGTACGAGCGCCTATGTATGGACCTGGTGGACGCGCCGGAACTGATTGACCGGGCGGTGGAACAGATCTGCGCCTTGTTCCCCGAGATCTACGATGCCGTCTATGAGGCGGCGGGGATGGCCGAGGTAGGCTACACCACCTCTTGGGGCGCGCTGGTGGCGCCGGGGAAGACGAACATGCTGCAGTGTGACTTCTCCGCGATGATGTCGCCGGCGATGTTCAACCGCTGGGTCATGCCTTGCCTGGAGGTGGAGTCGCAGGTCCTGGACCACTCAGCATACCACCTTGACGGGCCGGAGGCGCTGTGTCATGTGCCTTCGCTGCTGTCTCTACCACGGGTGCATGTAATGCAGTGGGTCATCGGTGCGGGACTGCAGGAGTCCCGCCCTATCACCACCTGGATCGAGCTGTACCAACAATTCCAGGCGGCGGGGAAGGCCTGCCAGATACCAGGAAGCATAGAGGAACTGAAGGTGGTGCACAAGCAGCTCAAGCCCAACCTGGTGCAATACATCACGTGGGTGAACAATGTGGCAGAGGCGGAAGACTTCCTGAAATGGCTGCAAGAGAATAGTTGAGGCACAGATATGACTCCCGAGGATACCCTCTACGTGATACTACCACTGTGCGTGGAAAACGGAAAGGTGGAATTCCGGGACTTTACACGGCAGTGTGAAGTGCAGACCGTGGATGAGTATACCTTGCAGATCGAGGGCGAGTTCCCGGAGGGGTTGGTACGGTTTGACGTGGAGCTGCAGCCAGGGCGGCTGGACTACGAGACGCTCTACGAGGAGCTGAGCGAGTACCTCAGCGGGGAATACCGGAAGATCGGGCCTTTAGACCTGGCCTTCACCATGCCGCCGCACATGGCCGTGCCCATGCTGGCGGTAGCACTGGACGGGGAGCTGTTCGGCAAGATGTGGTTCGAGCTGCCCTCGGTAGAGGACCTCCGGCAGCGGAAGCTGGGGGGCGTGTTTGCGCTGGAGTTCCCCGGCGGGAAGCGGCATACCGTCACGATCTCCGTAGAGGAGGGGGACCGGTACCGGCTGGACCTGTCCATGCTGGAGCGGATAAGGGTGCGGCGGGACAGCCGGCAACGCATGGAGGTCCAACCGCGCGAGGACCTGAACCGGGGCCAGCCGTGGCTATTCCTGCAGGGGCATACGGTGGAGGAACTGCGGGGATGGCGCGAGGCCACGCACGCCGAGTTGTGGGAGGAGATGAGAGCGACGGTGGCCGGGTGGCTGGAGACGGGGGAGACTCCGACGCGGGGGTTCCCCAATCTGGCGACATTGGCGTTCATGGCGCTGCTGGAGGCGGAGGAGGTTCCGGCCTCACCCCCTGCCCCCTCCCCTGGCAGGGGAGGGGGAACGACATCGGGGGAGCGGCAGGTGGCTTCCCACCTCGCCTCCACCCCGGGCGAGGCAAGCTCTGCCCCTACCAGAAATGGCGCAGAGGGTGCCCTGGTTGAGCTCTTGGAGAGAATGAAGGCCGAGGAAGGATTCCTGAGGTATCCGGGGTGCAAGTTCATGTTTCTGCGGGCCGAGGAGGGGCTGTTCACCGAGGAGCACCGGTGGCTGATGGGGTACGGCTGGAATGACTACGGGTTCTCGTGGATCCTGCTGGACTACTGCACGGTCTACCAGTGGCTGGGGGAGAGGCTGCCCGGGGACTTGAGGACGTGGGTGGCGGAGAACCTGCGCAAGTACGGACGGGAGCTGTACCGCTTCATCCTTTTTCAGCGGCAGTACGGCGGGGGAAAAGGATACTATGAGAGCCACTCGATCGTGCCGATTCTGGCCGTAGCCGCACTGGGCGTGACCTTCTGGGAGGAGTGGCCGGAGGCGCGGGACTGGGCCTCCTTCGCCTTCGGACGGCTGGAGGAGGCGCTGGACCTGGCGCCGGAAGACGGGCGGCCGGACTACCTGAGCTGGGGACCGCCGTGGTTTGTCCAGGCGGTGGAGCTGCTGCGCGACTTCAGCGGACGCGATGAGCGGGACCGGCCGTACTTCCAGGAGATGGCGACGGCCTTGTGGCGCTGCCGAGAGGGCGGGGGCTATCATGGGCTGCTGCTGGCCGCCTATGCCGCCTCTCGCCTGGGGGACCCGACGGGGCAGTGGTACTACCAGGCCTGCCGGGACCGGCGGCGCGCGAACCCCGCGGCCGGGCCGATGGCCAGCTACCTGAGCTTCCTGTGGCACTCGACGGAGCCGGGAGAGGACCCGGGGGCGGTCAAGGACCAGAGCTACTGGTTCCGCGACACGGGCCGGGTGATCCTGCAAACCAACTACGACCGCCCGCGGCTGGCGCTGGAGTTGCAGTGCGGGCCACCGAATGGGCACGCGGCAGCGTACCGGGCGGAGAGCTATGCCAACGCGGTCTCCATGGGGCCGACGCATCACGGGAGCTTCCAGGTGTCGGTGCGGGGGCAGAGGGTGGTGCGGGACCCCGGGGCGCTCAGCTACCGCCGCAGGCTGGGCAACAGCAACCTGGTGTGCGTGGACGAGGACGGGTACTACCTGGACGGCCTGTACCTGATCGGACGGACCGAGGCGCGATATGGGTTCATCCGCCGGTGCGAGCTGGAGGGGGAGGTCCAATACGTGGAGGGGTGCAATACCGCGGTGTACGCGCCGGAGCTGCAAATCCAGCGAAGCCGGCGGCAATGGTACTTCGACCCGGTCCACGAGTGGGCGGCGGTGGTGGACGAGATCGAGAGCGCGCGTGATCATGCCTACCGCCTGCATTTGCACGGCGAGATAATTGAGCAACCCGCGGCGGGGGAGTTCATCTTCCGGGCGGGAGACCAGGCACTAAACGTAAAGGTGCTGGCCGGGCAGGAGACGGCGTACTCGGTCGTGCCCCCGACGCTGGTGCTGAGTTACGTGTTCAACTGCACACAGGTGAAAAGCGGGAAGCATCTATCGGGGGACGCGGGGATGGAACGGAACCGACCACCGCAGATAGACCGCCTGGTCTTCGCGGCAGTGGGGAACCGGAAGGCGGCGCGCTGGATCACAGTTATGAGTCCACACCCGCTGGAGTGCCGGCTGGCAGGGGAGGAACTGGTGGTGAGGACGGCGCGGGGAGAACACAGGGTGCGGGTGGATTAGCCGGCGGCTTCACTGCTTGCTCCCCCGGTGCCCGCCAGTCCGCCTCTCCCGCGGCGGTGGCTGAGGAGAGGGGGGTAGGATGAGAAGTGTGGGCCGGCCTCCTGACGCGCTCCGCGCGTCAGTCGTGCGGCCCCTCCA
>LSQX01116611.1_pt1 | contig 15014 bp, 18 predicted proteins | sample 654561 | NCBI WGS metagenome assembly LSQX01 (sample SAMN04489861, study PRJNA283612) | anaerobic digester metagenome | isolation source: 4 biogas reactors fed with cattle manure at either 37C or 55C with and... | place: Denmark: Kongens Lyngby | collected 2014 | reverse complement strand
AGCGGGCGTGAGCCCTATTTTGTTTAAGAGGGTCAATGCTCAAGAGCGAGCTCTCTTGCCTTTCCCTCTTAAACAAAATCAGCATCGCGAGCGATGCTGACTTTTTGATTGTCCGTCTTGCGGAGAGTGAGGGTTCGCCACCTACCGCTGCAATCCTTTCTTTATCAAATAGTTACAAATTGACTAACCCAAATCGGTCACATATTACTTACGCGATAATGTCGCTCTTTGTCGATTATCCTTGCGCTCGCTTTCCGGTTACGGGTTCGTGTCTGCTTTCGTCTCTTTTGATGTCCTTACCTTTATAACCAAGCATTTTCTAATCGTCAGTCTGTCAATGAACTACGCTCTTTGGCAGACAAATGTGGCATGTCTTTTTGGAATAAGCAAGTGTAACTGCATCTTTATCTGAATTGTCTTGAAATCCCCGGATTTGTCATTTATGTTTGTGGACAAACAAAGACAGCGATATGGCAATCAAAAAACCCGAAACCTTCGTCGAGAAGCTCAAGGAACTCCAGCGACAATATATCTCTCTTGAATACCGACTAAACAAACTCATCGAGGAGAACACCAAGGAAAAACAGCAGTCCCTGCACGAGATGATCTCGGCCCGGAAAGCTGCGGAAATCCTACACTGCACTGCCCGGAATGTTCCCCGGATCGCAGAGCGCGAGCATGTCTTCGTCCTCCAGCATGGAAACCGGAAACTCTATAAGAAATCCCAGATCGAGGAGCTGGCGAACCTGCGGTGAGCTAATCGTGCTCAAGCACATCATCCGGAAAGGTGAAGGCCGACAGCTTGCTGCCGATATCTCGGATGGCATCTTGTATCTTCAGCACCTCGGCATGTGTGAAGTATGCTCGTCCAGCACCGACCTTATGTCCGTTGAGCTTCTGGCTGAACCAGCTGCCGGATTTTCCGAAATATTCCTTGGCGATGTAGGCTGCTTGAACGATCGAGAGCACTCCGGCCAGCTCATCCTTTACCCTCGCACCTCCGACCTTTTCGTAAAGATCGCCAAGGCCCTCCTCAAAGAACTTGTTAGCATCTTCCGGGTTCTGGGCCATTAGACTCTGGAGCTTGCTGAGGACTTCATCTTTTTCTGCCCGGCTTCGCGCTTTGATGTAGCGGTCACGAAGTTCCGCAAATTGTTTCTCGTGCATATATCGTTAGTTTTAATTCAGCCGTATAGCACAAAGATATAAAGAATTATTTAATTGCGTAAATAATCCGCAATTTAATTCATGACGAAGATTCAATCTGGATTCTAAACTTAAAAGTGCCGTCGATTAAGTAAGTGTTTGCTGGCCTACCATTAATTGTTATATTTGCAGTTGATACTCAACCATTAAGTTAATATCCAATATGAAAGCATACGGTTTTGCAGTAGGGTGCGTTCTGCTTCTTCTCGCATCATGCACAAATGAATTAGACACCAGCATTGCCAATGATCTGTCGAACGAGACAAGAGCTAAAATTGCGAAGGAAGACTCGCTGACCTTCAATCGCATTCAGTATCTCGATGAGGTGTCAAAGTGGTTTGAAGAGAGTCCTGCTCAAGAATCTAAATACAAGAAGATTTCCTATAATCGGTGGTGCAAATATTTGGAAAAATACACCGAGGTATCATCCGTGGACGATAAAGATGAGTTTTTAAGCAAACATCCAGAGTATCTGGACGCCTGCATAAAGGCCGATGAGATTGTAAAAAAATACGAGATCATGTGTCCAGATTCCTTGTTTAGAATCTCTTTCGTCGGTAAATACAATGTAAATACATGGTTGATGTCCAACATGCCTGTATTTGACTTCGAAGTCACGCCTCTGAAAGATGGCATTGATCAGTTGGCTTTTTATTATCAGTTCCAGAACAAAATGACATCCGATGGTGAGTTTATCCTTTCAGATAAATTCGGAACGGTGTACATCAATAAACCCATCCGTACGAAACAGATAATCCATGAGCAAACCTCAATCAACGATTCTAATTCGTACTGGTCTACATTGCAAGATCTCACATTCGATGATATTTCCACAAACTACAATCTGTATTTTTATGTGAGTGATTTTCAGTACAAAGGGATGGTATATTCAAATGTCCCATTTGGAGTTAAACACTACAGAGAATCAATAGGCACTGAATCTGAGAAATTTGCTTATGACTATCTCATAAAAGAAATTGAGCCCAACGCCTTCACATATCTTGATTACCATAATCAAGAAGCTGAAAGGAAGATGGCCAAGTTCGACAATCTTGTCCTCGCGTTTGATAAAGACTACCATGAATGGAAATGGCGTAGCCTTGGACTTGATGATTAATAAACTTACAAGTGCCGTCGATTAAGGCGGCACTTGTAAGTTTATGCTTCGTGTGTGTATTTACACTTTGGATAGTTGGAGCACCCATAGAACTTCCCATACTTCCCTTCTCGGAGGATAAGGGTTCCACCGCATCTGGGGCACTTGCCAGATGACAAGGCGTCGTATTTCTTTTCTTTCGCTTTGTGTATGTCGCGGTCATGTTCCCGGATCGTTTCCTTCTCCTTGGTGTCGAGTTTTATAGAGTCAAGGTAATTGCAGATTTCATTCACTTGCTTCCATGTCAGCCTCTCTTTGGTGAAATGCCGGATTGTAGTCAATATCTGATTCCAATATATCACACATGTATTTGAAACATTAACCTTGAGATCAGCCTGCCCGGAAAATGTCACAATCGGATAAATGAATAGATCACCAAAATCTTGCAGGGTTCTTTGGAGCACTCGGACATGTCCGGCATTCTGGAGAATTGGGTTATAGAAAGTGCACTTGTTTCCATAGATATTCTGAGTCCAATACTCCGAATTCTCGCCACCATAAATCCAGCCTTGATAAAATTTCGTTTCGATAACGAAAATGCCATATACGGATACCACAATGTGGTCTATCTGCGATGTGCCGTTTTTGGTACGAAGCATCACATCGTTAAGCACCCGGTATTTATCTTCCGGGAGTTTGTCCAGCTTATTTGCAACTCGTTTTTCGCCAACCTTGCCCTTTGATGGAAGTAACCATACAAGAAGGATAATACCGACAATGAAAATAATGGGAATGATGATGAACGAAATTGACTCCATTTCCTATCCTACATATAGTTATCAATGGAATCTTCACCTTCCCACACTAACCCTTGTTCCTCAGTAAACGCCTTCATCACGCCAGCCTCTTCGAAGAAGGTGCCATCACTATAATGATAGAAATGTCCATCCTCAAATACGATGTGCGACATTGCATAATCTTTCACATTAGCCTCGTCAAGTTTTGTGACGACATATATGGCTCTAACTCCATCTCTCTCAACGACAGCAAAATCGTGGACTGTGCTGGAACCATACTGATTAGTTGTGTAAACCTTCCCTTTCTGAAGGTTTGACAGATAGTCCTCAATGGGAGATTCTGAAATAGAGAGAGGGCAGCAACAAAACTCGCCCGGTGTTTTCCAATCAACTTGAAGAGCGGTCGGAGTTAAAGACTCAAATACCTCATGTTCTGGTTCTTGATTCATTATTTCCTCAATGGACATTGGAGCAGACGGAGCTTCTGGAGATTTATTATAATTACTCAAAGAACCCCATCCGTCCCCAAATCCGTCATCTCTTGCTTCCAAAGTTCGTTTAAATGATTGAGTCTTGGAATCACCATAGATCCATTCGCCAACAGCACCACCTTTGCCCTTGCGTTCTTCGACTGGCCTCTGTGACCATTCGAGCCAACTATTGTATGATGCACGAGCTTCCGCTGGCGAAACAGCTCTCATCCATGAGAAATTCGGGTTCTCACTTTCGTGGCCTGCTAATAAAGATGGGTTCTCGATAAAGGCTTCGATACTTCCGCATATTAACTCGATCTTTGCTCTTGTTATTGGGTTTCCGATGCTATTCTCAAGCCTTGTACACCAGCGAAGATTCTCCGGACGATTATTGCATTTATTATTGTCAATATGGTCGACTACATATTGCTTCAAACTGCCGGGGCATTCCCCAATAAAGGCGGTCGCAACGACATGATGGACGCGGACTTGTCCGAGTAGCATATATCCGCTATACTTATCCTGTTTCCCGAAAGTCCATTCATTATCGAGCTTGCTATGACGGCCATCTTTTGGGTGACGAAGAATCGCACCGTTGTTCCGGACGGAGTATTGCTCGTCCTTGAATTCACATTCCTTCTCTTGATCGAAAAACTGATCGACGGAAATTGTACTGAGCATTTTCTATTTTATTCAGCCAGATGTTGGTATGCCTTCTTTACAATTCCGGACATGAGGACTCGTCTTTCGGCCAAGAATTCGAAATAAGACATGCTCTCGAAGCCTTCCGGAATAGCATTGTTCTCACATGAAATTGCGAAATTCTCCTCACCGAGCTTTGCCTTGTAGCGATCAACATAATCTGCAGGAGGATTATCCGCGATGTCGATGTTGGTGACATAATCCAGATAAGTGAAGTTCGCAATCTGGTTCCTATCGCGATCATCGGCAACACCAATCGTAGCAAGATAGTTCTTCGGGAATATGTGGTGCTTGTCAACGGATGCCTTCGTTCCACTCGAGCCAACCACAAGATGCTTTGAGAGCAAGGTGTTTGACAACCACATCGGTGTTCCAAGAACATTGACGGATGCAATATATCCGAACCATGCAGGAGAATTGGCAGATGAGCTATTCAGACTGGAAGGTAGGGTGACATTGAAATAATCATCTGTGAACTTGGTGCTGAGCGCATTATTAATATATGCTGTGAAGCCTTCTGCGGTGGTCTCGTCTCTAAGATCTGCAAACTGCTTCTCAACTGTGGATTCCGGGGATGACGAATAATATGCTGTTATTGATGACATGAACAGCCATTTCGTTATCAACTTATTCAAATCAACAGAAGGAACCTTGCAATTATACTTCCCTAAGAGGTACAGCACATAACCGTAAATAACCACATATGTGGATGATACCATATTTGAGTTATAGTACCCGGCTTCGCTGAAGAGGTTAAGGAATGCATGCCAATTATTGAGATTCGTGACAACCTCAAGGGCATCCTTGAATTTTGTCATATTAGACTCGCGTTCCTCTGCGGTGGTTTCCCCGGTATCAAGATTACGACCGCGAAGAAGCATGTAAGCATATTTCAGACGAGCTCGCTTGAATCCAAATCCGACGGCCATTCGAATAAGGTTCTGTGGATTGACTTCAATGATATGGTTGTATGGAGTCCCATCTTTAGGGATTCTGGAGTCTATACAGAACTGATGTATCTTGTCGTAGATGTCGGTGTCATATACCGCGAGCAGCGTTTCAATGAAGTTGTTTTCATTGAGCTTCTGTCCTCCGGAATTGACGCGCTTGAAGATATCCGACACCTCTTCTTCAGACGCAATCGTTGTGATTTGCAGCGTGGGAATTGTATAATCCATGAGGTTGAGTAGCGAGTTGAGATTCTCCTCGACTTCTATTTCCTCATCATCTGTCAGTGGTTCGCTTCCTTTCTTTTCGCGGCTGGCATTGAGATTGGCAATGTAAGCTCGTCTATACTTTGCAAGCGTGTGCTCTCTATTGGCAGCAAAGACCTCACTGATATCGCTAATCCAAAGGGGATCTTTTCCATAGGCCTGTGACCACACCTCAAACGCTCTCGTGAGAGGATTGAAGCAAATACGAATGTTTCTCTCCTTAAAGTTGACATCCTTGACCTTGAGGCCCAGAATCGCGGCAAGAAGAGATGTTAACCTTTGCTGGCCATCAATCACAAGATCGTCAGGTCTGCTGTATGCCTTGTCATTCTTGCCGATGGTTTTGGTATTCTCATAGTCTTCTGGGGAAGACCACAGAATGAGATATCCAATCGGAAATCCTTTAATCATGGAATCAAGGAGGTCTCTCACCTTGTTATCTTTCCAGACAAATTGCCTCTGCAGATCCGGCAGGCCAATGCGTCCATTCTCTACATCTCGAAGCAAATCTTCCACCTTTCGCGGAACGCTTCTGTACATTTCTTTTCCCATGATATTATTTACTAACGGTTATTTCTTGTGTTTGAAAGAGGCACTTTGATGCTCCTGCATCGCAATACTGATATTGATTGTCGTTTGACATGGTTTCGACTTCAACGGTATCATAATCCGGATTGCTGGTGTCTACGATCTTAACTTTACATTTTTTTAGAAGTGCGTTCTCTTCTGGTACGATAAACTCCTTTCCGTTCAAAACGAGAGGGTTGTTTATTTTTGTTATGGCTTGTATTAAATATCTTGCTGATGGAATTGAATCGGAGAATTTGCCTTTTGGCAAATCCATCTTAAACTTCTTTAATTCCTCTCTGGGTTCGGCAATAATGACAGTATGCGTAAGGTATGATTTAATAACTCTGGCGGTAAATAGGCCATCTGGAGAATACATTGAGTATGTGTCAAAGCATTCACCAATAGTATCTTCAATCTCTTTTACGGTTGAATAATACTCAAGTAGATCATTGTAAATGGCCGACATTTGTGGATTCCGGGACTGAACCATACACAATTCTGCTCCATTGAAGCAGAACTTCATATCATTGCCATCGATAAATGCGACGAGGAACTTAGCCCATTTGATAGCATCATCGATATCGGTGATCCCATCATTTAAGTGAAATGTAACAGTTCCGCTGAATTGAAGAGGATCTGTTTCGCTTTTGGAAATGGAATACTCAATGTTGCAAAGTGATGTCGGCACACAAAAATGGACGGATTTTCCATCTCCATACACAGAAGCCTTACAGCGATTTCGAACTTTATACTCCTTGGAACATAGAGTAACATCAATCGTTTTCGTTAATGGAACAATCCAAACGGATTGATAATCGTCAGTACCATTTAATCTTAGCCCATTTGCTCGATGCTCAAAGGTAGCCATCTCTTCCTTTGACAGAGAGTACACTGGCACTTGAAATCCTTTAATTAGCTTATCGGAAAGAATGGTATTGGGACTGCTAAGAAAGTCTTGAGTCTTTGTATTGAAATGAAGATTGTGTTTAATACTTCCGTTATATGGGGATATCCTTGTGATACTTGTATGCCTTTCTGCTTTCTCAAATGATAATTGAAGGCCGTTTAGGAGTGCAAATCTATTCAGCGTCTCAAGGGAGCATAAGTTAGAATGCTTATCTTCCCCGAACCCATCCTTTAACCCAGAGATTACTTCCGAAATGAACTCATCACAAGTTCCGTCAATGTATTCTATTTTTAATTGTTTCAGCTTAAGCCTTTGAGCAGGGAGAAGTGATGGACAGACGAGAAACATCTTCTTTGCATTAGAACCGACTTTTTGCAGTATCTGCTCTATTAAATTCAAGACATTTCCATCTTCTGCACTATATCCGACGAATACGATGGATTGTGTTGCAACCTCACTTTGTATCTTACTCCATATTATTGGATCTGTAGGAGTGTCAATAAACCGTCTATAGTCATCTTCAGAAATAACAATACGGTCAGTGGCATTTAAATCCCCATGGATTTTATACAGATGTATTTTGTTTCTATCGTATGTGGCGCAATCGTTGTCTGTACGCAATACTTGAAAATACTCAGCAAATGTATAGGCGTCCTCAATCAAAGAATCATAATTCGTGGTTATGATTGTGTGAATATACGGAACCTGCGATAACCCTTTATGAAAAGAATTTGGCTGGAGATTGCAGAACGCAGCCGAGAGAACGCTATTTATCCGATCTCTATTTCCGTCGCTGGCTTCAAGAACTGATGATACTTTTTTGAGATCATCTTTATTAATCCCGGTTCGCAGATCCTCTGGGATTAAATCATATAAGGAATTCGCGATTTTTGTAGCCGATGGCGCATTAGAGCCAAATGAGCATCCAGATCCAACGAAAAGAGCCGCATCCTCTTTTCGTATATGCTCAATTATTGACTCATATTTCCCCATAGAGAATGATTAGCATTTATTGCCTTTCGCCCTGTTGTGCGTTTTGCAAAGCATTTGACAGTTGCTGATATCCGTTGAACCGCCTCTACTCCATGCTGTTACATGATCTGCGTCCATATCCTTGAGATCCCAGATCTTTATGCGTTCATTTGTGTGGCCCATTGCGCATAGAGGGCAATTTGATATACCAGCTGCTTTTGCCGCTTGCGTTTGTGTCTGGTAAACTGCTCGTTTTGTGGAGTCCTCAAATAAACGAATTTCGAGGAGCTCCGGATGCGTTTCGCCTCCAAGAACAAACTCGAATATTCCTTTACGGCTCTTCACGCATGCGTCTCCATAGAGTTCATGGACGCGATCATTAAGGGTACTATGTGAATATGCATTCTGATGATAGCTCTCATAATATTCACCCCAAGGTAAGCCGCACATTTCTTTTTCAACTGTATCAAATGTTCCGGATACCCATTCAATAACGCTGTTAAAATAAGCCTTTAGCTCGTTGATATTAGTATCGTAGCGATGCGCTGCCATGTATGACTCAATTGCCTTGTCATTCCCGGTATCTTTAGAAACCCATTGAAGAGCAACATGAAGAATGGCTTGGCGTTTCTCGTCGCCTTTGACATAGGCTTTCCATTTCTGCATATTTGAATTTTGGCTATTGCTAAATTCGGCTTTCGCAGCGGTCACAAACGGGCCAGAGTAAACAGCATTCAGAATCTCCTGTGGCTCCAATTTGATACCGTTGATATTGATGGTTCTAAACCAATCTTTGATCTCCGTCTCTTCTCCTTCGCATTCGTAAATAAGAAGCTTTGTATTGAGAATCTTATCCTGCTGGTCTTTGGGTAGACTACTGAAATATTGTTCCATTCCATTGGCATCCTTAATTGCGAACTTCCCGGTTACAAAACGGCCAAAACTTGTAATGCGTTGCTGGCCATCTAAGACTTCCCACTTATCTCCGGCAACATTGAAATAAATCAATCCAAGGGGATAACCCTTGAGAAGTGATGTAATAACATCGACATCGTGTTTCCCATCGTTGTAGATGTAATGCCGCTGGTATTCCGGCTGGATTACAAGTTTACCATCAAGACCATATAGGCCTTTACCCTCAAGCTCATTATAAATGAATCCCTTGCAAATATCGCGAACGGTTATGTCCGTATGGAGTGTTGTTTTCATGGCCTATTTCTTTTTTCGAATAAGGATTCTTGAATATGGGACTTGTGGCATGCCGTCAACCATCATATAAAGATCACCAGCGGCAGAGTGTCCACGCATCATTTTTTTATGCTCTTTTGGTATTCCAGTTATGCCGATAGACTGTCCAAGGTATCCACTTCCGCTTCCTATAATCTCAAACTGTTCTGGACAATATTTATCAATCCAAGAGATTGGAACACCCATTATTCCTTCATAATCAGATGGAATCGCATCTGCAAAAGGTACATCAATTCCATCATAGTTTTCGTAATGATTGTATTGATGGCCTTTGACTTCCTTATGCTTGCTGAATTTTATGTTATCGGCCATTGTCATTAGTTGAATTGGCTCATGCCTGCGTCCATGATCAAGATTTGTAAACCAGCCTGTTCCAGCGACGCTTATAAACTTTTTTCCGCTTTCATCAGTATAGAGTTCAGTACCTGTTAACTCATAAGAATCTGGAACAAGGAATGTCATATTCTTTCCATTAACTCGTTTGTTGAATCTACAGCCTGTCCAGATTCTGTTGTCTCTAATTAATGGGAATATTTCTTTATAAGTAACGCAATTGATATTCCCAATAATTAGGAACCGCTTATTGGCCTCCATTATCCATGCAACAAATTCTCTAAAGAGGCTAAAAGGCGGATTCGTGACGATGATATCCGATTCATCTCTCAAGGCTTTAACCTCTTCTGAACGGAAGTCCCCATCGCCTTCAAGATACCGCCACTCAAGATCCTCAATATCTACTTTTCCGCTATTATTTGTATCTCTGTCAAGGGTGAATATCTTGCCATGTGTTTTGCTTTTGTCCTCGTCGTATTGAGGTGCTTCTGTCTCAAATAGTGTTGGCTCCCAGTTTTTGTATTTCTTGCTTTCAACGGCATAACTTGTACTAATCAATCTTTTAAGGCCAAAGTTCTCAAAGTTTTGAGCAAAGAATTTAGTGAAATTGCTCCATTCGGGATCGTCGCAGGGCAAGAGTATTGTCTTACCTCTAAACACATCGGGATCATACTCCAAATATGCATTGACTTCCATTTGAATGTCAGAGAACTGAGTATAAAACTCGTCGTTCTTATTCATTCTTGCTGCACCAAGATTGCTGTTTTTATTTGCCATCGTCTTTGTCTAATCTGCTTAATCTACCAATTTAATGAAAAATATTCACTGCCCATATCTCCGGAACATAAATGTTTAAAAATGACATCAATCCGCTCGGAAATTCTTATATTTACTACGCAAAGCGACACGAAACTATAACCAACATACCAAAAGTTATGTATAGAACATCATTACAGTGCCGTTTTCTGACGGCAATCCGTTTGCCGGATGATAGTTCCGACATCCCGGAAAAGGAGTATGAGGAAATGCTCAATGAGTATCTCGATCAACTCAAATCCTTCATTACCACAAACACTTACTTTGTTGTAGACGACGCTCTGGACTCACTCGTATGCATGTTCGATGAGTTGCTGGCGGGCAAAAAAAAGGTCTTGTCCTAACCAAACTCATCAAGGACGCGAGGCATAAGACTGTGCTCTTCCGGAAGCACAACGAGAAACGGCTCGATTATCCGGATCTGTTCTTCTTCGGCCCGGAGCCGAATCACTCTCCAATCTATTGGATCGGATCAAAAACCGAACTCTCCGAACTCCTTGTAGCACTCGATCGCCAAGGTTCGCTGGGTGACAAAAGTGGACATCACATCCCATTTACAGAGGCCATCGCGCAGTTCACATCCTTCCTTAACATCTCTCTTACCGATGCATCGACGGTAAAGAAAAATGTCCTTGACCGCAAGACGAAACGGACAGTTTTCATTGATGCACTGCGCTTGTCACTTCTGACCGACCGCTTTTAATCCCTCTTGAATTTCAATCAGTTATTAAAAACTATACACCTCAAGGTGCACCTTGTTGTGTATTTTCCATTTCTGTCCTTCTGAACTTTGCGACGGCAAACTTTCAAGAGCGAAGTTATGGAGTACAAAAGAATTATTGATGACATTCAAGTCAGCATTTCGCAACTCCAGCAGCAGCTGGACACTTTGCGACTCATGGATAAGCGGATGGTTACATCCGCGCTGATGACGAGACAAGAAGCTGCCGATTTTATCGGTGAGTCAGTAAGGCAATTCGATAGGGACTGCCAGCGGTATGGAATAGAAAAACTCCATACCGTTGGCGGTATCCGCGTACGCAAAAGTGAGGTCATGCGCCACATGGGATTGCCGATGGACGAGCTTCTATGAACTATCTGACAGAAATACGGCTCTTCTATGAATGGCTGGGGACGCACCCTCTGCCTCCATCCGCCATTGCACTCTGGCATGGACTGATGTACATCGCCAACTGCTGTGGCTGGGAGCAAGAGATCACAATCCCTCTGGGCCTCATCCAGACGCGCACCATGATGACTCCGTCGAGCATCTATCGCTCCCGGAGAATCCTTGTGGAATGTGGTCTGGTGACGGTTTCGGAGCAGGGCAGCAACCGGGCATCCATCTACACTCTAAACTCCTTTGAAGATGGGAGTGCCTATCGCAGTGCCTCCCGGAGTGCCTGCCAATATGGAAGGCAAAACGAAAGGCAGTGTGACAGTCACAACCCCGAAAATGAGGGTAGTGCCTGCCAATATGGGAGGCAAAGCGAAGACATATATAAACATAAACATGTCTGTGTATCTAAAGAAAAAGATACAGAAAAAGAAAAGAAAAAGACTCTGGAGTCTTGGATCGTGACTGTCGACAGTCCTTGGCGAGAGTTGATCCGGATATGGTTCGAATACAAAAAGGCCCGGAACGAGTCTTACAAGTCCGAGATGAGTGCCAAGGCATTCCTCACCAAGCTCCGCAATCTCTCCGGGGACAATCCCCAGACAGCACAAGCGATCATCGAACAGAGCATGGCCAGCAACTGGGCCGGAGTCTTCGAACTCAAGAATGTCCGTCCTGCAGGCGTAGCTCGCACCCCGGCCACCGGGCAGCGCATCGGCCAGATCATACAGCCACAGAGCGATGCCCAGCGGCAGGCCCTCCTTGACAAATTCAACAAAAAATAAGTATCACTATGGAACCTAAAGACATTCACAGCATCATCGCGGAGATGAAGTACAAGAACCAGATCACCGTCCGCCAGAAGGAATCCCTCTCGTGGGGCAGCAGCCCGGAAGTGTGCAGGGACTTGTTCATGCGCATCTTTTGCGAGCTCGACACCACCTACGACAATCCCCGGTACCTGCCGGAATATGACGAGATCGTCGATTGGATGGTGAACACCAACGACAAGGGCCTCCTGCTTATGGGAGACTGCGGTCGCGGCAAGAGCATCATTATCACCGGAGTCGTTCCGGTGCTGCTCAGACTCAAGGGCCGCAATGTCAAACCTATCATGGCCCATGAACTGAACCGAGTGGTCTGCTATGACAGTTATTTCACCAACCCTCCCGAAGGGTACACCTACCTCGACTACGCGACATCGCAGTTTGCCCGGAATATCATCGTCGACGAGATCGGTACCGAAACCATGCACAACGACTACGGAGAGCGTATCGAGCCGTTCAATCTCATCATGAATGTGGCCGAGCAGTATCACCGCAGGCTGTTCCTCTCCACCAATCTCACCGAGCAGGAAATCCTCGACCGTTACGGAATGCGCACCCTTGACCGTCTGAGCCACCTTTGTCGAATCGTGCGTTTTAAGGGAGAGAGCCTGCGATGACACTGAAACGAGTCATTTTCACTTTTGAAAATGGGGCCAGACGATATGCAACCCACAATGGAGAAATCCTCAAGTGGGAAGAAGGCGAACTCGATGCTCTGGCCGAGAATATCAAACAGCATGGGTACCCGGTCTGCACTTCGGATTTCATGCAATGGGATGTGGATTACAAGAGCCTGCGGCACCGACTCCCATATGCCAAGATACTACGAGTCACGAATGTCGAATACGAAAGTGCATACCATGCACCCCAGCAAGATATTGATTTCTGAATGCCTACGATAAAGAAACATACAAAGCGGCCTTGGATACCGGAACACAAACCCTTCGAGGGATATCGGCACCACAATACCGAGTTCTATCAGTCCCGGCAGTGGAGGGAGCTGCGAGCTGTCAAGCTCCAGCAGAACCCTCTCTGTGAGGAGTGCCAGAGGCAGGGACGGCTCACCCCGGCCCAGTGAGCGGAGCCGTCACCTTCAGCGACAACGACTTGCCGATGGAAGAGAGCCTTTTTTCCAACTGGCCGAGGCCCTTTTCCACCTGGTTTGCTTTCTGCTGGAACTCGTAGGAGTCCGCACCAATCTTGATGAGCAGATCTGCTATCCTTCTTGACATAACTAACTGCGGTCTTGACGATAGAGTTTCCAGCCAGCAATAACTTCATCGATGTTTGCCGGGACACCGTTTTCCACCTTGGACATGGCTGCAACCATCAGCACCATTTCATCCATCGAATTCAGGTCAATCGGGGAATCCGGCCCCCGGAGGAGGGCATCGGCAACGTGCCGGATGTAGGATTCCGTATGGTTCTCAGAGGGAGGAGCATAGCGGGAGATGATCTGCCGGACGGTTTTGAGGCCCAGGCTCCGGACATAGTAGTGGATGAGAACAAACATCGCCCGGTAGCCATATTCCATGCTCTGAAACTGCTTAAATGCGGTATCCTGCGAGGGAACGATCTCGCCCTTGTAGGTGGTCTTTGAGATGCGAATGTTACCGGGATTGCAATTGCGATACCCGCGAGAGAGTTTATTTGCCATCTTCGTTTTGTGCCTCCTCCGCACGGAGTCGAGCTTCCTCGGCCTCCTTTTCAAGTTGTAGCTTCTTCTTTCTGTCGTATTCGGCCTTGAGAGTGAGCACCGGGCAGTCGCTGGGCTCATCGACATATTCGCACTTGAAAGCCTGCCGTATGACATGACGGTTTTCGCTGATTTCGACATCCTTGTGCTCGATGATGATGGAGAGCTTGTCCACCTTCTTTTCGAGCGTTTCCACTCGACCATCCAGACGCTGGATCTGCTGGCTCTGAAGAGTGACGATCTGCTCGGTGTTTTTGAGTTCCGAGCTCTGGGCCTCGGCATTCTCCTTTCGCTTCTTAGGTTTAAAAAAGAGGATCGTCCCCACCAGGCCGCTGGCAAGGATGAAGTTCAGAACGAGGCTGATAATCTGTATTGTAATGTTTCCTTCCATGATATTATGATCCGTATTCAGGAATAAACTTATAAACCCCTTGCTCTCGGACGATGTAGAGGTCTCCGTAGATGAAAAATACACCTCGGATATAACTCTCATCGGCTGCGTAGTTCTTTAGGAGAAAACGCGTCTGGGTATTGATGTCGATGATTGGGACGGCATCCCACTCACAGCAGACCTTTGTCTGGGAGATGGCGCAGTGGTTGCAGGTGCGGTTGAGTCTGAAGAGTTCCGAGTAGGTGGTGATGGAGTCTCTCTTGTAGAGCAAGACCAAGTCGATATCGGCATCGCTCATCGCCAGATAATCATCTGTCACCGCAAAGCATTTGCTGTACTCCTTGAGAAAGAATACGTTCGGAGCCGTATGGTAGCGGCAGTCGTACACATAAACACCCCTTGTTGTGTTGATGACGATCTGGTTTTTTGAAACTACTGCACCATTGAACGTGCCATACATATAGACCGGCGGCTGGCCATGCGATGTGCCTGAGGTGTGGGTGTAGTGCATCGGCACCTCCGGGCGAGTAAGCTGCATGACATTGGTGTATTGAGTTAGCATCCAGAAGTAGTCCTCCCGGAAAGTGATAAATCCTCCGTAATTCTCCGGCAGAGTGAGTTGCTTTCGCACCACACCCCGGTAGTCGCA
>LSQX01011059.1_pt1 | contig 15014 bp, 13 predicted proteins | sample 654561 | NCBI WGS metagenome assembly LSQX01 (sample SAMN04489861, study PRJNA283612) | anaerobic digester metagenome | isolation source: 4 biogas reactors fed with cattle manure at either 37C or 55C with and... | place: Denmark: Kongens Lyngby | collected 2014 | reverse complement strand
TCTGAGTGTCCTGAGCCATACTTTTGAATGTGATATATCGCTTCATTTACATCTTTTACAATCTTAATATTTAAAGTTTTAGATAGGTATTCTGTATGAAAAGAGTCTTCATTAGCGCTAGAAATCTTAACTATTTTTTGAGCATTTTCACATCCAAAAAACTCACACCCTTCTTTTTTTAACTCTTCATAAACCATAGGTAAAATATCTTTTGCAATCTCTTCATGAATTAAAAGAGTCTCTAAAGCGTTGCAAACTCCTGGTCTTTGACATTTTGCATTTTTTACAATTTTAACTGCTTCACTAAAATTTGCACTTTTATCAATGAAGATATGGCACAATCCTTTATCATGCTTCACAACTGGTACTGTGGAGTTTTTAGTTATATACTCAATCAGTTTAGCTCCACCTCTTGGGATGATTAAATCTACAAACTTATCTTGTTTAATCAGTTTTGCAACATCTTCCCTATCTTCTAAAAGGGTTATGATATTTGGGTTTAAATCAAACTTTTTAATTGAGTTTTGAAGGATTTTTGCAATGATACTGTTGCTGTGTTTTGCCTCTTTCCCGCCTTTTAATATGGCAATATTTCCACTTTTAATGCAAAGCGCAGCACTATCAGCTGTGACATTTGGCCTGCTTTCATAAATTATCCCAATTACGCCAATAGGAATGCTTACTTTTTCAATCCTAAGCCCATCACTATTAATCCAACCCTCAAGAACTCTTCCTAAAGGTTCATTTAATTTTGCTATTTCTAAAATGGAGTTTGCCATGTCTAAAATTCTATCTTCATCTAATTTTAATCTTTCCACTAAAGCTTCTGGAAGGCTGTTTTTTTCTGCCTCTTTTAAATCTTTCTCATTAGCTTTTAAAATCTCTTCTTTATTTTTTAAAATATCTTTTGACATCTTTTCTAAAAGAGAATTTTTCACTTTAGGTGAGAGATTTGCTAGCTTAGTAGTAAGAGTTTTCGCAACTTCTAATGTTTTCTCCATCTTTTCTTCCTTTTTAATGAAAAACTTGCTAAATTCTATCTTTCTATACCTTTATGGCTGATAATAGATTAAAAAGGAATTAAAAATGAAAAAGATTTATGATGTTATTGTAATTGGTGGCGGGCCTGGCGGCATTAGCGCAACACTTGAAGCAAAAGCTAGAGGAATGCAAAATATTTTACTTATTGAAAAAGGCGACAACCATTCTCAAACTATTAGAAAATTTTACAAAGATAGAAAAAGGGTTGATAAAGATTGGAAAGGGCAAATCATCCAAATAGAGGGAAATGTTGGCTTTGAAGATGGAACTAAGGAGAGCACACTAGATTATTTTGACTCACTTTTAGATAATGAAGAGATTGACACTGCCTTTAATACCGAGGTTGAAACTATCGTAAAAGAGGGAAATATTTTTAGCGTAACTACCGCGAAAAATGATTTTCAAGCTAAAGCCATTGTAATTGCCATTGGAAAGATGGGAAAACCAAATAAGCCTGATTATAAAATCCCACCTTCATTAAGACAAGTTGTTAACTTTAACCTAGATAGATGCTCCCAAGGGGAGAAAATCTTAGTTGTAGGTGGTGGAAATACTGCGGCGGAGTATGCAATTGAGCTTTCAAGAATTAATACTGTAACTTTAAACTATAGAAAAGCTTCTTTTACAAGGTTAAATGAGGTAAATAAAAAACAGCTCTTAGAGTATGATGGGCAAGAGCTTTTAAGATTAAGGCTTGGCATAGACATAACTGCGCTTGAAAATGAGTCAGGGCAGGTTAAGGTTTATTATGATGATGGTAATTTTACAATTTATGATAGAGTTGTTTATGCCATTGGCGGAACTACTCCAATAGAGTTTTTGAAAAAGTGCGGAGTTACTTTTGATGAGTCAAATAGTCCTATTTTTGATGAAAATTATGAAACAGAGGTGCCAGGATTATATCTTAGTGGAGATATAGCTGCAAAAGATGGGGGTTCCATCGCACTAGCACTAAATCATAGTTTTAAAATCATTGAACACGCTGCAAGTAAAAAATAGATGAGCAAAAAAACTATCGCTTTTGGCTTTATAGCTCTTCTTATTTTAAATATTTACTTTGCTTACACTTATGGATCAAGTAGTGTTAAAGAGCCAAGTAGTAGTGAGAGTTTTATAAACGGTTTAACTTTTGCGGACTTACCAAAAGAAGTCCAAAATGAGTACATAAGTAAAAAAGATCTTGAATCCTTAGAAAGACTTGGGCTTGTCTCTCAAACAAACACAAAAGAGCTTTTTATCACTACAGATGAGCCATTAAGCGATAATATTGATGAGCTAAAAGAACAGATAGTCACTCTTAGAGAAAAAAATAACTTTTTATATCAAGACAATATTGATCTTTCAAATAAAAATTGGGATTTAGCATTAAAATTAAACAGTGAGCAAAAAAATATTGAAGATGAGAGACAAAAACTAACAACAGGGCACCTTGAAGCTATGAATTTAGTTGAAGAGCAGCACTATCAAAACATAAATGACTTGACTAAAAGGATAAATTATCTTCAAGAAGAGTCTATGAATAAAGCTAGAAAATATGAGAATAAAATCATTGAGCTTGAAAATAGCATTAGAGATTTAGAGAGATCTTTACGAGAAGAGAAGAGCATTAAAAATGAAAAGATAGCAGCTGCTACAAAAGAGCAAAGAGTTAGTAATTCAACTTTGGCTGAGAAAAATAGGTATCTTTTAGATCAAGTTAAAGTGCTTGAAAATAGGCTTTTTGATGAGTTAAATGAGAAAGATAAATTTTTACAATCTTTAAAAGATGAGATAAAAAGATTAAATTTGCAAATTGAAGAGAAAGAGAGCCAATATAGTCTAGCTTTAGCTAAGCACACAAAAGAGATTTTAGATTTAGAAAAAAAGCAAAATGAGATTATTTCAAAAAACTTTGAAGCTTCAAATGAAGAAAAAAGAGATCTTTTAAGTGAAGTAAATAGAAAAAATGAAGAGCTTGAAGCTAGTTTAATCAGATTTAATGAAGAGAAAAAAGCCCTAAAAGAGCAGATAGTTAACCTTGAGGAAGAAGTGGTTAAAAAAGAGTATATTAAAAAAAGAGAGCATGAAGAGTTAATTAAAGAAAATAGTAAAAAAGATCAAAAGTTAGCTCAATTAGAGCAGTTAATCTTAAACTTGCAAAATGAACTTAAAAATGAACAAGAGAGCATGAATAAAAGATTAAAACAAAAACAAGATGAGTATTTAGCAACTCTTGATGAGATAAGAAAAAATTCAATAGAGAATAATCAATTAAAAAACCTAAAAGAAGCAAATGAAGAGTTGAAAAAAAGCCAAATTGCGCTAGATGAGAAAGAGGGTGAATTAGAGAAATTAAAGAGTGAATTAGAGGAGCTAAAAAAAGAGAAAGATAGAAGTTTGGCTAAAAATGAGAGTAAACATTTAGAAAATTATGATCTTTTAAATAGCAAGATAGTTAAATTAGAGCAAGAAAAAAATAGTATATTAAACCAATTAACTAAGCTTAATGAAAATAGCGTTTCATCTGAAATAAAAGTAAATTTAGAAGGAAAAATAGAAGTTTTAGAAGAGAAATTAAAAAAGACAAATGATGAAAACAACTCTTTAAAACTATCTCAAAATGAGCAATTAGCTAAACTAAAAGATGAGTTTTTAACTCTTTCAAATAGCTACAAAGAGCAAGAGAGGGATTATGAAGATAAAATCTCTAAACTCAATGAGCTTTTACTGATAGAGCAAGATGAGAAAGAGAAGTTATCTCAAAATAGCTTTGAAAATGAACTCCTTGGAAGCGTAACTTGTGATGATATGAAAAGTGGGGTAAATAGCCCAACTAATGAGTGCAAAGAAGAGGTTTTAAAGTTTTTAAATACTCATAAAAATAGTAAAATATTTGAAATCGTTGCTATTATTGATGGGGGTGGTTTTGCTGCTTTAAAAAAGGCTTCTACTTCAAATATTGGCATAGAAGACAGCGAAATAAAACGCCTCACAAGACTATCAAACATTGGACTTAGTAAAGATAGAGTAAATAGTGCTAAAGAGCTGCTTGATGAAGTTATCGATAAAAAACAAATTGTAAGTTTTCCATCAGAAATAATAGAGACTAAAAACAAGCGTGGATTTGTGATAAGGGCTTATAAATAGTGTTACTTTCTCAGTTAAAAGATGGGTATAGATACAATAGCGACTCTATATTTTTATATGATTTTATAAAAAAAAGAGGTTTTAAAGGCGTAGTTTTAGATGTTGGGTGTGGGTGTGGAATAGTTGGAGCGTTACTTAAAAAAGATAAAGAAAACATCGATTTATGGGCAGTGGATATTCAACCCATAAATATCAATATAACTAATAAAAACTTTTCAAATAACTCTATTTTGGCAAATACTCTTAAGGGTGATTTTTTAAATATGGATTTTTCCAAAAAATTTGACTTAATCGTAAGCAATCCGCCATACTATCACCTTGGTACAGTTTCTAGCGAAAATGAACACAAAGCCATAAGTAGATCAAGTTTAAATATGCCACTTGATGAGTTTTTGCTAAAATGTAAAAAAACTTTAACAAATGAGGGTAGGGTGATATTTTGCTATGATGCAAAACAACTTCCTTTAGTTTTAAGTTATGCTACTAATTTAAACTTTAGAGTTACTGCAATTAGATTTGTACATCCAAGCTTAGTTAGTAAGGCAACGCTTTTAATGGTTGAGCTAAGAAAAAACTCAAAATCTATGTGCGAAGTACTACCACCTCTTGTGGTGCATGAAGAAGGAAAATATTCTAAAGAAGTTCAAGAAATTTTTGATAATGCTAAGACAAAGAGTGTAGAGTGGGAATAGAAAAATCAGGATTTAATTTTGGATTTGATCCAGCAATGTGTAGTAGATGTAAAGGAAACTGTTGTGTTGGCGAGAGTGGGTATATTTGGGTGGATCCACCAGAGATTAAAAAGATAGCTGATTTTTTAAATATCAGCGTGGAAGAGTTTGGCAAAAAGTATCTTTTTGAAAAAAATAGAGATTTTAGCCTAAAAGAAGTGTTTTCACCATTAGGATATGCTTGCATTTTTTTTGATGTAAAGGGTTTAAAATGCACAATCTATCCTGTAAGGCCAAACCAGTGTAAAACTTTCCCATTTTGGGAGCATTTTAAAAAAAATATTGAAGAATTGGAGGATGAATGTCCAGGTGTATATCGATTATAATAGCTGCTTTAACTCTTTTTTTAAATGGTTGCGCCCCCTCTACAACTCCAACAAAAGTTGAAAATGAATCTTTATTAGTTTTAGAAGCATTAGATTTAAAAGAAAGAGGAGAGTATGTTGAATCAATCTCTAAGTTTGAAGATCTTTTTGATAAAACACAAAATAGACTCTATTTAAAAGAGGTTTTAAAAAGCTCTTTTAGTGCGAACTTACCCATAGATCCTAAATATGATGATCTTTTAAAAGAGCTTTTAAATGAAGGGGATATAGCTAGATCTTATACAGGTTGGCTTTTGCGACAAGATAGGATAGAAGAGGCAAAAACTGTTATGCAAGAGCTTTTAGAAAAAGAGAAAAATGTTAAAAATTTAAATATTTTAGGCTCAATTTATCTTTACCAAAAAGAGTACAATTTAGCTTTAAAGTATTTTGATGCTATCTATAAAGAAGAGCCAGAAGAGAATACTTTAATGATGATAGTTGAGCTTCTTGATACCCATTTAAACCGTACAAATGAAGCCATCTCTTATCTTCAAACTCACAGCAGAATGCAAAAATGTACAAAAACTATCTGCTACAAACTTATTCAAATTTATGGAAAAACAAAAAATTTGGATGGACTTTTATCCACCTATCATAGACTTTATGATGAATTTAAAGAGGATGAGTATGCTGATAGGACGGTTGAATTGATGCTTTTTCAAAAAGATACTAACTCTGCTATTAAATTTTTAAATAAAACAGAGCATGATCCTTTGCTTCTTATGGATATTCACGCTTCACAAAAAGAGTTTAGCAAAGCTTTTTTAGTTGCAAAAAGAGCTTATGAAAAAAGTGCAGATCTTAACTTTTTGGGATTAATGGCTATTTATGAGTATGAGGATTCAGGAAGAAAAGAAAAAAAAGAGATGTTAGATTCAGTATCAAAAAAATTTGACATAGTCTCTAAGGGGCTAGAAGATCCTCTTTTTTTAAACTATTATGGATATTTATTGATTGAGCATGATTTGGATATTGAAAAAGGGATAGATTTAGTAAAAAGAGCTCTTTTGCAAGAGCCAGACTCTCCTTACTACATAGATTCATTAGCATGGGGGTACTACAAACTTGGCGATTGTGAAAAAGCTATGGATATTATTTTAACTATAATGAGTAAAATAGATGAGCCTGAAGTAAAAGAGCATTATGAGATTATTAAAAAATGTTTAGAGGAAAAAAGATGATACTAGATGAGATTATTAAAAAGACTAAAGAAGATTTAGAAAAAAGAAAAAAAGATTATCCAGTTGAGTGGCTAGGTAGATCTTTAGCATACAATAACTACACTCCAAGGCCAGTGCATGAGCATTTAAGGGCAACTAAAAAGAAGCCTTATAGGATCATTGCAGAGGTTAAAAAAGCTAGTCCTAGCAAGGGGATAATTTGTGAAGATTTTGATCATTTAAAGATTGCCCAAAGCTATGAAAGAGCTGGAGCAAGTGCCATATCAGTACTCACTGAACCACACTTTTTTAAAGGAAATCTTGAGTATTTAACTCAAATTAGAAGATACTCTTCACTGCCTTTACTTAGAAAAGATTTCATAGTAGATAAATACCAATTAGTAGAAGCCTTGGTTTACGGGGCAGATTTTGTACTTCTTATAGCTAAAGCTTTAAGCAAAAAAGAGTTAACTCAGTTAATAGAGTATAGCAGGCATTTAGGAATGGAGCCTTTAGTGGAAGTTCATGATAAAAAAGATTTAACCAAAGCTATTTTTGCAAAAGCAGATATCATAGGAATAAACCATAGAAATCTTGAAACTTTTGAGATGGATATGGAGCTTACAAGAAAGCTTGTACCTTCCATTCCTAAAGGTAAAATCATAGTGGCAGAAAGCGGGATAGATAGCCATGAATCACTGCTTGAATTAAGCAATGCTGGGGCTGATGCTTTTTTAATAGGGGAGCATTTTATGAGACAAAGTAGCATTGAAGATGGTGTTAAGCTAATCTTAGGAGAAAGGTGATGGAGTCTCTTTATGCTCCTTGGAGGAGTGAATATTTTGCAAAAAAAGTTGATGGGTGTGTTTTTTGTTACGCAGCAAAAAATATAACCAAAGATGAAGAGTTAGGGATTTTATTTAGAGATAAAAACTCTTTTGGAGTGATGAACCTTTATCCGTACTCTCCTGGACACTTTATGATAATCCCAAATAGACACATTGACGCAATTGAAAATTTAACCAATGATGAGTGGCTAGAGATGAGCTCTCATGTTCAAAAAGGGGTAAAACTGCTAAAAGATACATTAGGAGTTAAGGGGGTAAATATTGGGATGAATTTAGGTGCTTGTGCAGGGGCAGGCATTGAGAGTCATGTGCACTATCACTTAGTTCCAAGATGGGAGAGAGATACTAACTTCATAACCACCATTGGCAATATTAGAGTTAATGGAGTCTCATTTGAAACAATGTACAAAAAACTAAAAGATGCTTACAAGGGGTATTTAGACTAATTTTATTTAGGCACTTCATTTAAAATACTTTTATCATAAATAAAGTTTTATTAAATAAGAGAAACTTATGCTAAGATAGCAAATTTTAAAAATCAACTTAAAGATACCGCATGATAAAAGAGTTAAATCCCTACAAAAAAGATCTTTTCATAGTACTACTTGGAGTTTTTGCTTGTCTTGGCTTAGCAAGATTTTCTTTTGGAATGATTTTGCCAAATATGCAACACTTCTTAAATATGAGTGCAACTGAAGCTGGGATAGTTGGGAGTTCAAATTTTTTAGGATATTTTTTAGGCCTATTTTTTGTTGGAAATGCTTATAAAAACTATGGGCCAAGAGTGCTAATCTCCCTTTCACTACTTTCACAAAGTGCGCTAATGTTCATAATGTCTTTTAGTTCTCACTACCTCATTGCCGCTATTTTCTTTCTATTTAGTGGAATTTTTGGCGCTTTTGCAAATATTGCATTAATGACTTACATAGCTCAAATAGTTCCAGCTAAAATTAGAGGAAAAGCCACAGGCATTGTTGTTGCAGGTATTGGTTTTGCGGTAATTGCAAGTGGCATTGTTGTTCCTTTTGTAGATTCTTTATTTAATGAACCATGGAGAATTAACTGGTCTTTTTTTGCTTTTTTAATCCTTCTTATCTCACTTTTATCTTTTAAAAATTTAAAAGATAACTTAGTGGCAAATTCAAATAGCTCTACTAATGAGCCCGCTCTTTCATTAAAAGAGATATTAAGCAAAGTAGCTTTTTGGCAAACAGGGGCTCTGTTTTTTATCTTTGGAACATGTGCAATTATGTTTATGACATTTTTTGTTGCTGCAGTTGAAGAGTCTTGGGGATTAAAATCAAATATTTCAGGAATTTTTTGGACAATTTTGGGAGTGAGTAGCATACTCTCAGGCCCAATTTTTGGCGCAATTAGTGATCATTTAGGAAGATATAAAACTGTTGCAATTCTTTTTTCCCTTCAAGCACTAGCTCATTTAATCATAGCTTTAAATCCACCACTATTTACCATATTTTTTTCAGCCTTTATTTTTGGCATTTCAACATGGGCAATTCCTTCAATAATGGCTACTTTAAGTAGTGAGCTTTTTGGAGCTATTCATACTGCTAGAATTTTAGCTTTTTTAACACTATTTTTTGGAGTAGGGCAGATAATAGGGCCTCTTTTTTCTGGAATCTTTAGAGACTTAACAGGCAGTTTTTCACTCTCATTTTACTTAAGCGCATCTTTATTAGCTAGTGGAGTAGTGTTAGCTAAGATAGCAAGTAGGGATTAAACCCCTAACAGTGCTCTTAGGGCAAAAAAGAATATTGCAGAAGAGATAGCAGCAACAGGGAGTGTTATCGCCCAAGCTAGCGCGATTGGCTTCATCAATTTCCAATTTGCATCTTTATTAAAAAGCCCAATTCCCAAAACCGCTCCTATTAAAATATGAGTTGAGGAGACAGGAATGCCTAGTTTTGTAGCAAGCAAAATGACAATACTAGCTGATAACTCAGCAGAAAAACCAGTTGAAGGAAGTATTTCAGCAAGTCTTGTTCCAACGGTGTTTATAACCTCTTTTCCTAAAAACCAAAGACCTACGATTAAAGATACACCAAAGGTAAACATAGCAACAAAAGGAATAGGTGCGGAGGATCCAATGGCTCCTGTTTTTAAAACATCTAAAATAGCAGCAAAAGGCCCTATCGCATTGGCTATATCATTTGCCCCATGACTAAAGGCAAAAGCTGAAGCTGTAAAGATTTGAAACCATGAAAAAATCTTCATAGAAGCTTTATTTACATCATTTTTAGCCATTATGTTTATGATAGCTAAGGTAGCAAGGTAAGCCCCAGTTGAAATTAAAAATATAATCCAAAGTGTTTCAAAAGTACTAACTTCAATCTTTAAATTTTCCAACCCCTTAAATAGCATCATTCCAGATATGATAGCTGCTGAAAAACCTCCAATGAGCGGTACATGTTTTTTTAGCGCAAAAAAAGTATCAACTTTTTTCTCTCTTTTTTTCATATTTTTTATTCTTTTATGAAAATCACTCTCCTCTATGCCATCATCATCCTCTTCATCATACATTGCAAGCTTTTGAAGCTCTTCAATTTGCTCAGTTTTACTCTTTAAGCTAAGTGCTTGTGAAAACTTTTCTTTATAGTTTTTTCTATATTTTTTCATTCTTTTAACTGTATCAAGTGCCTTTTGGCTAGGAATTAAAACTTTGTTTTTAATGTAAGAGTATATTGCATAAGAGACAACTCCCCCTAAAATTGGCGAAATAACCCAGCTAAAAGCGATTTGGCCTATTTTTTGCCAATTTACCAGTGAAAAACTATTTTCTCCAGAAGTCACGACATATCCAAGTGCGATACTTCCACCAACTATCCCTCCAACTATTGAGTGAGTAGTTGAGACAGGAAGTCCTCTTTTTGAAGCAAAAAGTAGCCAAACTCCAGCACTAAGCAAGGCAGACATCATTACTAAAATAAAAAGCATTGGGTTAAAATCTACTATTGGTATTTGAACTATGCCTTGTCTTATTGTTTTTGTAACCTCACCACCAGCTAAAACTGCGCCACTTAATTCAAAAATCGCAGCTATAAAAAGAGCTTGTTTGATGGTTAATGTTTTAGCGCCAACACTTGTTCCAAAGGCATTTGCAACATCATTTCCTCCAATATTAAATGCCATAAAGAGCCCAAATATTGTTGCAAAAGTAAAAATTAAAAAATGTTCACTTGGTAAGTAATCAAAACCCCAGATAAAAAATATGATTAAAGATACAGTTAAAAGTATAAGAGCTAAGAGATTTTCTCTTGACATCAGCGTCCTTGAAAGCAAATTAAAAAGGGCATTGTTGCACATTTTCCCTAAGAAAGAACTGTAATCTTATCATTTATTTACAAAACTCTATGGCTGCTAAAATAGCTTCTTTATAGCTAAGAGTTGAGGGGTTTTTATCTTTATAGGCAATATCAAAAGCCGTTCCATGATCAACTGAGGTTCTTACTATGCTAAGTCCTAAAGAAAAATTTATACTTTTTTCAAAAAAAAGAGCCTTTAATGGAGCCAATCCTTGATCATGATACATGGCGATAAAATATTTAAATCTCTCTCTAAACTTAGGAGTAAAAGCAATATCAGGTACTATTGGCCCAAAAAAAATCTCTTTTTCAAAAAATTTATTAGCTTTTTTTATAGCTTTTAAAATCTCTTCATCTTCATTTCCAATAACTCCAAAATCCCCAGCATGAGGATTTAAGCCAAGCACTGCAATTGGTTCTTTTTTAAATGAGTTGTAAAATTCTTTTAAAAAATCAAAAACTTTATCTTCATTAACTAAAGCTGGAACCTCTTTTAATGGAATATGATGAGTGTATAAAGCCACATACATTTGAGCACATCCTAGCACCATTGTGGCTTTTTCATTTAACAAATCCTCCAAAGCTTCAGTATGCCCTTTATATTTAATGCCAGCAAGTTCCCATGCCTTTTTGTTTACTGGGAGGGTAACTAACGCGTCACACTCTTTGGTTTTTGTTAAATTTAAAGCATGAATAAAAGAGTCGTATGAATAAAGCCCAGACTCTTTTATTGCAACCCCAGGCTTAATTTTAAACTCTTTTCCACAAGATGAAATGGTAAAATTTGAGTCAATTGGGAGCTTTAATAGCTTTGAAGCTTCATTTAACATCTCTTTACTAATGGCATAAACTGGCTTACAAAACTTACTAATCTCTTTGTGAGATTTAAGAGCTATCTCAATGCCTATTCCATTTAAATCACCAATGCTAATAGCTATTTTTTTCAATTGATTAAACTTTTCATTGTTTTTACAGCTTCCTCTAAACCATTAAAAACTGATCTAGCTACTATACTTTGGCCTATATTTAACTCTTCTATTTCATCTATTTTTGCAATGTTTTTTACATTTTGATAATTAAGCCCATGTCCAGCAGCTACTTTTAACCCAAGTTTTTTAGCCATAATGGCACACTCTTTTATCTCATTTAGTGATTTTACTAAAAGCAAGCTTAACTCATTTTTATCAAGCTCTAAAGCTTTGATGCAGTGATGAGTTTGTCTTAAGTTGCTATAAAGCATCGCATAAATATTTGAATAAAGCCCAGTATGTAGCTCTATCCACTCTGCGCCTAACTCTTTTGAAGCTTTTACATACTCAATCTTTGGATCAATAAAAAGGGAGAGTTCAATATTTTTTTCTTGAAAATAATCAATGCTTTGTTTGATTTTTTCATAATTTTTATCCAAATCTAATCCACCCTCAGTTGTAACTTCCTCTCTTTTTTCAGGAACTAAAGTTACCCTATTTGGGTTTAAATCTCTCACTATTTTTGTAACACTAGGGGCTATTGCACACTCAATATTAACTGGAAGTGGTGAAAGTTTTGTAATAAGTTTTGCATCTTCATCTTGAATATGTCTTCTATCTTCTCTTAAATGAATAGTTATTTGATCCCCACCAGCTCTTTGAACAATGCCTAGTGCGTCAAGGGGATTTGGATCATTAATCTCTCTAGCCTCTCTTAAGACTGCAATATGATCAATATTTACTCCAAGTAGCATAATTTTTACCTTTGTAAGGAAATTTAAAGTATTATATCAAAAGAAAAAAACAAATAAGGAAACTAGAGTGGGGCAAATTTTGGCTTGTGATCTTGGTTCTAATAGCTTGAGAGTTTTACTATGGGATTGCGATACTTTTACTAGAATAAAAGAGTATGAAAAGATTTTAAATTTGGCTAAAGATTTAAGAACAAACCAAATGATAGATAAAAAAAGTATTGAGGGAATCATAGAGGCTCTAAAAGAGTCTGGATTTGATTTTTTAAACACTCCAACCATAGCAATAGCAACAGAAGCCCTAAGAAGAGCTAGAAATAAAACTTTAGTGGTTGGACTTATCAAATCAAAAATAGGGATCAATTTTAGAATCATAGATGAAAAAGAGGAAGCCTTTTTATCAAGACTTGGGGCTGAATTTTTACTTCAAAATAAAGATTTAGATACAAATAGCTATTTTTTAGTAGATTTAGGGGGAGGTTCTATGGAGTTAACTTGCAAAAATGGCTCAAATTTATATAGTAGAAGTTTTCCTTTAGGAGTTATAACCTTACTTGCAAATAATCCCAAAAGAGAGCTTTTTAAAAGAGCTTTAACTAAAGGGCTTGAGAGTTTAAAACTCTCAATTAACTCTTGGCCAAAGCCTGCAAAGCTAATTTTAACTGGTGGAACGGCAACTACACTAAGTGCGTACTTGCATGGATTAAACTATAAAAACTATGACTACAAGGTAGTTTCAGGCTCTAATTTATCTTTAAAAGATGCTACAAAAGCACTAAAAGAGGCTACTCTTATGTCAAAAGATGAAAAAGAGAGTTTAGCAGGACCTAAAAGAGGAGCTTTAGTTATAGCTGGGATAAAAATTTTGATTGAAACTATGGAAACTTTAGGATTTGATAAAGCCATAATCGTAGATGAAGGAGTTAGAGAGGGTGCTGCAATTGCATATTGTGGCTTTTTAGCAAATAAAGAGGCATAACTTATTGCACAACTTTTTTTTTGATATAATTATTGGCTCTTAAGAAATTAAGTTTTAAATATGGAAAAACTCCAAGGAGAAGTGATGGAAATTTCTGGTTCACAAATGGTTATAGAAGCATTGCGCCATGAAGAAGTAGAGGTAGTTTTTGGATACCCTGGTGGAGCAATAATGAATGTTTATGATGAAGTTTATAAGCAAAATTATTTTAAACATATATTAACAAGACATGAGCAAGCTGCTTTGCACGCTGCTGATGGATACGCTAGAGCAAGTGGCAGAGTAGGGGTTGCTTTTGTGACAAGCGGCCCTGGTTTTACTAATGCTGTTACAGGTTTAGCAACAGCTTATATGGATTCAGTTCCTATGGTAGTTATCAGCGGGCAAGTTCCTATTACTATGATTGGAACAGATGCGTTTCAAGAGATCGACGCTGTTGGCATATCAAGACCTTGCGTTAAACATAACTATTTAGTTAAAGATGTAAGTGAGCTACCTAGGATTTTAAAAGAAGCTTTTTATATAGCTCGTACAGGCAGGCCAGGCCCTGTGCATGTTGATTTACCAAAAGATGTCACAGCTCAAATTGGAAAATTTGAATATCCTAAAACAATCTCAATGCAAACATATAAACCTACATTAAAAGGAAATATTAGACAGATTAAAAAAGCAGTTGAGGCTATAAAAAATGCTAAAAGACCGATTTTTTATCTTGGCGGGGGAGTTATAAACTCTGGCGCATCTTCTCTTGTAAGAGAAATGGCAGCAGTTTCTGGCATCCCAGCAGTTGAGACACTAATGGCAAGAGGGACTTTAAGATATGATGATCCTTTGCTTTTGGGAATGGTAGGAATGCATGGCTCTTATGTTGCAAACATGGGAATGAGCGAAGCAGATTTAATGATAGCGTTTGGGCCTAGGTTTGATGATAGAGTTACTGGAAAACTTAGTGAATTTGCAAAACATGCAAAAATAATACATGTGGATATTGATCCAAGCTCAATTGGAAAATTAGTTGATGTGGATTATCCGATAGTTGGGGATTTGAAAAATGTACTAGAGACTATGCTTCCTAGAGTTAAAGAGGAGATAGATCCTAATAAATATCAAAATTGGAGAGAGCTACTCTCAAGATATAATGATATTCATCCACTTAAATATGAAGATTCAAATGAAGTAATCAAGCCTCAATGGGTAATAGAACAAGTAGGTAGAACTTTAGGCGATAAAGCCATAGTTACAACAGATGTTGGACAACATCAAATGTGGAGTGCTCAATTTTATCCATTTACTTTTCCAAGACAGTGGGTAAGTAGTGGAGGACTTGGAACAATGGGCTTTGGGCTTCCAGCTGCAATGGGCGCAAAATGGGCTCAAAAAGATAAAATTTCCATCAACTTTACAGGTGATGGCTCAATTTTAATGAATATTCAAGAGTTAATGACAGCAATTGAGTCAAAAACTCCAGTTATAAATATCATTTTAAATAATAATTTCTTAGGAATGGTAAGGCAGTGGCAGACATTTTTTTACGATAAAAGATACTCATCAACTGATCTTAACATGCAGCCAGATTTTGTAAAACTTGTAGAGAGTTTTGGAGGTGTTGGCTTCCATGTAGAGACTAAAGAGGAGTTTGACAAAGCTTTAGACGCAGCCATTAAAAGTGGAGTTGTTGCGCTAATTGATGTAAAAGTAAATAGATTAGAAAATGTTTTACC
>LSQX01057715.1_pt1 | contig 15017 bp, 11 predicted proteins | sample 654561 | NCBI WGS metagenome assembly LSQX01 (sample SAMN04489861, study PRJNA283612) | anaerobic digester metagenome | isolation source: 4 biogas reactors fed with cattle manure at either 37C or 55C with and... | place: Denmark: Kongens Lyngby | collected 2014 | reverse complement strand
TCCACGCTCCTGTTTGAGGAGCGACCTGTATCTGTTCGATCAGCATCAACTAAACATACTTCAATCCACGCTCCTGTTTGAGGAGCGACAGTACAGTGACAGACCTATCGATTACCAACATAAATAAGTAATAAAACGCGAACCTCATTATCTAACTTTAAATGATTTAGTTTGTACATCGCGAGCCATTGATAATAGGGATTATTCTAATTCATCGGTTTCTTTTATTCAATGTTAGCTTATACTTCGCTTTTTTATTCAAGATGACTTACACATACATAAGCAATATACTTTACTATTTTATCTCTTTTCGGCCTTCGAAGGATTTCGATAACGTTATTTCATCTGCGTATTCTAGATCACTACCTACTGGCATGCCAGATGCAATTCTTGTCACCTTAACATCTAAGGGCTTTAAAACTCTAGAAATATACATCGCTGTTGCCTCGCCCTCTATAGTAGAGTTTGTTGCTACAATCACTTCTTTGATTTCTCCAGACATACGTCTCACTAATTCTTTAAGTTTAATATCTTCTGGACCACGTCCGGCCATAGGACTTATGCTACCGTGCAACACATGATAAACTCCATTGAAATCACGGATCCGCTCTATAGACATGATGTCTTTAGGCTGTTCCACCACACAAATTACTTCATGATCTCGATTAGGATTACCACATATAGCACAGGGATCTTTTTCCGTATAGTTCCCACAAATATGGCAATATTTGATGGTCCCTCTAGCCTTAACTAAAGCAGCTGCAAATTCACGGACTTCATCCTCAGGTAAATTTAAAACATGTAACGTTAACCTCTGGGCTGTCTTATTGCCAATACTTGGTAATTTAGCAAATTCCTCGATCAGCTTCTCAATGGCCACAGGATAAAAATCCATTATTTCACCTCTTTATTTCAATTTGGATCTAACTATAACCCATAGTTAGATAAAATCTAGTGCTTAAAATAGTCCTGGCATGCCTCCAGCAATTTTACCCATGACTTTTTCTGCATCCTCATCTGCCATTTGCATTGCTGCATTAACAGCAGATAATACTAAGTCCTCTAACATTTCAACGTCATCTTCGTCCACTGCTTCTGGATTAATCTTAACACTGGATAATCTTTTCTTCCCTGTAAGGGTCACTGTGACCACTCCACCACCTGCAGATGCTTCATATTCTCTGCTTTCAAGTTCCTTTTGATTTTTTTCCATATCTTTTTGCATTTTTTGGGCTTGTTTCATGAGACTCCCCATGTTTGCTCCGCCCGGAAATCCTTTTGCCATTTTACATTACCTCCGTATAATTTATCTTATCTAAATGTACTATATGTTCTGTTTTACTGCAACTACTAGTCTTCCACCACATCAATCCCTAATTTCTTAAGGATATCGTCCTCATCTTCCGATTTAGCTTTTGACTCTTCTCGTCTTTCTCCTTCTACGGAAAATTTAAAACGAACTTGCTCTCCCAAAATAGACGCTGCAGCTTCCTCTAAAACTTCTTTATTCTCTTTTTTCTCTAACCTCTTCTTACTAAAAGCATATTCTTTAGGGAAACTAATTTCAATAATTCCGCCCTCGCATTTTATAGGGGTTCCTACGGTGACTGATGCTTGTATAATCATTTGACGCCTTGCTTTTAGCGCTTCCATGATTTCTTTCCAGTTACGCTTTACCGCATCTAGAGTTACACTACACTCTTGATTAAAACCATCTTCTTCAATTTTGACAGCTTCACGCATCACTCTAAGTTCTTCCTTACTTACCAAGTTCACTTCTGGTTTTTCAGGTTGCGCTGAAGCTTGTTGAGATTTTTCAATAGTAGGTGTATTCTCAGCCACCACTATAGGTTTTCTTGTTTGGACTTCTTTTGATTGATTTCCTCCACTATCTCCTCCGTTGTTTTCTCTATGATTACGACGCAGATAGTCTTCAATCACCGATAGTCTTCCCACCATGGCTTCTTTAGAGATATCCAGTTCATTTTTTGTAAGGGTTATAATCGCCAGCTCCAGATAAATCCTGGATTGCTTACTATACTTTGCTTGTTCTTCAGCTTTTTGCAGCAACCTTATAATCCTTGTGATTACTTCATTTGATGCGATATCTCCTTGGCGCTTTATGATTTCAATATCTTCTTTAGATAAATCCACCACTTCTTCCGGGTTGGGCATGATTTTCGCCACCAGGATATTTCTAAAGTGCACAATTAAATCCTTAGTAAACCCATAGGGATCTTTACCACTCTCCACCACGTCATCTAATATACGAATAGATTCTTTAACATCTTTACGTAAGATCGCCTCAGATAGATTAAATAAACTCTCCTGACCCGACAAACCTAACATGTCCAAAATATCTTGATAGTCTAGCTTACCATCCCCCATACTAATCGCCTGGTCCATGATAGATAGAGCATCTCTCATAGCACCATCTGATATTCTAGCAATCAGCTCCAGGCTCTTGTCCTCAGCAAAAATTCCTTTACTGGTGGCAATTTTGCGGAGTCTCTTAGCGATATCCGTGTACTTAATTCGTTTAAAATCAAATCGCTGACATCTTGATAGCACCGTAACCGGTAATTTCTGAGGATCAGTGGTGGCTAAAATAAACACCACATGCTCAGGTGGCTCTTCAAGAGTTTTTAAAAATGCATTCACAGCTCCTGTGGAGAGCATGTGCACCTCATCTAAAATGTAAACTTTATACTTTCCTTCATGGGGAGGATACATGACCTCATCCACTAAATCTCTAATATCATCCACCTTGTTGTTTGTTGCGGCGTCCTGTTCTACCACATCTAATGACATGCCAGCATCAATTTTTGTGCACATGACGCACTCATTACAAGGTTCACCATCTTTTAAATTTAAACAGTTCAAGGCTTTTGCCATGATCTTAGCACAAGTGGTTTTCCCCGTACCTCTAGTTCCGCTAAAAAGATATGCATGACCAATGCGACTTGATTTGATCTCATTGACCAGGGTCGTTGTGATATGTTCTTGACCAATCACATCACTAAAGTTTTTAGGTCTCCATTCCCGATACAAAGCTGTATATGCCATGACACTTTCACCTCAATTCTAAAAAAATACTTACCCTTATATTATACATGAGTTAAGGATTTTTATCAGGCTAGGACAGTAATTTCAAGAGAAAACATAGGCAACTTCTGATTGAATATTCAGACACTTAGTGTTATGTTTGTGTCATAGATTAAACAACGAAATCATTAACAAAACATAGAGGTGATCATAAATGATGACATTTTTATTTGGTATTTTAGGTGGGACTGCTCTACTCATGTATGGTGTAGACATGATGGGCGAAGGCTTAGAGAGAATGTCCGGTAAAATCATGAAGAATTTTCTTCAAAAAATTACCGGAAGACTGTGGAAAGCTTTCACCTCAGGTATTATTCTGACGGCTTTAGTTCAAAGCAGTACGGCAATTTCTGTTCTTAGTGTAGGGTTTGTAAATTCAGGGATTTTAACCCTGTCCCAAGCTGTAGGGATTATTTATGGCGCCAATATTGGCACCACCATAACAGGTCAATTTATGGCAGCCAGTCTGACCTTTGATCTGCTACAGTTCTCTCTACCCGTCATAGCTTTAGGATTTATTTTAAAAGAATTTATTACCTTTTCTAATTCAAAAAATATCGGACATGCTTTAATGGGGATTGGATTTTTGCTCTTAGGTTTAAAACTTCTTAATGAGGGAATCCCGTTTATCCAAGATAATGAATCTGTTAAAGTCTTCATCGAAAAATATGCCAGTAACCTCTTCGTTGGAATTTTAATTGGTACTGTAACTACCGCCCTAGTACACAGTAGTGCCGCTACTTTAGGAATTGTTATTTTACTAGGTGGGGCTGGATTAATTTCATTAGAAGCTTCCATTATATTAATGTTAGGAGAAAACATTGGCACATCTGTTACCGCAGTTTTAGCCAGTGTTCATGGTAATATAAACGCTAAGCGTACTGCTGCCGGCCATGCTTTGCATAATGTTATCGGAGTACTGATGGCCATTCCTTTTATCGGACCCTTTACAGGATTTATTGAGTATTTTACGTTGCAAATTCAAGGTACCACATCTATTACTGCCCAAATCGCTAATTCTCATACCGTCTTTAATGTGGCGGTGGCTTTAGCCTTTCTTCCCTTTCACGATTATTTTATAAAGTTATTAGAGTTCTTAGTTAAGGATAAAAAAGCAGATGGGAAATATAGAGCTAGTTTTCTCGATCCCCTCCTTATAGCGACTCCTATTGTAGCTTTTGATGCCAGCTCACGAGAACTTAAAAAAGCGTTAGAAAAGCAGATATCCATCATGCGGAAAACTTTTAAGCTTATTAAGGAAGATAATATCATGGAAGAAGAAGCAATTTTAAAACAAGAAAAGAAGATTATTGCTTTCCAGAAAGAACTCACTAGCTATATGATTTCCCTGTCTAAACAAACACTTACAAGGGAGCAATCTATAATGATCCCAGGTATGATTAAGGGGGCAAAGTATCTTGAGCGCATGGGAGATCTTCTATCTCATCTCATGGAAATTCAAAATGAACGAAATGAATTAGGTCCTTGTTTCACTGAAGAAGCTAACATCGAATTGGATTCTTTGGAATCCACTCTTTCTGAGTTAGCCATATTAAGCTTACACCAACTTGAGGCAGCTGATTTTAGTGCATTGCAGAATTCTAAAGAACTGGCGCAAAAATTAAGCAGTGATGTTTTTGCATATAGTACAACCCATATTCAGAGATTAGAAAAAGGAGATTGCTCAGTAGAAGCTTCTCTGCTTTATCTGGAAATTCTTTCTTCTGCGGAGAGAATTGGAAACTACCTAGACAAGTTAGTTAGTTTAGGGATCTATGAGCTCCAAGGAATAAGCTCTCCAAATCCTAATTCAAAACCTAAAGCCTAATACGCTCAAATTCATTTTTTCGATTAAGGCTCATATATATTTCATCTAATTTAAAATCTCTTCTTCTCCATAGATTTGGAGTAGAAGAGATTTTTTAAATTTTGATCATATCTTCTTAGGGTAAACATAAGGCTATAGCGTTAGATACGATATATTTTCCTCCAATTTTGAATTTTATAATTTTAGTCCAGTTCAAAAATACCCGTATGGAGTTGGTAATAGGTTCCTTTTTCATCCATCAAACTATCATGGTCTCCTCGCTCAATAATTCTTCCATCATCAAGCACCATAATCACATCAGAGTTTTTGATAGTGGAGAGTCTATGGGCAATAACAAACACTGTACGTCCCTCCATTAAGGAGTCCATTCCTGATTGGACTAATGCTTCAGTTCTCGTATCAATGGATGAGGTAGCTTCGTCTAGGATCATTACAGGCGGATCCACCACCGCCGCTCGAGCAATAGAGATTAATTGCCTTTGCCCTTGGGAAAGTCCATCCCCATCTCCGGAGATCACGGTGTCATAGCCTTTTTCCAACATCCGAATAAAGCTATCTGCATTAGCTAGTTTTGCTGCATCAATACATTCTTCATCTGTGGCATCTAGACGACCGTAGCGTATATTATCCATAACAGATCCTGTAAACAGGTGTACATCTTGTAGCACCATACCTAAAGATCTTCTCAAGTCCTCTTTTCTAATATCACGCACTGCGATACCATCATAGGTTATTCGTCCGCTTTGCAAATCGTAGAACCGGTTAATTAAGTTCGTAATGGTGGTTTTCCCAGCTCCTGTGGCTCCTACAAATGCCACCTTTTGACCTGGCTCTGCATAAAGAGAGATGTCATGTAAGACGGTCTGGCCTTCTACGTATCCAAAATCTACATTGTGAAACTCTACTTTTCCACATAATTCCGTGTATTGGTCTTGACCCTCTTTAGCTTCATCTTTCCAAGCCCAAAGATGGGTTCTCTTTTGAGTTTCCTCAAGATTTCCACTCTCGCCTCTTTCAACTCTAACTAAACGTACTGTTCCTTGGTCTTCTTCACTCTTTTCATCAAGATGCTCAAAAATTCGCTCTGCTCCAGCCATGGCAATGACCACAGCATTGACTTGTTGAGAAACTTGAGCAATAGGTCGAATAAAGCTTCGTGATAGTTGCAAAAATGAGGCAATCATTCCTAAAGTTACCACATCCGCACCTGTAAAGGTCAGGTTCTTCACCTGATAGATTGCCATAACTCCACCAGCAATGGCAATAATGACATAGAGTACATAGCCTAAGTTATTCATAATAGGCATAAGCACATTGGCATAACGATTGGCTTCCGTGGCATTTTTAGCTAATTCATCATTAAGGATGTCAAACTCTTCTTTAGCCTTTTCTTCATAGTTAAAAACTTTAACTACTTTTAAGCCATGAATCATCTCTTCAATATAGCCATTAACTTTCCCTAAAGATTTCTGTTGTTCGACAAAATAGGCTCCACTGTTACCAGCAATATGCCTTACGATAAGTAGTACTAAACCCATAAACACTAAAACGATGGCAGTAAGCCAAACGCTTAAATACATCATGGAGAAAAACACGGCAATTAAGCTGACAATAGATGAGAATACATTGGGTAGACTCTGACTGATCATCTGACGCAAAGTATCAATGTCATTAGAGTAATAACTCATAATATCTCCATGGCTGTGTTGATCGAAATATCGGATGGGTAGAGACTGCATATGTTCAAACATATCATCTCGAATATCCTTTAGCGTCCCTTGAGATACTTTCACCATGATTAAATTATAAACTAAAGTAGCCGCTGCTCCTGCGAAGTAAATGATTCCCATAAATACAACAGCTCTAAAAAGTCCATCAAACATAGGATTTGTTTCTAGGAGTAAGGGAGTAATATAACTATCAATGAGGATTTTAGTAAATAATCCTGCTCCTGCATTAGCCACAGCGCTAATGACTATAGCGATGATTACAATGAGAAGTAATCCTTTATATTTTCCAATATAACCAAAGAGTCTTTTTATAGTATCCGGTTTAAATTTTTGAAATCCTTTTTCTTTTAGGGCGTCTTCTTTTATTTTTACGTCATCTTTATTACTCATTTAAGGATCCTCCTTTCATTTGAGATTCATAGACTTCCCTATAGATCTCGCTAGTCTTAAGGAGTTCTTCATGGGTTCCTGTTTCTGTAATATGACCATCATCCATAACAATGATTAAATCCGCATCTTCTACCGAGGCAATTCTTTGGGCCACGATAATCTTTGTGGTATCGGGTATTTTCTCTAGCATAGCTTCTCGGATTTTAGCATCGGTTTTCGTATCCACCGCACTGGTGGAGTCATCTAAAATTAAAATCTTTGGATCTTTAAGTAGTGCTCTAGCAATGGTAAGCCTTTGTTTTTGTCCTCCTGAAACATTACTACCCCCTTGTTCGATGTAGGTGTCGTACTGCATAGGCATGTCTTCTACAAATTCATGGGCTTCTGCTAGTTTTGATGCTTGAAGAATTTCAGCTTCAGTAGCTTTGGCATCTCCCCATCTTAAGTTTTCACTAATGGTTCCTGAGAAGAGCACATTGTTTTGTAGCACCATGGCCACCTGGTCGCGTAGAGTCTTTATATCATAGTCTCTGACATCGACTCCTCCTACAAGCAACTGACCTTCTGTTACGTCGTATAGTCTTGGAATTAATTGAATCAAACTACTCTTAGATGATCCGGTTCCTCCAATAACCCCCACTGTATCTCCGGAATTTATGGTGAGATTTATGTTTTTAAGCACTGGATTCTCCGCTTTTTCTGAATAGGTAAAGCAAACATCCTTAAAGATGATTTCACCATTTTTCACTTCCATCACTGGATTATCTCCATTTCTAAGATCTGATTCTTCATCAAGAACTTCTACGATTCTCTCTGCAGAGGCTCTGGAAATGGTCAACATGGTAAGTACCATGGAAAGCATCATAAGGCTCATTAAAATCTGCATGGTATAGGTGATTAAACTGAGCAGTTGACCTGTGGTTAAGCCTAAAGCCGCATCATTGCCGCTGGCCACAATAGCTTTTGCTCCAAACCAAGCTAAAAGCAACATGGAGGCATATATGGTAAACCTCATAAGAGGCATATTAAAGGCCAAAGTTCTCTCTGCTATGGTGAAATCATCATGAATACTCTTGCTTATTGTTTTAAACTTTTCTTCTTCATGATCTTCTCGAGTATAAGCTTTAACCACTCGGATTCCTCTAAGATTTTCTTGCACCACATTATTCATTTTGTCGTAAGTTTTAAACACTCTCCTAAATACTGGGAAGGCTGTTTTAATAATAAAATATAACCCTACGCCGAGAAAAGGTAACATGGTTAAGAAAATTAAGGACAGTCTAGGACTAATTCTAAATGCTGCTGTTAAGGAAAGAATCATCATAATTGGACTTCTAGCTGCCATTCGCACTGACATTTGAAAAGCTCTTTGCACATTAGTCACGTCCGTGGAAAGACGGGTAATCAAACTTGATGAGCTAAACTTATCAATGTTAGAGAAGGAAAACTTCTGTACATTATAAAACATATCTTTTCTTAGGTTTTTAGCCAGTCCCGCTGAGGCTACTGCCGCACTGCTTCCTGCCAATCCTCCAAAAAACAACGCAAATAGAGCCAACACAAAAAGAATTCCTCCAATTTGAAGAATTACAGACATGTTTCCCTTATCTATCCCGTCATCAATTAAGTTTGCCATGAGCAGAGGAACAAGCACTTCTAATACGACCTCTATGGTGACAAACACTGGAGTTTTTATGGCTTCTTTTTTGAACTCTCTTAAACTTCCTAATAATCGTTTTATCATAAGCGACTCCTTCATTTTTTAAAAGCTATGGTCTAGTTACACGAATAATTTTAATGATTTTTCTCATTTTGACAATTTATGATATTTTCTTTCATTCTATTGATATAATCATGGAGCTGATGGATTTCTTCTTTGGAAAACCCCTTAATTAGTGTATTTTCATTTTCTTTAATCTCTGCTGTAATTTTTAGATAGATTTTCCTAGATTCATCTGTTAATCTTATCCTTTTGAGTCTTTTATCATGAGAGACACTCTCCCGTGTAATATATCCTTTTTGTTCCATGAGCGTTATAATCTTGGAGGCTGTTGACCTGGTAATGGCCAATCTTTCTTCTAAATCTTTTTGGTAAATATCTACCCCTTCATGTTCGGCCAAATAGGAGATAATCAGTCCATTAGCACCAGTAATTCTTTCTTTATCTAAAAAGCTCTTATTATTCTCCATTTGACGTCGCAGCATGTTACTGATCATTCTAATCTCCATACCTACGGGTTTCTTACTCACTTTACGACCCCCCTTATCCTTATCCATATAATTTGTTTGATATCCAACATTATAGATAAACTTCATTTTGATGTCAACGGTCACCGGTGGCTATTTCGTGACTATATCGTTAACCTTTCGTTAAAAAAAGACAAAATAAAAAACGTCTTGATTTGCATCAAAACGTCATAGAATTCTTTAAAATTAAAAACCATGCACCTAACTCTGTCCGTAACCTCTAAAGCGTTACCCAAACAGTAAACTCAAAACAGGTTGGCCACGGCACATGGAAAATTCTATTTATCGCTGCTACCTTCCGGTCCTGACGAAGTTCATAGACTTCCATTGCGTGGGACCCATTTATCAACGTCACTTTTAAGGGTCAGACCAAAAAAAGCTAAAGCCTCGGTTAGGGATTACCCCCTGCTGTAGCGGATTGCAGGTTACAGGGCACCGCTAACTCCCCGTCTAGCATGGTAATGGCGGAGAGAATGGGATTTGAACCCATGATTGAGTTTCCCCAATACACGCTTTCCAGGCGTGCGCCTTCAGCCGCTCGGCCACCTCTCCATACCTATAACTGTTTAAAATCATGTAGTTTAAACAACAAACTTTATTTTATAGGATAAAGTGACTTTAGTCAACTGATTTTTGAAATTATCTTCTAGGATTCACTTATCCCCTATAGCTTCATGACTTTCTAGTTTTAACTAAAACCCTAAGTCATGAAGCTTATGCTCAAAAACCAAGACCCTCTCTCTTTCTTAACTGCCCTTTATTTTTTCTTTTTAACCTTAGAATACACCATTTTAACAAACCCGAGACCTGGTTTTGGGTCAGAGAAGCTAAAGATGGCCGGAGCTTTTGATTTAAATAATGATTTAATTACCTGAGCTGGTTTAAGTTGCCCTTCTTTAACATATTCCCGAATAGCTAGAAGATCTTCATACAAATATCTAAAATAAATCCCCGTATCATAAGTCTCTGTTTGCTTCTTTAGTGGGTACCCTACCATTTCAAGGTAAGCGATAAATGGGAAATTAAGGCCCGCCTTATCTAATAATGAATTTAAGTTAGTCGTCCTGGTGTTGATCTCAATGAGATAATACTTCCCATTGGTTGAGTCTTTCTTATACTCAATTTCTCCAAATCCTTTATATCCTATGTCTTTGAAGAATTTCCTACTCATGTCATGAAGTTCTGGAACATTTCTTTGTTCGGTATAAACTGAAGCTCCAAAATTAATCGGAAATTGACGATGTTTTTGACACGTCATCCAGTGTGTCACCTCTGAGTCTTGGTCTAGATGAGCATCATAGGTGTACATATGATCATCAAACCCTGGAATAATCCTCTGAATAACCCCATCTAGATTTTTCTCTAAGATTTGGGCTTTATATTTTTTTAGTTCTTCTGGGGTATGAATAATAAAATTCTTCACCCGGAATGTGGCCACGAACATAGTGGACTCTGTAGGTTTTAAAATACAAGGATACCCTATGGTCTTCTCCACTTTCTCGAACAAATCTTCTTCATCTAGAGCATAACTTTCCGGTATGGGCATTTCATACTTCACTGCTAGCTTCTCTAAAGTGTCCTTCATCATGGCATCGGTCCATTTCCCCTTTTTATCCATGGGAAACAGATAATATTCTTTAAGCTCATGAAAATGAGTATCCATAAATTCCACGTAAGGATCTGCACTGGGATAAAGTACAGGTTTAAAATCTTGTTTTTTCCCGTAGGAAACCATAGCGTCAAGAAGTTCTTTTGGATTCTTCTTATAATGGGGAACAATAACTTGCTCTTTAAGATATTTAGAATCTGCTCCATAGGTATCCTTCTCGCTATAATCCATAGCTACAGTGTGGATTCCTTCTCGCCCTAAGCATCTAATTATGGAAAGGCCAATATAATAATTTGACCCTAATATGACAGCTTTATTTTTCATGTAACAGACCTCCATTTACTAATGACATTATTATAATACATTCATTTTTCTTTTGCATGAAATTCCATCTGATTTTTTATGATAAAGTATCCCCAACTTTTATAAAGTTATCCACTAAAGAAACCACAGCTTCTCCTACCCGCGTTTTAGCTTCTTTGGTTTCACTTCCAATATGCGGAGTCAAGATGATTCGTTCATGGGTATAAATCTCTTTATTTTTTGGTGGTTCTTCTTTAAATACATCCAAAGCTGCAGCTTTGACTTTTCCTGAGTTTAGATAATGCAGCAAAACCTCCTCATCAATTAGAGATCCTCGGGCTGTATTGATGATAAAAACTCCTGTTGACATAATTTTAAATTGATTCCTTCCTAACAAGGGTTTTTGGCCAGGTAATTGAGGAAGGTGCAACGATATATAAGATGATTTCTTTAAAAGGTCTTCCAAATTTCCATAAGTATAGATCCCTTTAAAGTTTTTGTTTTCACCGCTGGTATTTGTGTACATAATCTCCATCCCAAGAGCGTAAGCTTTTTTAGCCACTAGTTGACCAATATGTCCAAATCCGATAAGCCCTAAAGTTTTCCCGCCAATTTCTTCCCCCATGAAGGCAGATTTTAAAAATTTTCCTTCCCTCATGCTAGCATCAGCTCTAACTACATTTCTTGAAAGTCCTAAAATCAACCCTATGGTCAATTCTGCCACTGAATTACTTGAGGCTTCTCCAGTAGATCTCACTTCAATTTTCAGCTCTCTAGCCGCTCCTAAATCGATATTATCAAGTCCTGTTCCTCCACGAATGACGAGTTTTAATGCTCCCTTAGCTCCTAATTCTAAGAGTTGTCTTGTGATTCTCGTTTTTGAGCGCACCACCAAGATAGTGATGGATTTAATTTCTTTTTTTAACTCTATTTCGTTAAAATGCTCTGTCGTCACTTCTTTAGCCAGGATTTTTAAATGTTCTAAGCTCTCTCGCTCTATAGAATCATTACAATGCACTCTCATGAATTTCTCCCCTTTTATTTCATTATTAAGAAAAAAGCCCCCCTATTTTAAAGGAGACTTCTCATATTAACATTCTTCCTTACACATCAAGCTATAGATCAGATACTTGAGGTAAGCTTTCTTTTTGTAATTCTTCGTTTAGATAAACCCGTCCCACATAAGGTGATGTCATGGCTCTTAAAAGGCCAGAATAATTCACATTAAAGGTCATAATGTCTCCCACTTCATAATGATCAGGATCATCCGTCACATCCACAATCATATGGTCCGAACTGGCGCCAAGTATCTTTATTTTACTATTTCTTGGCATAATCCCTTTAGGGTCTGCATCTTGTCGTCCTAAAGCCACTATGGCTCTTCTTAAAATCCCACGATCTTCATGATCAGGGATATTACCAAAGGCATCTTTTCCAATTAAGCCTTTTGGCATGGAAGGTTTATCTTTAATTTCAATAATCTGAGTCTTTAAGGTAAATATATCTTCATTTAGGTTGTGAAATCTTTTTCCATAGGCTGCTTCTTTTCCTAGAAGAATAACCTCTCCAAGTCTAAGATTATTGATTCCTTCAGGTATTTTGCCCTCATCAATCAGATATACTGAAGAAGAACTTCCACCAGATATCATCTCAATGGTAAGTTGGTATTTCTCTTCCATCTCCCGGGCTAAGTCCACTAATTTTATCAATGTTTTCTCTTCCGGAATCACTCCATTAAAGCAGGTCATATTCACGCCAAAACCTTGGATCTCAATCCCTTTAATTTTTACGGCATGTCCAATAAATTCATCAAGATTTTTTGGTTGAATTCCTTCTCGATGATCTCCTAAGTCCACCATGATAATAACTTTATGATTTGTTCGGTTACGCCATGATGCTTTACCAATTTCCTTAAGAGTGCTTAGTTCGGAATTCATGCTGTAATCCACATATTTTACCAGGTCATCCACTTCGCTGGCCATGGGTAGTCTTAAAAGAATTTTCTTTAGAGGAAATCTTTTTAACTTTTTTAAATTTCGAAGTCGGGAATCTGCTAGAAAATCCACGCCTCCTCTAACTAATGCAGAAACAATTTTCTCATCTGCAGAAAAACCTTTTGTTACCGCCATAATCGTGATGCCAATAGGGTTAAATAATTTTGTAATAGATCTCGCATTCTCTTCTACTTTTTTTAAATCAATTTCCATTATGGGGTACAAATTCAGCTCATCTCCTTTGACTAAAATCTTGTATAATTCTACTGTAATTAAATTTTTAGATAATTCTCAATTATTACTCTTCTTATAGCATAACAAATAATAGCAAACTTTGTCATCTTTTAAACGCTCTGTCCATGAAAAATTTATAAATTGTCTATAATCTATCTAGTGTAACATTATGAACCTGTCTTCATAGAATCTACAGAATCTTTTAATGGTTTAGACGCTGAAATTTCGTATTTTTCAGATAATATAGAATATAACAGTATAGCGACAAAATACAATTAAGGGGACAGGTATGCAATTAACAGAAGTTTTTGATGTCTTTATGAATATGGATGTCTATATCGTGGAACTCATTGACCGCTTCGGTGTGGGGGCCTATTTTATCATCTTTATGATCATTTTTCTTGAAACTGGTGCGGTGGTCCTAGCTGCCTTGCCTGGTGATTCTCTTTTAGTGGGGGCAGGAGCTTTTGCTGGTAGTGGAGATCTGGAACTTTGGATTCTACTTCTTGGGTTTTTCTCCGCCACGGTGCTGGGAGACTCTCTAAACTTTAAAATTGGACAGTTTCTTGGTCAAAAATATAAAGCTAGAAAAAAAGAGAAAAAACCTCGGTTTAAGTTCATCAATGAAGAGAACTTTGATAAAGTTCAGCATTTCTTCACCCACAAAGGTCGAAGGGCCTTTCTGATTTCTCGTTTCGTTCCCATCGCCAGAACTTTGATGCCCTTTACTGCAGGATTCAGTGGTGTTTCTTTTTTTGAAATTTCCACATTTATCTTTGCTGGTAATGCTATATGGAGTACCTTTTACGTTATGGTAGGTTTTTTTGTTGGTAATCTTAATTTCTTAAAGGGAAGATTTGGCTACCTTATCTTCATTATTTTTGCCATATCCATGATTCCCGCCTTAGTATATTACATCCGAAATCAACTCCTTAAGCAGAAAAATAAAAACGATTAAGTTCTTGTACACTAAAAAGCAGAAACTTTCCTGATTTAACACCAGACGAGTTTCTGCTTTTTATCGTTTAATTTATTTTTAGGTTCTTAGTTTCTCTTTAAATTATTTATTTAAAGCTAGGTTGAGATAGATTAGGCACATGATCTAAACCTATAGTATCTCCATCTAAGGTAAACATAACACCCTCTACCCATCTACCGCCATACTCTCTTTGTAGGAAAGTCTCGATTAGAGCAGTTTCAGTACTTCTACCACCAGTACTTCCTTGGAAGTAACCATCTGTCCATCCTATGGCATTGGCATCTGCTGGAGTCATAAGGTCCACCACAAGAGTTTCTTTACCTTCAATCGTATCAATAGATTTAGCTTTAATCTCTAGGTTATTAAAGACTTTAGCACTAAGTTCATCAGCTAAAAACTGCATCTTATTTATTAAAGGCTCATCGGTCTTAACCACTACACTGGACACAAGTAGTATATCTCCATTTTCATTTGATCCAAATATAGGTAGTTCTTCTTCTCCTTCGGCTTGACCACTTGGATCTAAAACAGGTCCTTCTCCATCTTTAAGCGCTTCTATTTGTGCTTTCAAATCAGAATTTTCTTCCATTAAAGCCTT
>LSQX01190019.1_pt1 | contig 15019 bp, 15 predicted proteins | sample 654561 | NCBI WGS metagenome assembly LSQX01 (sample SAMN04489861, study PRJNA283612) | anaerobic digester metagenome | isolation source: 4 biogas reactors fed with cattle manure at either 37C or 55C with and... | place: Denmark: Kongens Lyngby | collected 2014 | reverse complement strand
TGATTCAGCGCGCCTGTGTGACGGAAATATTAACATAGGCATGTGATTTTGTGGAAAGAATGAGCCCGTCGCTCTTTGATTATGCATTATGCGGTGTTGCCTTAGCTAACGATACATCCGATATATTGAGGTATTTATTTATTTTTCCTATCGCAAATCCATGGTGCAGGCATTATTACGGCCTCTCGGTGAAGAATTCGACTTCGCCGGTAAAAATCCGGTATTTTGCACCGAGCACCGTCAGGCTGTTTTGATCGATCAGCTTTTTGATGACCGCGTTGTTTTTGAGTTCCGCGACGGTATTTCGGATATTATTGTCGGCACAGGCTTCATAAGGATCCTTCGGCTTTTTTGTTGTGTCTATGGCCGGCTTTATTTTTTCGATGATGGCCTTCAGACAGCCATGCGCTTCTTCGCCGTCTATTGCGGCCTTGACCGCACCGCATTGTTCATGCCCGAGTACGATGATTAACGGGATGTGCAGGTGCTCAGCGCCGTACTCAACGCTCCCGAATCCGACCTGATCGAGTACATTGCCTGCCGTCCTTACCACAAACAGATCGCCAATCCCCTGATCGAAGATAATTTCCGGTACAACGCGGGAATCGGAACAACAGATGATCAGCGCAAACGGGCTTTGCCCCTTTTGCGAAAGCTCTTCGCGCCTTTCCCGAAAATTCTCCCCTCGCTCCATATATCCAAATATAGACCTTTTATTGCCTTCCATGAGCAGCTTTAACGCTGATTCTGCAGTCATCATATTAATCTCCATTCCAACGCCACAAAATGGCGGCGCAAAAGTTGTGCGTATTCATAATTCGCGCACTCTGCTATGTAACTGGGCTTTATGGCATATGGTACACAAATTTCAGGTAAAAAGCAACCGGGCGCCGGTATTTGACAGATAAATCATATGAAAGATATTTTCCATGTAATATGTTGCATTCAGCAATAAGCTGTATGTTAATAACGCGAAGCGGAATAAAAGCATCATTCATTATCTTAAATATCTGACGATAAGCCTGCGTTTACCATCTCATCCGCGTAATACTGTGCCTGCGCGTTCCAGAGTGTATAATACATTCCCAATACATCAGCAAGCAGCGTATCGTGACTGCCGCGCTGGATCAGCTCGCCTTCGTGAAAAACGGCGATATCATGACAAAACCGGCAGGAAGACAGGCGGTGAGAAATGTATACAGCGGTTTTTCTCCGACGATGTCGTTGATTTTCGTATAAATCTCATATTCCGCGATCGGATCCAACGCTGCGGTGGGCTCGTCGAGGATTACAAACGGCGCGTTTTTGTACAGCGCGCGGGCCAAAGCGATTTTCTGCGCCTCCCCGCCGGATATTTCAATCCCATCATCCTCAAACTCCCTGTATAAACAGGTGTCAAGTCCCTTCTGCATGTCATCCAGCCGCTTCCCGAAACCGGCTTTCAGCAGACATTCCCGGGCTCTTATCTGATTGACGTCCATCGAGGCCGCGACATTCTGGCCAAGAGGGAAAGAAAAGAGCCTGAAATCTTGAAACACGACAGAGAAGATTCCGATGTACTCATCATAATTATACTTTCGTATATCGATCCCGTTTAAAGTGATTTGCCCTTCGGTCGGATCATATAGCCTGTACAAGAGCTTGATCATCGTGGTTTTTCCGGAACCGTTCATGCCGACAACGGCAATGCGCTCTCCGACATTCAGATTCAGGGACAGATTTTTCAGCGCATAAATGCTCGAGCCGGGGTATTTGAACGAAACATTATGAAATTCAATCGCATAATCGTTGTCTGCCCGTTTTTCTGTAGTCAAGGAACCATGATAAAGCACATCGGGTATAGCAAAGTAAACGATGGCGGATTTTGTGCGGACCGCGCTGATGGATAAATAGCTAATGGAAGTACACAATTCGGAAAGTGCGCTGGAAAACCGAAAGATACTTCCGGCATATCTAACCGTGGCGCCTATGGATATGGAGCCGGCAGCCGCTCCGAGTGCGATAAACAAATACGAGCCCCCCTGTATCAGCGTGGATATGGCCGAGCCGATACCCAATGCAAAACCCGAACTGTGTGAAACCTTTGCAAAAAAGTTTTTCGCAAAAAGATCGGCGATTTTCTGCCCCTTATTTGTGATCAGCTTCTGCGCTTTATACATCCTGATGTCTTTGCCTGCCTTATAGTCGATTCCATCCGAAATATAGAAATTAAACAGCCTTCCTGAAATCGTTGTGTTGTCCATTATTCTGTGTTCCTTCTTTGTCGCCGACCTACTGATGAGCATATAGACAACAATCAAAGCGAACATAAACACAAAAAACAGTACGGCGTAAATCGCTTCGGCTTTCCCTGCAAATGCTGATAACAGCGGAAATACTACAATAATCGAGATGATTAATGTAAATGCCGATTCCAGCACATTTTCAAAAACAAGGTATATGCTCATGATGCCCGCACCCCAGTTTCTGTCTTCTCTCATGCGGCGGCGCAAGTCGGAAATCTTCGGGTTTTCAAGCTGAGGATAATCGATGGACAGTGTTTTTTCTCCTGTCATCCCCTCGTATCTGCGGTAACAGTCGTCGGACCGGATTTGAACACTTTTCCTGACAAAAGACAGGGCGACACTCAGAACGAAAATGATGATAACACCGATCAAGGCGTACGAAATGATTTCTGATGCTTTCGTGCTCTGCGCCAGCCTGCCGATTATACCCGATGATATGATGATCGTGGCAAAAGGAAAAGTCGCCGAGAGCAGACTTTTGACCGCAAGTAACGGCAGCAAAGACGGAACCAGTTTTTTGATTATCCCGAGCGACAGCAAAATGGCGTGTATGCCGCTGTGAATTTTTGTTATTTACATCACTTCCCTTTCCGGTACCGATTTTTGATAATAATGACTTTGTATCTCAAACACCCGCGCGTATTCCCCGTTTCTTCGCATCAATTCCTCATGGCTTCCTTCCTCCGCGATGTTTCCCTCGTTTAAATAAACGATTTTGTCGCAAAACCTTGTGCTTCCAAGCCTGTGCGAAATATATACAGCGGTTTTTCCTGAAGTCAGCGCGTGGTATTTTTCATACATATCGCTTTCCGCGATCGGATCAAGCGCTACCGTAGGCTCATCGAGAAGTAAAATCGGGGCGTCCTTATACAATGCGCGTGCCAAAAGCAGCATCTGCTGCTGACCCCCAGAAAGCACGACGCCCTCTTCCTCCATGACTTTTAACATCGGTGAATCGATACCTTTGGGTAGTTTTTCGACATAGCCGCCCAGCCCCGACGCGTTAAGCGCACCCAGAACCTTCGCTCTGTCCGTCTCTTCGGACAATTTGAGCGAGACGTTTTCCGCGATGGAAAACGGCAGCATCAATGGCTCTTGAAAGACGGCGGAGAACAGGTCATACAATGTGTCCCGGTCCATTTGCCCGATATTTACACTGTTTATCTTTATTTCACCTAAGCGGGGTCTATATAAGCCGCAAAGCAATTTGACCAGAGTTGTTTTGCCTGCACCGTTCACGCAGACGATCGCCAGCTTTTCTCCGGCCTTGATTTTCAAATTGAGATCGGAGATTACATCACCCTCGCTTTCGCCGTAACAAAATGAAACATGACAAAATTCGATAGCACAAGGTCTGTCTTCCGGAACATGCAGAGGATTATCAGGGAGTGATACATCATCCAGCTCAAAAAACTCCCGCATATCGCTGATTTGCAGACTGGCCTGGCCAAGAGCGTTGACTTGATTGATGATTTGTGTGATCCAGCCTGAAAAACCGGATATCGCTCCGAAATACAACGTAAATTCGCCCACGCTGATTTTCGCGTTGATTACGGAATAAATCAGGTATACATACGCAAAGCCGTCTCTGAGGATAATAATGACCGTGTTGACCAAATTTGACATCAGGTTTTTGTTTTACCTCCGTATTAATTTTTGTATAGCTTCTCAGCAATGTCTCCTGAAGCCCAAGAAACCAGCTCTTCATCCGAAAGATTCGCGTATCCTTGCCTGAAGCGGCATCGGCAGCTTTACGCTGGATATAATTAATCTTTTTGTCCAGATCCGCCATATTGTCTTTCTGTGCATGTTCAAAATTCCTTGCGTTTGCCAACGCAAAATAGGTGACCAGAGATACCAAAATTAAGGCCAGGATCACAAACGCATTGAGCGTGGCAATAATGCCCGTATACAGCGTAAAACCAAGAAAACCGATCAAAAGCTCAAGCACTGCCGGCACGAGGCGGTTGAGGCCGCTCCAATCCCCGCCCATCATGCTGTTGAGCGAATTAAAATATTTCGTCTGGCCGGCAGCATTTTCTATGTTCTCATAATCGCAGTGAAGTGATTTCACAAACAGCTTCCACATCATATCGTTCCTGACTTTATGCGCATGCCAATACTGAACTCTGCCGAAATAACCGTTCAGAAAATACAGCGCAGCGGCGATAACCATAAATCCTCCGATGTTGACGACGATTGTCATATGCCCAGCCTTGTTCAACAAAAGATCGATTACAATTTCAGGAAGATAAATGCCGAAGAATGGCAGAAAAACACCGGTCAGCGCGGAAACCAGTATGGCCATGAGCAGCAGCCTGTCATGTGTCCACAGCAATCCGAGAACATACCGGACATTTTCCCATACCGTATGCCCTTGCTTTTTTCTTTCATCGTTTTCATGAGTGTCAGCTCCCTTGCTCTTCGTTTTCATTGTTTAAAAGGCATATTCAGACTATCACACTTTTTAACAGAATTGTCAATTCGCGCGCGAAAAGTGAAATTTCGCGCGCGAATTGCCTATAGTGTCCTAATCGCCTGTACGCCCCGTGTCAAGAGGTGCAAAGCGGCTGTCTTCCCCGCTGCCTCGCCATAAAAACCGATCCGATTGCTCGTATATATCCGCTCCGCAGTATGGGCAGCGCGTGTCGGACTGTGTTTTCAGTTCTACCGAGCTGTAACGGATCCTTCCGCAGTTTAAGCAAACAAATTCCCTCATCGCACATTATTCTCCGTCTCTTCATGCGCCGGATTGGACCGAAGAAGGTTATAAGCTTGAAAAACAGCTCTGCCCGCAAACGCCTCCTCAAGCATACCCAGCCTTAAAATGGTTGCGCAATACTTCTGTTGAATACGGCTGAGGGCGGAAAGCGCCACCCAGCTTCCGTCTGAGCTGACCAGGCCGATTGTTCTGATCGGTTCATTTTTTTTCTTCATTTTAACCGCCTCCCGTTAACAGGATATTGCCCTGTTTGTTATCCTATAACGGTTTCATTTGTCATATGTTATAATAATGAATGGTAATCGGCTGACAGGGAGGCGTTTTATGCGTGAAACAAAGCTTCGCGCCGCGGCATATATCCGCGTTTCCACCGAAGAGCAGACAGAATACTCTCCGGATGCACAAAAAAAGGCACTGATCAGGTATGCTGAAGAAAACGGTTATCTGATTCCGGAGTCAGGCTTTTATATCGACGAAGGCATTTCGGGCAGAACAGCAGAGAAAAGACCGGCTTTTATGCGGATGATTGCACAGGCGAAATCTGGTGATCATCCCTACGATGTCATTCTGGTCCATAAGTTCGACCGCTTCGCCAGATCCCGCGAGGACAGCGTGGTGTTCAAGTCTTTGTTAAAGCGCGAGTGCGGGATTCGCGTCATATCGATCACCGAAAGCGTCGAGGACGATAAATTCTCACTGATTCTGGAAGCGATGCTGGAAGCGATGGCTGAATATTATTCGCTGAACCTTGCCGATGAGGTCAAAAAAGGAATGACCGAAAAGCATCTGCGCGGCGGACTCCAATCCTCTCCGGCCTTCGGTTATCAGGTCAGCGACCATATCCTTGTACCGGTCGCTTCGGAAGCGGAGACGGTTCGGCAAATTTTTGCAATGTTCAATGAAGGCTGCGGATATTATCAGATCGCCTGCAGATTGAACCGACTGGGCATAAAAACCCGGCACGGAAACCCTTTTGAAAGCAGAGCTGTGGAGTACATCATCAGAAACCCGGTCTATATCGGTATGCTGCGATGGAACCCGTCCGGCCGCACCGGGCGCGATTATGTTAACGAGAACATCATTGCCGTAAACGCCGCACATGAGCCGATCATCGACAAACAAACATGGGAGCGCGCACAGCTCCGCGCCATAAACCTGAAAATACGTTACGGTAAAAATGCAAAACCTGCTATTATGTCAAAAGACTGGCTGACCGGGCTGATCCGATGTGCTGAATGCGGAAATGCGATTGTGTTTTCCGGTAAAAATAAAATGCGCTGCAGCGGATATGCCAGAGCGAAATGCCGTTTTACACAGTCCGTGGACGCCGAAAAGCTGCGGGAAGCGGTTCTTTCAAGGCTCAGGCTGGATACAGCTGAAAGCAGTCCTGTTTATCACAGGCTCCTTGAGCCTGCTCATACAAACGAAGCAGCCGGTCTGAAAAAGCAGTATCGGCTAACCATGAAAAAAATCGAACGGCTCAGGGAGGCTTATCTTAACGGTGCGGAAACTGAAGGGGATTACAAAAAAGCAAAAAGCGTCCTGATGGCGCAAAGAGACCTTTTAGCCGTGGAACTGGACAAAATGAACGCCTGTCAGACCGACCGGCAATTGCTCTTATGCATAACGCGCGCTTTAAACGACCTGACAAGCATTCTGACTTCTTCATACATAATCCCCGAAAAAAAATACGAAGCAGCGCATAAGGTAATTGATAGAATACTCTGGGATAAATCCGAGAATACCCTGAAAATATTTTACCGTCTTTTGCTGCCACCCATGAATTGACCTTTCTTCGTCATATAAAGATCTGAGAACACCTGAAAATCATCTCAGAATGCCATCCGGAGGGCCGGATGGTGAGCTCGCCGCATCGCTGCGCTATCTGAGCCAGCGTTTCTCGATGCCTTATCCCGAGCTTAAGGCCATCCTTACCGATATCGGCACGGAGGAGCTTGATCACTTTGAGATCATTGGCTCCATTGTACATCAGCTTACCCGAAACCTTACCGAAGCTCAATTTAGCCAGTTACCCTTTGCAAGCTATTTCGTTGACCATACCGCCGGTGTTTATCCGGTGTCCGCAGCCGGGAACCCGTTCACAGCCGCTTATATTGGCGTAAAGGGTGATATAATTGCCGATCTCACGGAGGATATGGCTGCTGAACAAAAAGCGCGCGTAACTTATGACAATATTCTTCGCTTAAGCGATGACCCGGATGTGAACAATGTCATCAGATTCCTGCGCGAACGCGAGGTTGTGCATTTCCAGCGCTTCGGAGAAGCTCTGCGTATAGCGACCGATCGCATGGATCAAAAGAATGTGTATGCGACTAACCCCGCTTTTGACAAACCGATGTCCAACATTATCGGTGCAAATGTAAGTCCGATGAAGGACAGTAACTTAGCGCCTTTGTCCATGGAGAAATCCAATGTCTCACCATCGGCAATGGAAAAATCCAATGTCTCGCCTTTGTCCATGGAGAAACCCAATGTTTCGCCATTGGCTATGGAAAAATCTAATGCCTCGCCATCGGCCATGGAGAAAACCGGGCTCTCACCGGCAACAATGAACAAGTCCAATGTCTCACCGATGATAACAGACAACAAAGGCGGAGCAAATCCGATGTCTAATCGAGCGGACAGACTCTTCGAAAGATCCTGGATGGACAAATAACCAAAGCCGGCGCAAGAATACCGCAGCAAAAGAGGCAGAGGTTTATATCTGCCTCTTTTGCGATTCATTCCATTGCGCTTTTGCTGTATTAATGCCTGCCAAACGGCAAAAAACAGGCTTGTTATTAACGCGTCTGCTTCTGCGTGTTGGCTTGGTCGTGCGATTTTATGGTTTTCTTTACGTTTATTATGGGCTCATGGCAGATTTGTTCTGTTTACATTATGTTGCAATTTGCTGGGATAATGCAAAAATTCATTTGCTTTATTGATAATATTTGGTATACTGAACGAAAGGTTTCCTTTAAAAAGAGGTTTGATGTCAATGATGACTATAAACTATGATAAATTTAACTACTTTTCACCGGTTTCCATTGATGAAAAGGTATGGAATGAACTGCTCGGCTTGGGGCACTTGAAAAGCTTTGCGGAAAACACCCAGATCTTTTCTCAGAATCAACCGGTAAAAAACCTTGTATGCTTGAAAAAAGGCACCGTAAAAACGGTTCATATTTATCCGAACGGAAATGAACGGCTCTTTGAGATTCTCGATGCGCCCTCAATCATTGGCCATGAGGCTCTTTTCTTTACCGATACGGTACTGAATCCGAATATTATCACGGTAACGCCGATCGAGACGGTCATGATTCCGATTTATAAGGTGGAAGAACTCTGCAAAAACGATACGAATATTTTGCTTAGTTTTTATAAGATCCTCAGAAACAGCCTCTTTTTATCCAGGATTCAATCGGCCGGCGTTATGTATATGAGTCTTCTGCAAAGAACGGCATTTGCTTTGCAACTCATGTGCTTTTCCAAGACGGATGAAAAGGGCTATTTCTATATAACACATCAGGATCTGGCGAATTTTATCGGTATTTCACGAGCCAATGTCACCATATGCTTAACCCAGCTAGCTAAGATGAAGTTCATAGACAAAAAGCGCGGCAAGATCAAAATCCTCAATCTGCCCGGGATCATTAACCTCGTCGGCAGAAGTGTTGAGATCGACAATTGATATAAAATATACTTATAACCGAAGCATTAACGCTCCGGGATTGCGCCATCGGCGGAATCCCGGAGCGTATAGCTGATACTGACCTGAAGCTAAGTTGAAGATCAGTATTTTATCGAAAAATGGTAACAAATTTTATCGAAAACAGATCACAAACCATTAAATCATCCGTATTTATCGGCTGAAGAATGATATAAGTAGCGCCCACCTCAACCAGAGTTCCGGTGATATCAATCAAAGGTCCAGTCGTACCGATCAGAAACTGCACACGCATCATCTCGCCGATAAACGAGCGAAGTAGCCCCGGCGTATAATAGGTTGTTTCCAGCGTCGTCGGCGTCATGCTTGACAAAGAACCCATTGGCTGACCTCCGCCCATCATAGGGGACGTCACGCTCTGCTGCATTGGGATATGCGGCGCGGCCGACTGCGTGCCCATCATCTGTGTGGGCGTCTGACGTGCCTGCGGGATCTGCGATTGCATCGGAAGTGTTTGCATCGTCTGTGATTGCAGCATCTGAGACATCGGTTTTTCCTGCTGTCTGTAATTCATCATTTGGTTATTCATTTTGTTATCCATATAATCGGTTTTATTGTATGTTTCCATTAAGCACTATTCCCCTTTTATGTTTATGTTGAAGCGTACAATGATGTAGGCTGATAAAAGCAATGCTGCATGACTCGGTTAAATTCAACGCCCGATCTGTTGTAGGGAAAATACGGCGGGCAACTGGCGGAAAATGGATTCATGTACCACAATGTGTCAACAACACCGGAAAAGATACTGCCGGCAAGCGCCCAATCGGCCACATCATAATGAATCTGATCGGGCGGGGTATTCCATACATTCTGAAGATTCGCCTCGCCGTATACGGTGGTCATATGGCAGGTGAACTGCCCCGGCTGTTCCAGAATCCTCCGCAGATCCCCCTGCCCTGTTCTGAGGTATTCGCCGTATGCGACATGCACCCTGTTCATAATAGTAGTGGCTACCGCCTGCATTCCGTTTAGACCCTCACCGCCGGCCTCACACTTTATCATTCGCGCAAATAATTCTCTGGTCGACATCGGCATCTCAAATCACCTTACCTATCTCTGAAGATTAATACAGCATATTCATTATTTTCCGATAATGTTCTCCAATACCGAGCGCACTTTTTGCGCTTTTTTCAAAAAAATAACGCATCCATCTCGCTCCCTGTTGCAATAAGGAGCTTTGGATGCGTTTTTTGATTTAATGCAATACTGTTCTTATGCCGGATTGAGAATCGGTATTGGTCATGTGAACACTTTCTTCACGGCTTTTTATACGGTTTTCCATTTTGCTGTTTTGCATTTTATGATTGTCCTGCAAAAATACAAGTTTAGCTCAGCGAAGACAATACTGCCGCTTTGGATACGATTCCTTTCAGCCTTCCCTCTTCGTCGACAACGGCAATCGGAAACCTGGTGTGAGCTGCCAGCGGCATAATATCGGCAACGACCGCGTCCGGCGCTACCCGATCGGCATCTTTTATGATAAAGCTGTCAATCGGCAGGTTTTCCGCTCTGGCTTTCATTGCGTCCTCTAAGGTAAGGACGCCTACAAATCGCATTTTCTCATCTATGACATAGGTACTGGAAAACCCCGTTTTTTTCATCGCATTAAGAGCGTTTCCCGCTCCGTCCCGCGTATGGATCAAAGACGTCGGTGTGATCATGATATTTTTCGCACAAAGCACATGGGATTTATCGGCGCTGTCAATAAAGTCGCGCACATAGTCATCCGCCGGATTCGACGCCATCTCTTCCGCGGTTCCGTTTTGGATGATCATGCCATCCCGCATGATTGCTATCCTGTCTCCCAGTTTGAAAGCTTCGTCGATATCGTGTGTGATGAACAAAATGGTTTTATTCATTTTGCGCTGAATGGATAGCAATTCAAATTGCATATCGCGGCGTACCAGCGGGTCCAGCGCGGAAAAAGGCTCGTCCATCAGAAGCATACCCGGATCATTTGTAAGCGCTCTGGCTATACCGACACGCTGACGCATACCTCCGCTCAAAGACAATATACTCTTATTCTCCCAACCATCCAGACCGACCATGGCAATTATCTCCATGGCTTTTTTCTCTCGCTCTTCTTTCTTTACGCCCCTGACCTCCAGACCGTAAGCAACATTGCTCAAAACGTTCCTATGGGACATGAGCCCGAAATTCTGGAAGACCATTGACGCTTTTGTGCGCCTGAAATCAATCAGCTCGCTTTTGGAGAGAGAACCGATATTCTGATTTTCGAATGTGATTTTTCCTGAAGTCGGCTGCTGAAGCATATTCACGCAGCGGATAACCGTGGATTTTCCGGAGCCGGACAGTCCGATCAGAACAAATATCTCGCCTTTTTTCACGTCAAAGGAAACATTGTTTACCGCAACGGTTACGCCTGTCTGCCGTAATACTTCCTTTTTGTCCGCGCCTTTCTTTAAAAGCTCACGGGCGGACTGCTTATTTAAACCGTAGAGCTTGACCAGATTTTCTACTTTTAAAATGACTTCGCCGTTTTCCATCCGTCTCACCGTCCTTTTGCTTATAGATTCCCTGCGTAATTCTGTCCAGGATAACAGCCAATATGACAACGGATATCCCGGCGGAAAAACCGCGTCCGATTTCAAGTCTGTTGATTGCGATAATCACCTCGGAGCCAAGCCCGGAAGCGCCGATCATTGAGCAGGTTACAACCATAGAGAGTGCCATCATGATCGTCTGGTTCAGCCCCGCCATAATCGTCGGCAGAGCCTGAGGTATCTGTACCTTTATAAGCATCTGCCATTTTGTTGAGCCGAATGCTTCCGCTGCTTCGACAACCTCCGCATCCACCTGCTTTATCCCGTGATTGGTAAGTCTGATGATCGGAGGCAGCGCATAAATCGTCGTTGCGATTACGGCCGGTACATTACCGAGTCCCAGCAGCATTACCGCCGGAATCAGATAAACAAAAGCGGGCATTGTCTGCATCATATCCAGAATAGGCTTGACAACCGAGTCGGCATGTTTGCTTGCCGAAATTAGTACGCCGATCGGAAACCCAATTAGGAGAGACAAAACGACGGAGGTAAGGACAATGGCAATCGTCATGTTCATATATGACCAGAGCCCCATCGCACCGATAACAAACAACATGAGCGAATATAAAACGGCTTTTGTCACCTTTTTGCATATCTTCAGGGTCAAAACGAAAACAATAGCGATCAGCAGCCACCATGGAATATGGCTCACAAATTTATTTATGTAAAGCAAAAAGCTCCTGAGCCCTGTTGTAATGGCGTCGAAAAAACCGTCCCAATGTACTGTGATGTATAAAACGAACCGATCTACAGCATCTTTTATGTTGAGATAGATCGATTCCGGAAAGTGCATAATCCATTCAGGCATAAAAATCCCCCGTTAAGCACCCAGTGCATCACGAACAAGTTTAGCTTTATCCGCTTCGAGCCATTGATCGATAAGCGCATCATTCTGCTTCAAAAACCATATTGCCGTATCGCTAAGAGAGGAGCCCGTGTCCTGCATGTAGGCAAGCGCTTCAGATGTCAAGGCGCTGGAAGTGTGATATTTACTCAAAAACTTACAAAAATCAGGCTCGCGCTCGTAAAACCCATTGCTTGCACATACCATTACATTAACCGAAGGGCATGCGGTCATACCGTCCGCATATAGGTTCTCGTCATATGGCGCATCCTCCAGCAATACCATGTCATACTTACCCAGCAGCCATGTGGGTTCCCAGTAATAACCGACAATCGCTTCGCCTCTTTCATAGGACGAGGCAATGACAGCCGCAAGCGCGGAATCGGTACCGGGATCAAAATAGTTGAAGTTCTCATTTAAGCCATAATATTCATACTTTTTTCTCATGATCAAGTCAATTTCCCAACCTGACATCGCTCCGTAGATGCGTCCTTTTGACGGCTCGTCCGGGTCCGCAAAGACTTCGGGATACTTTTTGAGGTCTTCGACCGTTTTCAGATCTGGCGCCATCGGTTCGATCCCGCGCTCCGAATCGCCTTCTATAACATATCTGGGTACATACAGGCCCTGGATATTGTCACCGAAGTTTAAGCCAAGCTCTTTAAGCTTTCCCTGCTCAAGATCGTCTTTGTAATACTCCAGATTATCCGTCCACATTTCCATAAATACGTCGATATCCCCGCTCAAAAGCGCGGTATAAGTAATCGGTGTGGAACCGGAAACCTCCTTTGTATCAAGGCCGTACGCATTTTCCGCTATAAACATGGCGACTGCATTATGAAACAAAATACTGTCCCATCCGATATCGGCAAATACAACGGGCGGCCTGGTTTTTTCCCGCGCACACCCGACCAAAATCGACAAAACCATAACAAAAACCAACAATAGTGTAATTCTTTTCTTCATCATTTCCTCCATTCATATATTCGACTTAAAGTGACAACTCCTATTTATTTTAAAGTTGTCACTTTATAAAACATCATAATATAAAAAGCAACCCCTGTCAAGAAATGAAGCTTAAAAACAGCAAGTAAATGAAACCGACGTCTGCGGTATTTAATCAAAAAGGTCATATGATCATGTGCATCTTATGAAGACCCGTCAAAATATTCAGACTGGTCGAAATGCTAATATAAGATAAATTGAGTTATATATTTGAGTATTCCGTTCACAGAAGACATCTCGACCGCGAAAGCTGTACAGTGGCAACGCCTGAGATGACCACCCTCGTCGCGTAAAATGAACAGCTTTTCCGCGATGGCTGTACATTAAAGTCAGTGGGGTTCCAATGGTATCATAGACATGCTTTTATCCGTACCGGAGGATAGTGCAACGCTGAGGAGCGATACGAGCGCCGGATACGGGGTTTAGCGGGAAGAGTGATGCCATGCGTCCACACGCTGGGGTTAATCTTCTTTCTTTTCTGAATTTATACATAAGCGACCACTCTTCCCGGAAAACCTTGATGCGTTAAACCTCGGGTCGGGCAGAGCCCGATGAGCCAAAGGCTCCCTGCTAGTTCTCGGAAATTCCTTTTTGCTTTCGCATAGAGTCTTTGCAATCAGTCACAATCGTATAGGAATTGTGGACGATGCGGTCACAGATGGCGTCTGCAATAATGGGGTCTCCGAGCTTTTCACACCAGCCCGATACGTCGAACTGTGAGCAAAATATGGTAGAAGCATTTTTATAGCGTGCTTCAATGATCTCAAGCAGATCCCTGACCTCAGTTTCCTTCAGCGGAGACAGCAGCCATTCGTCAATGATCAGCAGTGGATTTTTTTTGTATTGGGATATTACTTTACGGATTGTGCCGCTTCCGCGGGCGATAGAAAGATCCACAAGCAATTCCGCAGACGGATATATTTCGCAGTGAAATTGTTACGAACTGCCGCTATTCCCAAAACGCAGGCGAGATAGGTCTTGCCGCTGCACGTGGCACCGAGCAGCATGACATTGTGGCGTTCAGCTATGTAATTACACGTGGAAAGTCTCAAGATCTGGTTCTTATCCAGGTTCCGGTCTGGATGGTACTCAATATCCTCCACACATGCACCGGACTCGGAGAATCCGGCTTGTCTGATCAGCTTATTCAGACGGTTGCTTTTTCTGGTGCACCATTCTTTATCTACGATCAGGCTGAACCGATCTTTAAAGGACATGCTCTGGTACTGGGAGTCAGCTAACTGCTCTTTGAAGGCGGAAGCCATAACACTGAGGTGCATTTCACGCAATTTGTTTACGGTGTTTTCCGTCAGCATCACTTTTTCTTCCTGTCATAGTAGTCCGCACCACGGGTAAACCCATATAGCGAGGAGGAAGAAGCTTGTGCAATCGGTTCGTCCTGCATTTTATCCTGTCCGGAACTCAGAATTGACTGTACATTTTTCAGAGACGGACGGGGCGTATAAGTAAGAGCTTTTCTGCAGGCATTTTTAAGGCGTTCCGGCAAGTATTTGTCGGCAAGTTTAAGAATTCCCATAGCTGCCTTGTAGCCCTGCTGCTCGATCTTGTAGCCGGATAAAATGGCGCGGATAACAGTTTCGGCATTGTTACCGATCTTAGCTGCCCACTTGGCGAAACGCTCACCGTTCCTCTGTACGTACAGCTGGTGGTTAGTCGGCATATGATCTTCAACTGTGCTGTACTGGTTCGCCCTGCCGTAGAGCCTGGGGTGAGAGCAAATGCGGTTTCTGTCAAAGAATATCTCTACAGCTCCCTTCGTAATACGCACATCCACTTTCTGCTTGATGTATTCGTATGGAATGGAGTAATTCATGCCATCAACAGAAATATGGTAGTTCGGTCCGACGGTCG
>LSQX01075362.1_pt1 | contig 15019 bp, 14 predicted proteins | sample 654561 | NCBI WGS metagenome assembly LSQX01 (sample SAMN04489861, study PRJNA283612) | anaerobic digester metagenome | isolation source: 4 biogas reactors fed with cattle manure at either 37C or 55C with and... | place: Denmark: Kongens Lyngby | collected 2014 | reverse complement strand
GAGTTGCTTAAGCCAGGCACTTGTAAAAAAAAGGCTGTGGCTGCGCGTCAAGATTCCTCCTTTCGAAGGAATGACCGAAGGAGGTTTCGGGCGAAAGATTTTTCGCCCCTACCGATGGTGTGCCTACGGTCTAACTTGCGTGGGCCCGGCGCAGTGCCGTAAGATGCTGTGGGGTCTGTCGCACTGTCTTTATTTTCCGGAAAGAGGCTGTCATGTTATCTGCTTATATGCTGCCGGGTATCTCGCCGGTGATTTTCTGGGTCTTTGTATCTGTTGCCATTATCATCCAGGGGATCAGCAAATCCGGTTTTGCCGGAGGCGCCGGTGTGCTGTCGCTGCCTCTCATGATGCTGGTCATGCCTGTGGACAAGGTTGTGGCCTGTCTTTTACCCCTGCTGATTCTGCTGGATTTCAACGCCATTTATCATCACCGGAACAACAAGGACTGGCAAGTCATCAAGCTCATTTATCCGCCGGCGCTCATCGGCATCATTATCGGTGCGCTGGTCTGGTGGTGGATAGGCCGTGCGGGACTGGCAAATTATGAAGGCGCTCTCAAGCGTTTTGTGGGTGTCATCGCCATATTCCTGGCCTTTTATATTCTGGGCAAGGAACTGTCGCTCCAATGGGTGCAAGGACGGAAAGGAGGGAAAAAGATCGGATGGATAGCCGGGCTCTTTGCGGGATTTTCCTCCACCATCGCCCACGCAGCCGGACCCATTGTGAGCCTCTTCGTCTTCTCACAGGATCTGGGTAAAACGCTCTTCGTGGGAACTGTCGCCTGGGCCTTCACGCTCATCAATCTGACGAAGCTTCCTTTTTATGTGGCCGCTGATCTCATTGATTATTCAGTTCTGCAATTTGATCTCTTCCTGCTGCCTCTGGTTCCTCTGGGCTCCTGGCTGGGCAAATGGCTGCATCAGATTGTCTCTGAAAAAGTCTTCAACCGCATCATCATGATGCTGACTCTTCTTGCGGGCATCCAGCTTCTTTTCAATGTGAATCTGGTCCGCAGCTTTCTTGAATGGTTCCACTGACTCATGTAAACGCCGCGTTTACCATTGATCTTCAAGCATGCCGTTTCATGTATAGTGATTTAAAAGGGGGACAGGCCTTTTCGCCTTCTTCTGTTGCAGTTGTTTTCCTTTAAAGGTGAAGGCTTCAACTGCAAGGGGAGGAGAAGAAGCATGACATTCAGTGAATTGCGACAGGGCGAAAAATGGATGACTGAAGAGGAGCGGAAAGTCCACAGACGTTTTGCCATGACGATGAAGAAATTTTTGAAGGATCATGGTGTTGCGACATCACCTTTGCTGATTTTCCGTGTCAGTGATATTGCCATGCAATGGCTTGTGGTGCGCCGTCTGGAAAACAGTCTCTTTCAGTCGGAAGATGATGAGCAGGGCGGTTTGCCTACGGTCACCACGGCACTGGCGGATCATATAGGCAAAGGGCGGGAACGTCTGCGCAAAGCCATCCGGGAGCTGGAAGACGCCTGTGCCCGCCTGGGTACGCCCATCGATGCGGGACTTGCCGATGAGATGGCGCCACTCATGCGTGAAACCCGGGAGCTCATGGATGGTGCAGACTTTTCCGGGAAAGAAGAGTGATTGTTCTCAATGGTGGGTCGGGGAGTTTTGCAAAGCCCTTTTAATTTCAGGCGTCTTCTGACATAATAAGATGGAGCTTAACCGACAGGGAGAACAGCCATGAACACCTTTTTCCGATCCATTTCACTTCTCTGCATTTTTTCGGGTCTTCTTCTGCTGACAAATGGCTGTGCGAGTCATCCCAAACCACCACGGGGCGTCTCTTCCTTCGATCGGCAGATGGAAGTTTCGGCCTATGATGCGGGCAAAAAGTCGACCAACTGGAAGAGGAACTGGCTGCTCCAGCCTGTGGTGGCGAGTGGCCCGAACAAGGGTAAACCGAAAAAAGTGGGTGTCACCGCCAGCGGCACAAAGGCGAAGCCGGGTACGCTTGCAGCCGATACGCAGCATTATCCTTTCGGCACCATCATGTATATTCCGGGCTACGGCTATGGTCGTGTGGAAGACCGGGGCGGTGCCGTCAAGGGACCGGATAAGGTGGATGTCTTTTTCAAGAGCCGCAAGCAGGCTTTGAAGTGGGGCCGTCAACGATTGAAAGTACGTGTGTGGCCTCTGCGCTGAGGCGGCGGCAAATTTACGGTTCCGAAATCACGTCGCTGAGAAAAAGATCGATGAGCTCGGGGAGGGTCCTGTCGTGGACCACTGCATTCCAGGCGCCATGTTCCGCCAGGGGCACGGGGAAAAAATAGTGGGGGATGGAGAATTTTCTGCAGAGCGTATCAATATTGAGGGCCGGGGTGAGGCTGTATCCGATGAAATAATCCTGCTCACCGTGGACACTCATGATGGGTGGTGTATGAGCTCCGAAGAGTTCCGGAAAATAATCAGCTGTGCCCCAGAGATTGACGATGGCCGCCACAGGGACGGAAGCGGATTCGGGAGGCGCAACGCCCACGGCGAGAGCAATGACTGATCCGGCGCTGTCGCCCATAAGCGTTATATGCTCCGGGTCAATATGATAGTCGGCACCGTGATCGTGAATATGGCGCAGGGCCTTTTTCACATCCTGAAGGGCGGGAGCCATGCGTTCAAGAAAGGGCGTTTTCTTTTCCAGTTCAGGAGAGAGGTTCAGGGCGGGCAGGCGATAATCCAGCAGGAAACAGGTGTAGCCCCGTTGGGCGAGGCTGTGGGCCAGTTTCCGTTGCATCTCCTGTTTGCGGGCACCTTCGGGGATGCGTCCGCCCGGCACGATGACAATGGCCCGTTGCGGCTCATCGGAGGGTTTCTGGCCCCGGATGATATCCATGAACAGTGCGGGCGAAGCATCGGCTTCACCCTGAGCATAGAGGATGTCGGAAAGAAGCTCCACCTTCACTTTTCGTTGCAGTCCTGCACATCCGGAGAGGGCGAGAAGCAGACAGAGGAAGCATGAACATATACAGGATGAGTAACGCATGGGCTTATGATACTCTTTTTTTGCAGAGAGGAACACATTTTATCTGATCAGCTGTTTTTGGGGTGATCAGAAGGGCGGGAAGAAATAAGGAGGGACAGAAGGGTGAAGCAGGAAGAAGCCGGGATATATGAGGAGGCTTTTCTCAAAGAGCAGGGGCTTGAGGGGGAAGCACTGGCGAAATGGCTGGAAATAGCGAGCCGCGAATCTTTTGCTGGCCGCCATTTTCAGAATCGCAACGGAGAGCCCTGGAAAGTGCGCCCCTATCAGCGGCGGTCACTGGAATCCCGGGCCATACGGAAGGTTCATTGTGATGGCCGTGATGTGGGCAAGACAGCGGAAATAGAAATCATCGCCTGTTGGGCTCTGGTCGCCTGTCCGGACAGAGAAATGCTCATTGCGACACAATGTGAAAACCATCTCTTTCCGCTCATGAACAGACTTGCCCGACGATTCAGGACAACCCCTGCTTTTGCACCTTCCCTCGTGGAGATGCGCCGCTCTCCTTCCTGGCATTTCCGATTTTCCAACAACTTCGTGCTCTGGGGACGTATTGCCGGACCGCGGGGCATTAATTTTCAGGGGATGCACGTGGACTGGCAGATTGTGGACGAGGCGCAGGAAATGACGGAGTCGAGCTGGGGCGAATTGTATCAGGCCCTCAATGGGGGAGGCCGCCGCTGGGTCTATGGCGTGCCCAACGGACTGCGCAACAGTTTCTATCGCATGACCCAGGAGCCCGGTGCGGAACAATACAACTGGAGCAGCAAGGAGAATCCGGAATTCACGGAGGAAAAGGATGCGGAACTGATGCGCCTCTATGGCGGCAAGAATTCACCGGGATATATTCATCGGGTACTGGGTCTGCATGGAGAACCGAGTCATGCCGTTTTTTCTCTGGATGATTATCTGGCCTGTGTGGATGAGAGCCGGGAGCTGTCAACGGTCATCCTGCAGGAGGGCGATTCTTTTGAGGCGCCCATGGGTATTCAGACAGGGGAGTATTATCTGGGCTGTGATCTGGGTTATGCCCGTGATCCCTCTGAATTTGTTGTCTATCGCAATGCGCCGCCCTATCTGATCCAGGAGTTCCGTGTGCGCCTGGAAAAGGTGAATTACAAGCGGCAGGAGGAGATTATTGTGGCTCTGGATCGGGCGTATCATTTCCGGGCCATGGGTATCGATGCGGGGAACAGCGGTCGTGCTGTGGCGCATATGCTCATGACCCGGGGCCGGGACTGGTGTGCCCGGGTGCATGCGCTGGAATTCGGATCCACAGTTGATCTGGAGATCATGCCTGATGGAAGACGGGCCCGACGGCGTGCGAAAGAGTTCATGACGGAACTGATTCAACGGCGTCTGTCGGAGAGAACATTGGTATTTCCGCCTGATCCCGATCGGGAGGCCCAGTATGCGGCCCATACTTATTCGGTGAATGCACAGGGGCTGATCGTCTATGAAAAAGGGGATGATCATCTTATTGATGCGGACCGCTGCGCGCTGTTCTGTCATTATCTGGATACGCGGGAACCTGAAGCGGATCGGCGGGTGATGTTGCCGCCGGAGGTGTTTTTGTTTTGAGTTTTTTTAACCGGATCATTCATGGAGAAATACTTCTATAACCGAAGAAATAGCCCTGACACAACGCCCCTTTGAACCATAGATACACACTGATTTCGAAAGCATAGCGCCCGCACTGTTAAATTATTAGACTTCTTCGAAAAAATGATGGAAGATGACGGGTAGTAGCACAGAGAAAGGAAATGACTTTCATAAAAGCAACTTGCCAAATATGGTTCAACTGTGTTACATTGCGTATAGTTAAGGAAACACAGAATGAACCCAGGCAACGACAACAATAAACAGAACATCGGTGGCTTCCGGTGTTCTGTTTTATTTTCAGAAAGGAGAGTAATGGAGAAAGAAACAAAAGAAAGAAAAGACGATGACCTGCTATATCTGCAAGAGATCGTTGAAGAGCTGGTCAAGTTGAGTGGTCTGAAACGAAGCAGACAGACCGTAGCGCGTTGGTTGAATTCCGGGGAGATCCCCACTGTTGTAATCATGGGTCGGCGTTATGTTCGATATGCTGACCTCAAAGCCTATGTAGGCAAGAAGAATTAAACTTCGCAGATAAACCACGAAGGTAGGTCGGGCACGAAGCTTCTCTAAGAAATGGGACAGAAAGGCTGATGCCTCTCACGGAGACTGTTGATTGCCTAAAGTCTCTTATGTATACCAGAACATGCCTATGCCTCTCCCACATCCGACTGATCCGACTGATCCGACGGATGTGGGAGGGGCGGGGGTTGGTTCTGGGCATTACTGCGGGGTCAGTGGACCAAGTGGATCAAGTGGGCACGGCATGCCGTGCCCCTACCTGCCGTCGCTCCTCGCTCCTCGTTCCTCGCCCCTCGTTCCTCGCTCTTCGTCCCTCGCTCCTCGCCCCTCGCTTCTCGCCCCTCGCTTCTCGCTCTTCGTCCCTCGCCCCTCGCCTCTCTCTTTCTATCTCTGTGGTGAAAAACATTCCCCGTATTTTCTGCTCTTGGGGTAGAATGTAAGACATAAATCAAGTTTTGACTTTGAAAGGATGCATCTCATGACCACTTCCCCTCAAGAAAAAGAATGGATGATTTACGGTGTGAACGGCTATACAGGCCGGCATTGTGCTGAAGAGGCCTTGAACCGGGGGCTTCGTCCTGTTCTGGCGGGGCGCAATGAAAAGGCTGTCTCCGCTCTGGCGAAAAAGCTTCATCTGCCCTATAAGATTTTTGATCTGGAAAGTGCGGAGGTTGTCGCTGTGGCTTTGAAGGGCATGAGCGTGGTATTGAACTGTGCGGGTCCTTTCTCGGCGACAGCGGAGGTTTTTCTCGCAGCCTGCATGCAGACGGGTTGCCATTATATGGATGTGACGGGCGAGATCTCCGTTTTTGAATATGTCCACAAAATGAACCGACGCTGGGCATCGAAAAATGTTCTGGCCTTGCCCGGTGTGGGTTTTGATGTGGTTCCTTCCGATTGCATTGCCGCCATGCTCAAAGATGCCCTTCCCGACGCCACCCATCTGACCATGGCTTTCAAATCGAAGAGCGGGCGGGTGAGTCCCGGAACGGCCAAGACCATTCTGGAAGGTTTTGCTCAAGGCGGTGCCATACGCCGTGACGGTAAACTGACGAAGATCCCCATAGTGTCTCTCTCCCGCAAGATTCCCTATGCCAGCGGCGAATCCCTTTCCGTGTCCATTCCCTGGGGTGACGTATCCACGGCCTTCTATTCCACAGGGATTCCCAATATAGAGTTTTATACGGCTGTGCCCGGAATGCGTCTGTTACAGATGAAAATGATGCGTTATTTTTCGCTGCTGATCCGGCTCGGGCTGGTGCAGCGTCTGGTGAAGTGGTGGATAGGCTTTTCGGTGAAGGGCCCTGAAATGTCGGAGCGGCAAAGCGATTCCACGGAACTTTATGGCGAGGTGGTGAACGCGGCCGGTGAAAAGAAGGCGCTGGTCATGTCCACGCCCAATGGCTATGACCTGACATTTGATGCGGCCGTGAGTGCCGTGGAGCGCTGCCTGTCTCTGGAGAAAGTGGAGGCGGGCGCTCAGACACCTTCCTCCGCTTTCGGAAAAGACTTCGTCACCTCATTGAAAGGCGTGAAGATACAGTGGCTGGCTTGAGTCTGATCGCTTGTATGAAGCGTCAGCCCATGAGTTCCTCATAGGCGTCGAAAGAACCGGAGACCATGCGTTCCACGGAGAATTTTTCCCGGACAAAAGAGATGGCTTTTTCCGCCATTGCCCGGGCTTCTTCACGATTTTTCAGTGAGCGGATCATGGCCTCGGCCAGTGCCTCATCATCGCGGGGAGCGACCAGATAGCCCGTTTCTCCGGGAACAACCATTTCCCGGGCACCGCCCGCTTCAGCGGCCACAACGGGTGTTCCCGAGGCGAGTGCTTCGAGAATGGAAGTGCCCAATCCTTCCGACCAGCTGGAAGAAATATAGAGGTCGGCTGTGCGGGTGATTCCCGGCGCATCGTTGCGATAGCCCAGAAAATGGACGGACTCCGTCAGATTGAGCTGCGTGCGTCGGGCTTCCAGTTTCTCCCGTAAAGGTCCCTCTCCGGCAATGCAGAGTTGCGCATCAGGAAATTCTTTGCGTACTCTTGCGAAGGCATCGAGCAGATTGGCATGGTCCTTATGGTCCACGAGCGAGCCGGCGGAGAAGAGGAAGGGGACGTCCGGTGGGATGGAAAGGGATTCTCTGGAAACAGGAGGCATCTCCGCCCGGGCAATATCCACAGCGCTGTGAACGGTTTTGATCTGCGGAGCGCTCAGGCCGTAGTCATTGAGGGTGTCCGCCACTTTTTGGGATACACAGAGGATACGGTCAGCGCTTTTATATTTCCAGCGGTTGAGGAAATGGCTTTTCGGGGTGAAATTCACGCGCCGGGTCACGACTACCTGATGCCGACCACCGAAGAGTCGGGCCAGTACGGCGATGCCATGGGCGTGGCTCGCATGGGCATGGACAATATCCACCTCGTGGCGATTGACGATGCTGGCCAGTTTCCAGGCTGAATACAGATCCAGTTCACCCCGCAAGGGAAGGGGGATACGGAGGAGCTCTTTTTCTTCCTCATGCATCTGAATGAAGGGGCGGCCCGGCCTGCCGATGACCAGACAGCGCACCCCGCGATCCAGCAGGCCCCGCACGAGCCAGGTGGCCTGTTGTTCTCCACCGCGCAGGCTGTCCTGTTCATCGAGATGGGCTACGGTCAGCATGAGGTATCATCCTTCCCTGATTGCTTTTCATGAACAAGCCGCTCATAGACTTCCAGTGTGCGGCGGACAAAAACATCGCTGCTGAATTCGGCCTGCACTCTTTCGATGCCCTTTTCAGCCATGGTTGTACGGAGGGCGGGATCATCCAGAAGTGTTTTCAGTGCTTCAGCCAGCGGCTCCACGGTTCCGGCGGGGATGATCAGACCTTCCACGCCCTCGTCGATGATTTCCGTGAGTCCTCCATAATCGGAAGCGATGAGCGGAATCCCGGCGGCCATCTGTTCTTTCATGCTGAAAGAGGAGGTGTCGCAGTCAATGGAAGGTTGTGTGCCCATATCAAAAGCCTGGATGCAATAGTCCATGTCTTCGCGAAAGCCCAGGAACTGCACACGGTCGGCAATGCCCAGTTCTGTGGCCTGATCGCGCAGCTCCTGTTCAAGCACACCCTGCCCCAGCACGGCGATCTTCAGTTGCGGATACTGATCTTTGAGCAGGGCTGCAGCCTGAAAGAGGAAAGTGTGGCCTTTGGCGGGGACCAGCCGGGCCACGATACCGCAAACCACGTCTTCATCACTGTATCCGAATTCTTCCCGGGCCCGGCGTCGCGCTTCGGCGTCAGCGCGATAGAGATTGGCATCCACGCCGTTATGAATGGTGAGCAGTCTGTCGGCCAGAAATACGGGGTGCCGCTCCAGATCCTCCCGGACCGTATGACATACGACAATCTGAAAGTCCGTATATCGCCGGTTCAGAATACGGTTGGGCCGGTTGTCGTTAACCTTGTAGGTATTATGCCGGGTCCGGACGAGGGCTGTGGGCCTCTGGAGCCAGGCATTGGCAACGGCAAAAGTCCAGTGATCCTGTGATCCGTTTACATGGAGGATATGGGGTTTTTCTTCCCGGATGAAACGGCTGGCTTCCCGATGATCATGAAGCCAGCCTCTCATGCGAACTCCGCCGCGAAACTGAAAGCTGTCCAGTGTCTCGGCAAAGCCGCGGGCATGGTCGGCAAGAACGCTTCCGGGCCGGCAGGCAATGGTTACCCGATGGCCCAGCGCATGAAGCCCCCGGGTCAGGGTCGCCACATAGCGCACCTGTCCGCCTCCATGGAGATGGGGATCAGCAATCATGATATGCAAGGGTGAATGGGACATGGCATCCTCTTTGACAGACGGTTACCTGTCCGCTTTCCGGGACCTCATAACCGTCGCTTTTATTCTTCTCCGGTATCCGGGGCCGTCACTTCTTCTTCGTTCCCGGTCTCGGGGCGCAACTGATCATCCAGCAGTGTTTCCACGCGCTGGTTGGCGACGTCCAGCGCCTGCATGGCCAGCGTCAATTCGTTGTCCACTTCCTCATAATCATCGTTGCGTGTAATCTGTATTTTGCCTTTTTTTGACATGATACTTTCACCAGGCTCTTTTCTGTCCTGGCTCCGGGGTATGTCATCCTGTACTCAGCGTACGAGGAGGACGGGACACTGGGCCTGGTTCAGCACATGAGAAGTGGTGCTTCCCAGAACCATCTCATAGAGTTTACTGCGGCCGTAGGCGCCGATGACCAGAAGCCCTGCTTTCTGTTCTTCCGCAAAGCGCAGGATCTGCTCATCAGCTTCGCCGCTTCTTCTTTCGAATCCGGCCACAGTCGGATGTTCATGAAGATATTCGCGTGCATCATCGAGCCAGCCCTGAGCTGTTTCATCGCCCACGGAAAGCAACTGAAAAGGCCGGTTTTCATGTTCAGCCAGTTCCGCAGCGAATCGCAGGGCTTTTTTCGCCTGTCGCGAGCCGTCATAAGCGACCACCATCTGATCGGATTCGGGGACCTTGCCACTCACGACCAGGACGGGAATGGGCGAGCGACGCACAACGGCTTCTGTAGTGGAGCCCATGAGCCCTTCGAGGAAGGGCGCATGTTCACCACCGCGACCCATGACAATCAGGTCGGCCAGGTGGGCATGTTCCACAATCACCCGATGGACGAGCCCCGTCCGCAGAAGGATATCGGTGGTGATCCCTTCGCTTTCGCAGAGAGATCCTGTTTTTTTCAGAGCTTCCTCGCCCCGGTCTTCCAGAAGCCGGGAGATGATGCCCTGATAATTCATGAAAGGAACGGAACCGAGGGATGCGGAAAGATCACGTACGACGGGACCTTCCAGCAGCTTGATATCCACCACATAGAGCAGGGTCATGGCCGCGCCGTGTTTTTTCGCCATGAGAGCGGCATAACGCACTGCGGCCAGAGAAGCTTCGCTGCCGTCTGTTGCGGCTAAAACTCGCCTGATCATAGCTCCAGCATGCCTTTGGTAGAGGGTACGTCTGTAACCCGGGGATCCATTTCCACAGCGCGACGCAGTGCCCGGCCGAAGGCTTTGAACAGAGCCTCCAGACAATGGTGCAGGTTCTTTCCGTAACGCAATTCCATATGCAGGGTCATGCGGCTTGCAACGGCAATGGCTCTGAAAAACTCTTCGCCCAGTTCCGCATCAAAGCCGCCCGGGCTGCCGACGGGCAGGTCTCCCCGGAATACCAGAAAAGGGCGTCCGGAAATATCAATGCTCGCCTCGGCCAGAGCCTCATCCATGGGAACGACGGCATTGGCATAGCGCGTAATCCCTTTAGGTGAGCCCAGAGCCTGCAGGAGAGCCTGACCCAGACAGATGCCTGTGTCTTCCACGGTATGATGGGGATCCACCTGGAGATCGCCGTCCACGTGAACACGCATATCCAGCAGTCCGTGCCGGGCTATATGGTCGAGCATGTGATCAAAGAAACCGTGGTTCGTATCGATGTCCGCCTGACCCGTGCCATCGAGATTCACTTCAATTTCAATGGAGGTTTCCCGGGTCTTGCGTTGAATTTGACCGTAACGGCCATTTTTGTTGACTGTCATGGAAGGACTCCTTCTAGCGACCGAGAACCAGCCTTTCCGCAAGAAAAGCCGGCAGTTCCGCATCACGAACACGCTTGCTGGCGCGCTCGGCATCATAGGGGACCCGCACCAGTTCATAGCTCATCTCTTCCGTATCCAACAGACCGAAGGCGGCCTGGGAATTTTCATCGCGGGGTTGACCCACGGAACCCGGATTGATGAAATAGGGTTTGCCGGGCTCAAGTTTGAAAAGACCCTGGCCACTGACGGGAACAGGTCCTTCTTCGGCAAAAATCACAGGCATGTGCGTATGGCCCATAAAACAGATATTGCAATTCTGTTCTTCCAGAAAATATTTGTGAGGCAGCGTATCTTCCCAGGCGAAAAGATAGACGTTGTGATTTTTCGGAGCTCCGTGAACACAGGTGAATGATCCGTAATTCAGGGAATCGGGCAGGCTGTACAGCCAGTCGCGGGCTTCATCCGTGAGTTGTTCTCGGGTCCAGATGGCCGCTGTCAGCGCCACGGGGTTGAAGCCCCAGGGCTCTTCCAGCCCGCAGGCCACGGCATCATGGTTGCCGAGAATTGTTTGGATGTCCCTGTCCGCAAGCAGCTGAACACATTCGTTGGGCGTGGCATTGTAGCCCACCACATCGCCCAGACAGACCGTCTGGTCCACTCCCAGGCTGTCGATACGTTCCAATACTTTTTCCAGAGCATCGATGTTGGCATGAACATCAGACATGATTGCATATATCACAGAAATGAACTCCCGTTCGGCGCTCAGGGTCGACACGTTACAATTATGCCGTCCGGAACTGATTTTCAATAAAAGCCGATCAAAGGTATATTTTGCACACTCTGAAGGGGAGTAATCAAATAATGGCGGGATTCAGGAAAATAATCACGGGAGCCGGGCCGGGACTTTCGCCGGGATTTTAAAAAAATAAGGGCCGGGAATGTTCATTTGAAACACTGTGTTTGGTTTAAAGCTGGTGCAAATTCATTGAGCTGTGGTGGCTGCGGGTATGTGCATAACTGAAGAAAGACCCTGTTATGCCCAAAAAGGATGTCCTGCAGACTCTCCTTCTCACCTGCGCCCTCATGCTTTTCTTTCTGATCCCGGCTCAGGCACTTTATTCAGGTCAAAATGGCAAAGGCACTCCGGCCAATCCTTTCCGTATCAGCACGATTGCTCATTGGCAACAATTGGAAACTGAGGAACGGCATTGGGACAAATATTACAGTTTGCAAAATGATCTGGACTTTGCAGAGGAAGAGCGTACCCCTGTCGGCACCTTCCAGAAGCCCTTTACAGGCCATTTTACCGGAAATGATAAAGAACTGAGAAACTTCAAGCTTTCCTCCCCCGTGGTGGATAACGGGCTTTTCGGTATGATTGGCACCGGAGCTGAGGTGACTTCCCTGCGTCTGAGGGGTGTGTTTGTAGGTGGCGGAGGCAGCTCCGGTGCATTGGCGGGGCGCGTTCACGAAGGCTTCATTCACAGCTGTCACGTAACGGAAGCACAGGCCCAGGGCCATACGGTGGGTGGTCTCGTGGGAAAGCTTGAGGGCGCCAGTGTGGAGGATTGCTCTGCGGCTGCAGAAGTGCGGAGTACCGGTCCGTCTGGCGTGCTTGTTGGTGCTGCATCACCGGTGGACAATGGTGCAGAAGTTGTGTTCAGCAGTATTTCCCGGTGTGAAGTGTCGGGCGGGAAAGCAACGGGTATCCGTCAAATTGGCGGACTTGTCGGCTTGTCGGAAGCAGCACAGCTCTCCGATTGTATTGTCGATGCCGAGGTTGAAGGGACAGACAAGGTGGGAGGGCTCGCGGGTCACCAAATCGGTGGTGTCATCGCAGGGTGCACCGTCCATATGGACTGCAGCGCTTCCGACGATGTGGGCGGTATTGCTGGCTTGATCGAAGGGGAAAGCTGGATTCAATTTTGCTCTGTCACAGGTGAAGTGACTTGTATTTATGAAAATGGAGGTGGTCTGGCTGGGCGTTCCCTGGAAGGAATGTTTAACAGCTGTGCCGTTGACAGTGCTGTGACAGGCAAGGATCACACGGGAGGCCTGGTTGGAAAGGCTTCCGATTCTTTTTTCCAGTTCTGTGAATTTGACGGTTCTGTTTCCGGGTCCAGTTATACAGGCGGATTTGTCGGCTCCCTTGTCACCTCGAATATCATTTTTGGAGAAGTGAAGGGCTCCGTCCTGGGAAAACAAGATACAGGCGGTATTGTCGGGCGTTTTGAAGATGGAGGTATTCAGAACTGCCAGGTTGAAAACACTGTTCTGGGTTTGTCTTCCCGCACAGGCGGCATTGTCGGCTACGGTGAAGATATCATTATCACCGCTATGGAAGTGAATAACGGCGTTCAAGGCCTGGGTTCCCATACGGGCGGGCTCGTCGGATATTGTGAGAATGTCTTCATTGACGCTATAACAGCAGCCACAGAAGTTCAGGGAAAAAATATGACTGGCGGTCTGGTGGGTGCTGCGCCACGGTTTACAACTATTGAAAATGCCAATGTGAATGCCATAGTTGTTGGTGAAGAAGCAGTCGGTGGCCTCGTTGGCGAAATGAGACGGGGTTCTTTGTCATCTGTTAAAGTTCATGGTGACGTACAGGGAGTGAAGCAGGTTGGCGGTGCTGTCGGTCTGGCTGCCGAAAGCGCAAACCTTAACGAGGTGACTTCTTTTAATTCTGTTGCAGGCGAAACAGAAACTGGCGGCCTGGTGGGACTTTTGGAAGAAGGGCTGATTGTCCTGTGTACTTCTTACAGTGCTGTAAAGGGCAATACCTTCACGGGTGGTATTGTCGGTCGTGCCGAAGCTGGCGACCTGAGGCGCAGCACTTCGCTCGGATCGGTGAGAGGTGGAGATTATACAGGAGGCTTTGTCGGAGACTCTGAGATGAATCTTGACAGAGTGTATTCATCCTCCAATGTGACAGGAACAGATTATGTGGGCGGTCTGGTGGGGCGGGCATCGGGCGATATTTCAGGCTGCAACGCAAAAGGCCGGGTGATGGGCAACAACAAAGTGGGTGGTCTCGTGGGGCTTTATAGCGGCGGGAATATAGGGGTTTGTTTTTCTGAAGCGACTGTATTCGCTCAAAAGGACAGTGGCGGCTTAATCGGGAGTAATGCGCAAGAGGGACTTGTGAAAGACTGTTATGCCACAGGCACAGTGCGAGGGGATGAAGTGGTGGGCGGTCTCATAGGTGACAACGGCGGGTGGGTGGTGAACAGCTATGCCATAGCCCGTGTACTCGGACAAAAGGATCCGGGTGGTCTGGTGGGAAAGGGACCTTCGAGACAGGTTGCTGATTGTTATTGGAATACAGAAACATCTGGTGTAAATATAAGTGCCGGCGGATATCCGGCTACAACAGCTGAGATGCGATTTCCCTTTGGTGAAGAAATGTATGCAGACTGGGACTTTGAGGATATCTGGGGGTTTCGTGAAGACGATATCATCAATAATGGTTTTCCTTATCTGCAAAAGAATGTGGGTTCGGTGCGGCTGCACAACTTTCACCCGGTGGACTCGAATGAGAATTGGCATATAGATGAAGATGAAAAAGAGTTCTCTTTGATTCGATGGCAATCGGGTGATATGGCATTGGAAACAGCCATGCGTGCTCTTTATATCTTCCGGAAAGGGGGATTTTATCGCTATGATCCCAGTCTGCTGCAGCCGGAATCCTGGGTTTGGATTGAAGAGCCGGAAGATCTGTAAAACAGGAAGTTTTTTTTTCTTTGAACCATGTAGATGCAGAGGATTCAGAGAATCCGATGAAAGCCCGTATAAATGGCGAGAAGAGAATAGAGACCGAAAACAAACGATATAAGAGGGCGGACATCCTCCTTAAAGTCTCCCAATCTGGCTCCCGGTCTTTTTTGCGTTGTTGTGGCTGAAAGCTTTGATAGACGGGCCGGGTCGCAAAAAACCGGCATGACGGCGGGAGTATGTCTTGAGGCATATGAGAGACTTGAAGGGATCAGTGGTCTCCGGGGAGTCGGTCGGATCGGACGGATCGGTCGGATCAGTCGGATGTGGGAGGGGCGCAGATGTTATTCTTTAGAAATCAGTGTTTATCAGTGTGCATCTGTGGTTGCGGCTGTGCTGTGAATCTTCGTGTCCGTCGTGACTGCGTGGTCGCTTTTCCTCTCCGTGTTACTACCCGTTAAGTTGCATTATTTTTTCGAAGAAGTTTGTGTTGCTGACTGTGCAAGTCATTTATGTTCAAGATATTGTGAGATCCCGGATTGGCAAGGTATCTTGTGATAATCACGAACAAATAGTGCCTTGGGGAACCCTGAAAGACTTTGATATTCACTCCTGGGAACGCCAATTTC
>LSQX01041854.1_pt1 | contig 15019 bp, 12 predicted proteins | sample 654561 | NCBI WGS metagenome assembly LSQX01 (sample SAMN04489861, study PRJNA283612) | anaerobic digester metagenome | isolation source: 4 biogas reactors fed with cattle manure at either 37C or 55C with and... | place: Denmark: Kongens Lyngby | collected 2014 | reverse complement strand
CGGGAGCCTTCACCGGGGCCAAAAAAGGAGGCCGGGCCGGTTACTTCGAACTGGCCGAGGGGGGGACGATCCTCCTGGATGAAATCAGCGAGCTGCCCTTCAGTTTACAAGCCAATCTTTTGAGGGTGATTGAGTGCAAGGAAATAATACGGGTGGGCGGGGAAAAGACCATCCCCGTCGATGTACGCGTAATCGCCGCCACCAACCGGGATGTAGCCCAACTGGTGGCCAGCGGCCAGTTCCGGGAAGACCTCTACTATCGCCTCAACGTGGTGCCGATGGAAGTGCCGCCTTTACGGATCCGCAAGGAAGAGATACCACTGCTGGTCGCTCATTTCATCAAGCTGTTTAACAAGAAATACGACCTGCACAAGGAATTGCTGTCTGATGCCATTGATGATTTGATGAATTACAACTGGCCTGGCAATGTTCGAGAACTGGAGAATGTTATCGAGCGGATGATCGTCACTATCCCCAGGGATGTGCTGACCGGACAAGACCTGCCCATTAATCTGAAAAACCCCCTGCGCCAGGACATCCATCCCCAGATATCCGTCGAAGGGGTGCTTCCCATTAGAGACGCGGTGGAATTTGTTGAAAAGGAAATCATCTCCCATGCCTACAGCCGTTACCGGGTTACCCGCGAGGTCGCCAAGCAGCTCGGCATCGACTCTTCCACGGTATTGCGCAAGGCGGCCAAATACGGTATATCCCTTACTGATCCTCCCAAGGATAATGAATAAAAACTGGATTTCGTCATGATATTTCGGCCCGGATCAGATTCATATTGAAAGCCAAGACCCGCCAGCAGGACCCGCCAGGGTCTTTCTTTTTTTTTGCCCATCATGCAAGATTCCCGGTAATTATGCCACTCCTGGCCCGATTCCCCAGGCAGATTTGCCTGCACGAAAATTGATTGGTCTGACCTGAGATCAAACGATAAGGCCCAGATCATGGCATTTGTAAAAACGTTCCAGAAACACGAAGCAATACTGCACGGGATGAAGGCAATAATGCTTAATTTCAATAGAGTGAGCACTGCCAAATTGCCGCTGTTTGGATTGTGAAGCGCTTAACAAGGCCGGTAAAATGGGCTTGGTTGATCTGGCACAGCCCTTGCGACTGGTCCAGGTAAAGGGACCATGCCTCATATATTCAGCGTTCCAGGATCGGCCATCGGAATGATAGCGGGACCATTTATGCCGGGACATCGGAGGTAATGAAACTGGTCATCAGCCGTGGTCTGGGGCTGTAATCCCAGAAAGGAGAGGAAAGAGGATGAAGATTGAAGGAAAAACGGCTTTGGTTTCCGGCGGAGCATCCGGTTTGGGTGAAGCCGCTGCCCGGATGTTGGCCGCCAAAGGTGCCCAAGTGGTAATAATTGATCTTAATGAAGAGGCTGGTGCGGTCATAGCCCGGGAACTGGGCGCAAAGGTAGCTTTTTGCAAGGCTGATATTACCGCAGCGGATCAGGTCCAGGCCGCAGTTGATTTGGCCCAGCAGCAATACGGGCAGATCGACATCGCCATCAACTGCGCGGGGATAGCCCCGGGAGCAAAATTGGTCAGCAAAAAGGGACCGCATGATCTGGGGCTATTTCGCAAAACCCTGGAAGTAAATGTGGTGGGGCCTTTCAACGTGATGCGGCTGGCGGCCGCCAAGATGATCGAGAATAAACTGAATGACGAAGGCGGCCGGGGGGTAATGATCAACACCGCCTCCATTGCCGCCGTTGACGGCCAGGTGGGCCAAACTGCCTACGCTGCCAGTAAAGCCGCCCTGGTGGGTATGACCCTGCCGGTGGCCCGGGACCTCTCCGAAATGGGGATTCGCATCTGCACCATTGCCCCCGGGCTTTACCGGACCCCGATGATGGCCAGCCTGGCTGAAAACATTCAGGAAGCGCTGGGCAAGATGGTGCCTTTCCCCTCCCGATTGGGGAAACCCGAGGAATTTGCCCTGCTGGCGGAGCAGATCATTGAAAATCCCATGTTGAACGGGGAGACCATCCGGTTGGACGGGGCGCTTCGTTTGGCTCCCAAATAGGGCGAAATAGAATACTGACATTTATTCTGGCCCTCTAAGCGGCGGCAAGGTTTAATCCCGAAGAAGATCAAAAGGAGGAATCAATAATGAGAAGAGTAGCAGTCATAGGTACTGGTCATTCCAAGTTTTGTTTCAATTCGCCTAAGACCTCTCTGGAGATGCTGGCTGAAGTATCCCTGGATGCTATGAATGAAGCCAACATTACTCCGAAGGACGTACAGGCGATCAATGTGGGCAATGTTCTGGGGCCTTTTGAGGAAGGTCAGGGTATGATCCAATCGTTTTTCGCCAATGATATAGGCTGCTTCAATGTGGCTGCCAGCCGCTTCGAAGGAGCTTGCGCTTCCGGGAGTATGGCGGTAAGAGACGCGGTCATGTGGGTAGCTTCCGGATACTATGACATCATGCTGGTGGGCGGGACCGAAAAGAGCACCGCCATGACTACCGGTTTGGCCACGCGTACCTTTGCCATGTACGGTGATTCCCGTTATGAATTCCCGTCTGGCTTTACCTTCCCGGCCGTTTTTGCGTTGCTGGCGCACCTCTATTCGAACCAATATAATATTCCGCTGGCCACCCTTAAAGAGCAGATGGCGGCGGTATCAGTACAATCCCATGAATACGCTATGAAAAATCCCAACGCCCAGATTCAAAAGCCGATCACCAAAGAAGACGTGCTGAAGAGTTTTATGGTATCTACCCCCATCCAATTGCAGGATGCCTGCCCCTTTTCGGACGGGGCGGCAGCGGTGGTCATAGCTTCCGAGGAAGTGGCCAAGAAACTGGTTAAAAGACCCGTTTACTTTGCCGGGCTAGGGCAGGCGTCTTCCGGCAAATTGAGTTCGCAGTACAAATACCTGCCCCGCATCCGTGCCCGGGAATTGGCCAGCCAGCAGTCCTATAGAATGGCCGGCCTTACCCCTCAGGATATGGATATCTGTGAATTGCATGACTGTTTCAGCATCGCGGCCATGATCGCTGCGGAAGGGCTGGGATTCTTCGAATACGGCAAATCCGGGGCAGCGTGGGAAAAAGGAGAGACCAGGCTTGGAGGCAAGATACCCATCAATATATCCGGGGGCTTAAAGGCTAAAGGACATCCCATTGGAGCTACCGGTGTTTCTCAGGTTTATGAGATAACCCGGCAATTAAGGGGCGACATGGCGGAGCAGGGGCGGCAGGTCGAGGGAGCCAAATACGGGATCGTTGACACCCTGGGAGGGGACGGAGTCCTGCTCAGCATGATTTTGACCAATCAATAAAGGAGGTAGACGGTGATGGATTACAAGCTGACCTGGCAAGAATACAACAAATCACTAAAAAAGGACAAATTATTGGGATTAAAGTGTACCGATTGCGGGAATATTACCTGTCCCCCGATGATGGTCTGCGCCGAATGCGCCAGCACCAACCTGGAAGTTGTGCAGATGAGCGGGAATGGTAAAATAACCACGTTCACCACCTCCTACATCGGCGGAGAGGGCCGAGAGAATGAACTGCCCTATACGATTGTAATGGTGGCGCTGGACGAAGGGCCCTGGATCATGGGCAATCTGGTTTCTATGGACCCCAAGAAAGTGACCATGGAGGTTATAGGGAAGACGGTCGAGCTAGGCAGCCGGGTATTCCCGGGTGACAAATATTCCAACGGTGATATGGCCCGTCCGGCCTTCAGCATAATTGAGTAGGGGTCAATGCTACGGCATCCGGACCAAGTTTAGGATGGCGGGCCGAAGCGGCTGACAGTCTCTCCGCAGTACAGGCGCGCCTTGACCAATCGGTTTTGCGGCAGTCGGATTAAGGCCCAGGCTGAGGATTTAGACAAAAATTTTCAGAAAGTTGTGGAAAAATTAGATTTATAGGGTATTATGTAAATAATATTGTTACGAAAGCCCATTGGGATGGCGAATCGCTTCGACGGTGATATTCCTGCGCGGTGAAATTAGGCAAATGCAGACGATAGGGGGAGGAAGGAACGGAATGAGCAGCGTCAAAGAGAAGATAATGTATTGGTTTGGACTGGAGGAGGAATACGACGATGAATTCGGCCTCCAGCCGGCAACGTCAGCAAATGAGGGCAAGGCATCTCACGTAGTGGGGCTCCCTTCGGCCCGGGGACAAAAAGTGGTGGTCTGTGAACCGACGGCCTTTGAAGAAGCCCAGGTTATTACCGACCATCTCAAGAACCGCAAACAGGTGATAGTCAATTTTGAGATGACATCCACCGAGATATCCAAGAAGATAATCGATTTTGTCAGCGGGGCGGCCTACGGACTGGACGGTACCAGTCAGCAGATCGGCTGCAAGGTTTTCCTGTTTGCCCCTTCGGGAGTAGAGGTCACCCCGGACGGCAAGACCACCTTTTCCCTGCCCACCGAGAGAATCCTTCGATCATATAGAGACTAAGACTCCTACATAACTCAAGAACTGGACCGGCCCCACAGGGCCGGTTTTTTTGTTGGCCGGCAGCCATGTTCGCAAGGTTCGAACCGTCCCCCTGCCTTGGCGGCGGGATTTTCATGAATGCGGTATGATGCGCCTTTTTCCCACAAGGAGATACGGTTTCCGATGTCGAACATAATCACCTGACTAAGGAGGCAGGTGAAGTAAGGTGAGTGCAGAGTCATTCAACATGGAGATCCCGGACCACAGCGAGGCCGCTATAACAGCAGGAATCAACCGCATCCTGCAGGAGGCCTTCTCTTGTCTGGATGTAGAAGAACTGGGGATGACTTGCCTGGATGTGGCCTTGGAACTGACCGGCAGCCAAATGGGTTTCATCAATTTACTCAGTACCCCAGTGAGTATGAATTGCATTGCCATCAAGGGAGAAGGCTTCGAGTCTTTTATTCTGCCGGACCGGGGGTGCATGCAGTTGCCTCGTGACTTATCAATGAAGGGCCTGCGCGGACGGGTGGCGCGGGAAGGCCGGGCGATAATCAGCAACACTTCCGGTTCTGACCCTGATAGCATAGCCCTGCCGGAAGGGCATCCGCCGGTTACCGCCTTCATGGGCGTGCCGCTTTTTGAAAACGGACGGATAATCGGTATGATAGGACTCGCCAATAAGGCAGCCGGGTATAATGAGGTTGACCCATGCGTCCTGGAGAAGTTGGCCCCCTCCATAGTGCAGGTTTTGATGCGTAAGAGAGCCGAAATAGCCTTGCGCGAAAACGAAGCCCACAAGTCCTACCTGGTTAAACTCGACGACGCGCTGCGTCCCCTGGAAGACCCGGTCGAGGTAGAACTGGCGGCCTGTAGGGTGCTGGCCGAACATATCAGAGCCGATCAGGTCCTTTACGGTGATGTGCTGGACGAAAAGCAGATAGTAATCCAACACTATGTCATCAACGGGATTGCCAAGAGGCTTGAGTCCGTCGGCGTGGACGGTTTCGACGAAAAGACGGTCGAGTCGTTCAAATCGGACAAATGCATTATCATAAACGATGTGCAGTCCGATCCCCATCTAAGCGATATACATAAACGCGGCTTCGCTTCTGCAGGCGCGGTCGCTCACTTAAGCCGGGGATTGACCAAAGATGGCAAGTGGATAGCGGCTTTGGGCGTCAACAGTTCCTCGCCCCGGGTCTGGACCCCAGCGGAGGCGGAGCTGGTGAATGACACCATCCAGCGGCTCTGGGCGGCGGTGGTCAGGGCCCGGGCGCAGCAGGAACTCAGAAAGGCCCATGGTCTCCTGGAAGTGCAGGTGAAAGCCCGGACCCGGGAACTTCATTACCTCAATCAGAGCCTTATCCACACCATCGAAAGCATCACCGACGCTTTTTATACCCTGGACCGTAATTGGACCGTGACCTACTGGAACAAGGCCGCTGAGAAGATACTCGGACAAAGGGTCCAGGATGTAGTGGGCCGGAACCTCTGGGAATCGTTCCCCAGTGCAGTCGGGTCGGAATCTTACGTCCAGTATCACCGGGCCATGCGAGATAATGTACCGGTTAGCTTTGAAACCTGGGCGGATTACATCGGGGTTGGGGTCGAGGCTCGTGTCTATCCGTCCCCCACCGGACTGACCATCTATCTGAAGGATATAACCGAGCGCATAAAAGCCGAGCAAGCCCTGCAGGAATCCGAAGAGAAATTCCATAAGGTATTTCACAACTGCCCGGACATGATTGCAATTATCAGCATGGAGGATTACCGGTTCATCGACGTAAATCAGAGCTGCCTGAAAATAATGGGATTTTCCCGGGACGAGGTGATCGGCCGAACCCCGCAAGAGCTGAACATGTGGACTGATGACCGGGAATCAGTCAGACACTTTTTGGCTGGGCTGAAAGAGAATGGCATAATCAAAAATGCCGAGGTCATGACCAGGAACAAATCCGGAAATCCGGTCAGCTTGTACGTGTCAGCGGTGGTCGTGACCCTGAACAACAAGGAGTGCCTGGCGGCGGCCATGCGGGATATGACCCGGCAAAAGATGCTGGAAGCAGAACTGGCCCGCCTGGACCGCCTCAACCTGATTGGACAGATGGCGGCCGGCATCGGCCACGAAATAAGAAATCCGATGACCGCGGTGCGGGGCTTCCTGCAGATACTGGGCGACAAGGCCGAGTATGCGGACGATCTGGCCTTTTTTGAACTGATGATCGAAGAGCTGGACCGGGCCAATGCTATCATCAGTGAATTCCTGGGCCTGGCCCGGGACAAGATGGTCGATCTTCAACCGGGCAGTCTGGACCTGGTCATAAACATGCTTTACCCCATGATCAGATCGGAAGCCAACCTGCGGGAGATCGAGGTGCACCTTGAACTGAACGGGCTGTCCCCATGCCTGATCGACAGAAATGAGATCCGCCAGCTAATCTTGAACCTATCCCGCAACGCCATGGAGGCCATGTCATGCCACGGGACCCTGACCATCGGCACCCGGCCGGAATGTAATGAAGTGGCACTGTATATAAAGGATGAAGGGGGCGGTTTATCCCCGGCGATCAGAGGTAAACTGGGCACCCCATTTGTCACCACCAAAGACAACGGGACCGGGCTGGGCCTGCCCATCTGTTACAGCATCGCCGCCCGGCACCATGCCCGGATCGATTACGAGACCGGACCCACCGGAACTACCTTCTACGTGCGCTTCCCAATCGCCGGCAAAATGACGGCGGGTTAGAATATCATAACTCAAAAACTGGACCGGCCTCCGCAGGGTCGGTTTGCGTCCGGCCGTTGACACGCTTTTTGCCGCCTTGCAGTTGCATAATAACATCAGCTTAGACCTGAAAATGCCTGCATTGGCGGAATTCGACCGGCTTCGACAGGTCCGTATGGTACGCTTATACAGAAGATCAATGGATATTGGGAGCGGTGCTTAGGCACTGCGGAACTTTACGTGCCATAGCTGTATAAATAGAGAATGAATTCGCAGCCACCATTGGATCGTGATATGCGGCCAGGTTGAGGGGGATATCAATGGATATAATTAATGGACGCACACAATACAGTGATTACCATCGGATTATACTCGATAACATATCCGGAGGAGTACAAATCGCCCAAATATTATATGATGACCAGGGACAGCCGAGCGACTATTTGTTTGTGGATGTAAACTCGGTATTTGCCGAAATCATAGGCTTGGCCAAGGAAGAAATAGTGGGCCAAAGAGTCACCGATCTTTTCCCTGATGCTGAGCCGGAATGGTTTATTAAATATGGAGAGATTGTAAAAAAGGGCCAACCCGAAACATTTGAGAGGCTCATTGTTTCTACTGGCTCCTGGTATAGTATTCTGGCGGTTCCTCTTGGAGAGCAAGACAGATTGGCCATTGTAACTGCTGATGTTAGCGAACGCCGGGATATGGAGGAAAAACTTCGTATATGTAAAGAATACCAAGCATTTCAGCGCAAGCTCAGCAACGCCTTGAGTCAGATTTCAGATGCAGAGGGAATCATGCGGACGGCGGCACATGTTGTCGGCGAGTATCTGGGAGTTGACCATGCTCTTTACAATGAGATTACCAACAACGGCGAAACCATACATATTGAAGACAGCTATGTGCCTTGGGGCGCCCGGAAGATAACCGGGGATTTTCCGGTCAGCAGTTTTGGGGCAGCCATGAAGGTATTGAGCCGGGGGGAACCCCTTATCTTAGAAGACCACGCCAAGGATCCGTTGACACGAACAGCGAGCACCAGTCTTGACGTCGATGCCAGTATGACTGTCCCCCTAATAAAAGAAGGCCGCTGGGTTGCGAATTTCGGCGTTCTTCAAAACAGCCCGCGCCAGTGGACAAATAATGAACTTGCTATTTTAAAGGATGCGGCCGAGCGCACCTGGGCGGCGGTGGAACGAGCCCGGGCGGAAGCGGAGGTCAGAAATATACGGGACAACCTGGAGGCCGAGGTAAAGGAAAGAACTAGAGAGATCGCAGTCGAGCGGCAGAGGCTATTTGATGTTTTGGAGACCCTGCCCAGCGCTCTGTGCCTTATGTCCCCGGATCATAGAGTCCAATTCAGTAATCGCGCTTACCGGAAAATATATGGGGAGCCTGATGGCGATCTTTGCCATGATCATATTCACGGGTTGGATGGACCATGCCAGGGATGCGAATCTTTCCGTCCCCTGGAGACTGGCCAAATGCATCGGTGGATATTCAGCACTCCTGAAGGCAGCATGATCGAGATCCACGATTTCCCCTTCATAGACGTTGACGGCAAGTCAATGGTATTGGAGATGAGTGTCGATATCACTGACCGGAAGAAACTTGAAAGGGAACTGGCCCGCTTGGACCGTCTCAACTTGATTGGACAGATGGCAGCGGGCATCGGCCATGAGATAAGAAACCCAATGACGGCGGTGCGCGGGTTCCTGCAGATGTTGGGGGACAAACCCGAGTATGCCAATGATCTGGCCTTTTTTGAGCTGATGATCGAAGAGCTGGACCGGGCCAACTCCATCATCAGCGAATTTCTGAGCTTGGCCCGGGACAAAATGGTAGACCTCCAGCCGGGTAGTCTGACAAGGGTGGTGAAATCCTTATACCCGATGATCAAGTCCGATGCCAACCTGCGGGAGATCGATGTGAAGCTGCATCTGAACAATGCCCCCCAAGTACTGATCGACAAAAATGAGATTCGCCAGATGATTCTAAACATGAGCCAAAATGCCATGGAGGCCATGTCACCCCACGGAACCCTGACGATCGGCACCCGGCCGGAGAGCGATGAGGTGGTCATCTACATTAAGGATGAGGGGAGCGGCATTAACCCGGAGATCATTGACAAGTTGGGCACGCCTTTTATGACTACCAAGGAAAACGGCACTGGGATGGGCCTGGCCATCTGCTACAGCATCGCCGCCCGTCATAATGCCAGGATAGAATGTGCGACTGGTCTTGAGGGGACAACGTTCTATGTGCGGTTTCCGACGACGGGTAAGCTGGCTTCGGACCAGGTGGAATGAAAAACACCTTATTTGTCGTTCTGAGGAGCCGAAGACAACAAAGGATCTCGTGAACAATACCGTATTATGGCCTTCAGGCAGGGTACTAGATGTTTTATTCGCTCAGCAGGATATATTAAGAGACGTTTTCAGCTGTCTCGCACTGTATCGTGCGCGAGGCATATCAGCACATATGAGCACCATATATTGTCTAAATGATTATTTGCATAAGGAGGGGAGTGGAGATGAATGATGATGAAGTGCGGGTTTTGAACCTGCTTAAGAACCGTATATTTACTCCTCTGCAGGAGATCGTGGACAAGGTTTTCGATAGTGACTGCCAGAAGGCCGAGCCAGTCCTGCGGGAATTGGCCCGGGCCCAAATGATCCGACTTGAACCCAACCAGCGCGTCTCCCTGACCGCGGCCGGCAAAATGAATACCCCCCGCATAAAGCGGCGCCAGTGGTCCTGACCAGGGCATCGGGGCAGTTCTTTGGCCTTATGGCAAGGAATCTGTTAAGAAAGAATCTGCCAACCGGCCGCCAGGTATGAGGACTGTTTCCGGTGCTCATTTACCAAGGCAATCTGCTCCAAGAGAATGTGCAAACCGATCGAGGCACCCAAGGCGATAGTTGGTTTAGAAAACCGTGTCTGGAGTTAAAAATGCGGCATCAGCAGGCATAGGAGAATCGTCCCAAGGTGCGTTGGGGAACGTTTTAGGGTAATATAAGAACAGTGGTTTTTGAGCGTAATAAATTGTGGCGGAAAGAGGTGAGTCAATAGGTGAAGATACATACGAGTTCCCATCTGGTCAGGCCTGAATACCTCAACCATCATGGCACCCTGTATGCCGGCACCTCCGTGGATTGGATGGTGGAGGCGGCCTTCAGCGCGGTCGCTCAGGAGCACGGCATCCCCGACGAGCTGGTGTGCCTCAAGATCGAGGAGATGGTCTACAAGCAGCCGGTGGAATCAGGCGACATCTTTATAATATCATCCACTATAGCCCGGGCTTCCGGCTCCAGTATAGTGGTGCACGTGGAAGCCACCACCCAGATGTCGCGGTTATCCTGCGTGGAGGGCTATATCACCTTTGTAACCTGGGATGCCCAGAGTCGGATTTCCAAACCCCACCGTCTCAGTCTGGACGAAGCTGCCGATGCCCGGGAGAGCGAGATCCGAGCCGGAGCCAACAAATTCAAGCACAAGTAGGCAATAACTTGAGGCTTGTACCTAAGTTATCGCCGGCCGGGATACAATTGGATGAGCAGGGAATGGCGAGTTTCCATGGTACTCGGTCTATGCTAATTGGTCCTGAGCAGGCGCCAGGCGTTTTGCCCCAGGATTTTGGATGCCGCATCGGCGGACAGGTCGAGACTGCAGACGGCCTCGATGTTTTTCTTGACGTCTACGGTAGGCCAGTCGCTGCCGAAGATGAATTTGTCGGCGAAACGGCCCATGTCCGGAAAGAACTCGGTCAACTTCTGGGGCGGCAGGCCGGTGACGTCGATATAGACGTTCTGGTGCAGGCGGACCATGGTCATCGCTTCCTCATACCAGGGACCCCGCCCGCCGTGGGCCATGACGATTTTGAGGTCCGGGAAATCCACCGCCACATCATCGAAGAAGATGGGATTACCGTATTTGATACGGGAATTCGTGAATACCGATGAACCGGTATGGAACAACACTGGAATGCCTAACCGCTGAGCGGTGGCGTACAGGTGATACATGAAATTGTCATTGGGATAGAAATAATTATAGGTCGGGTAGAGCTTCAGCCCGCGAAACCCGTGGTTTACCACCAGGTCCTCCAGACGTTGGTGCAGGTCGGTATGGAAAAAAGGATTTAGTGAACAAAATGGGATCAACCGAGGTTGGCCCCGGCAAAAATCGGCTACCCTTTCATTGGTGGCAATGCCGGTGGTCAGCGGCGCGTATTCGGCCAACACTACGGTGTAATTCACCCCGTTGGCATCCATCAGGGCTATAAAATTGTCAGGATCGCGGTATTTGCGGCAATAGGCTATGTAGGTCTCTTTGTCCGGATAGGCGGCCGCTCCGAACTCAAAGGTGCTGGTGCTGACGTTTTCGTACTGGGACAGGTGGACATGAAAATCGATCACCAGTTTTTTCAATTCCCGACTCCCCCTTTCGGTTAGTGTACGATGGCCGCCTGCTGGTGACTGGCGGCGCGAAAGTAGACCTCCCTTCTGATTCCCCTTTTTCATAATACTATATAAGAGCCGGGTTGGGCGAGAAGAACCGGCCACTTTTGGTACCGGAAAATTTTACTCGAAAAAAAGGGGAGGAAAGACATCGGCGGATAAACTATAATAGGGATGTATTCTGGGAATTGTAACCAGCCCGATGATGCTGACAATGAAAGCCAGTCTTTATCACATGCAAAGTAACCGTCCCGTCCTTTGCAAACGGGGACTGTCCCCAAATTATTCTCGAGCCAGGTCTCTCCGATTGTGAAAATACCTTACTCAAGGCAGATGACATGGAAACGGGGGCTGATGTTGTGTTCGGTGTGCCTACCAGAGGAATAAAGATTATGAGCGGCAACGCCCATCCCGCGCTGGCGGCGGAGATCGCCGGGCTGCTGGGCATGCGCACCATCCGAGCCGAGGTGCAGGCTTTCTCCGACGGGGAGGTCGGGGTGGAAATCTTCGAGAGCGTCCGGGGGATAGATATCTTTGTGGTACAATCGACTTGTGCCCCTATCAACGATACCCTAATGGAATTGCTGATCATGATCGACGCCTGCCGGCGAGCTTCGGCGGGGCGCATCATAGCCGTCATCCCCTACCTGGGCTATTCCCGCCGGGACGCCAAGACCCGCGCCCGTGACCCTATCACGGCCAAGCTGGTATCCAACATGGTCACCCGAGCTGGAGCTGACTGGGTGCTGGCGGTGGACTTCCATTCCAAACAGATCCAGGGGTTCTTCGATATCCCAGCCGATAACATCAATTTTATTCCTTCCATGGCCCGTTTCCTGGCGCTCAGAGAACTGGGCCCGGAGGCGGTGGTCGTATCACCGGATATGGCCGGCACCACCCGGGCTCGTGACCTGGCTTCCCGCCTCGGATTGCCCCTGGCCATCATCGATAAGCGGCCTGGTTCCAGGCACCAGGAGGATGTTATGGTCATCGGCGAGGTTGAAGGCCGGACCGCGATCATAATCGACGACATCATCGATACCGGCACCCGGGTGAGCATTTCGGCCCGGGCCTTGAAGGAAGCCAAAGCGCGGCAGGTGATAGCCTGCTGCACCCATGCGGTATTGAGCGGTACCGCGGTCACCAGGCTGGGGGAAGCGCCATTGAAAGAAATCATCGTCACCAACACCATACCGCTGACAGAAAACAGGCGCGACGAGCGAATAACCGTATTATCGGTGGCGCCGATAATATGTGAAGCCATCCTCAAGGTGCACGGCGACGGGAAGGAAGGACCGGTCCGGGTCATGGTGCCCACCCCCCGCATCTAGTGTCACGGGAGCCCAATTCAAGACGCCCGGGAAAGCCCATTTTAAAAACATGAGCCTATGCCCAAATAAACTGGCTTCCACGCTGTCGCTTAACGTCCGCCGTCTATATATGTATAGTTGGAAACGGCTTTTTTCAGTGGCTTCGGGCAGTTTTTCCGAAACCATCCTTGGCACATGGCGGGAATAATTTACGGGAAGCCTGTCCCCAAGTTATTGCACCTCAAGCAGACCTTCCGCCAGAGATGACCAAAATATAAATAATTTGTATTTGGCGCGGTGAGGCGCCATTTTTATTGGTCCGGTGGACCATAAGCGCGCTGTCGGCCGGGGACATCTGAAGTAATCGACTTCATGCCGGCTCGCTTGAAGCTGTACTGGGGACGGCCGGTTCTGTTGACACCATTCAGCTTTGCTAAAGACATCGGGTTGCCAGCCGGTGGCGCTGGTGCTTAACTGGCTGACCTTCATTACGCCGTTAACGCGAGGACAGGACAATCCCAAGCCGGCTGACTTAGAGGAACAACCTGCGACCAGCAAGTTGAGAATTACCGCCTTACAGCCATCTCTCCGCCAAATTGATTACATAGAAACGGCAGGTTTTTCAGATAATATTTGAAAAGGAAGAAGGAGATGGTGAGTTGGACCAGCAGTTGACTAGCGGCACCACCAACATACAGGAGCTGCCGGCAGAGCACAACGCCCGTTTGACCGGGGGAGAGGTGGCCTGTTTGTGGACCACATTTCAGCAATATTCCTTAATGAGCTGTGTGTTTAGCCATTTTGAAAGAACGGTGCAGGATCAGGCTGCCAGGGACATCTTTGCCGATCTGCTGCCTCAGACCAATAGCCGGGTCAAGTTTGCGGCCGACACTTTCCAGAAGGAGGGCATCCCCATACCGATGGGCTTCACCCAGCAGGACGTGAACCTGAGCGTTCCTGCGCTGTATTCGGACATTTTCTCGCTTAATTTCTTATGGAATCTGATGCAGCTGAGCTTGACTCTGAATGTTCTCAGTCTCAGCATGGCCGCTCGGCCGGATATACGTGACTTCTATGCCCGAGTAATAAAGTACATTGTAGAAGTCAACACCCGGATAACGGATTTGATGCTGGCCAAAGGGGTTTTGCCGCGGTCGCCCAGTCTAAGTATGGCCCTGGAGATCGAGCGGATCCACAAACCCAGCTTCCTGGCTGGCATAGTGGGGGAGAAGCGCCCCCTGCTGGTCGCCGAGGTGGCTCACCTGCATCTAAACGCCCTCCGCAACGAGGTGGGCAAAGCCGTGCTGTTGGGATTCCGGCAGGTGGCACGCAACCCCGAGGTCAGGGATTACTTTCAAAAAGGGATACAGCTGGCCGACACCATCGTGGGGGAACTGCAACAAGTGGCCGGGGACGAGCATGTTTACATGAACCTGGTCCGCGACGAGGACATAACCGCCTCCACCGAAGCGCCGTTTTCGGACCGGCTGATGATTTACATGGTGACCCTTCTGAACAGCATCGGAATCGGTATGAAGGGGGTGTCGATGGGGGTCAGCATGCGCCGGGACCTGATTGCCATGTATGCCAAACACATGGTCCAGATCGGGGACTATGCCACGGACGGCCTCCATATCATGATGGCCAACGACTGGCTGGAGGAACCGCCCCAGATCCTGGATCGGGAAAAGCTGGCGGTCTACAAACACTAGAATAACGTAAGGCCACTTTGTTCATCAAGGGTAAGAACCTCCAGGCGTTGTAGCAGCCAGGGATGGACCATCCCGGACCAGCCCATCAGGCATCACCAAAATCGATGCAACAATCAGAATAAGGAGATGATGAATTGAACCAGCAGACGACCATAGGCGCCGCCAACATACAAGAGGTCCCGGCAGTTCACAATGCCCGTTTAACCGTGAGTGAGGTGGCCTGTTTGTGGACCACGTTTCAGGAATATACCATGTTGAGCTGTGTATTCACTTATTTTGAAAGGACTGTGCAGGACCAAGCGACAAAGGACATGATTACCGCTCTGGTGCCCCGCTTCAACAGCCGGGTCCAGTTTGTAGCCGACATCTTTCAGCAAG
>LSQX01123384.1_pt1 | contig 15020 bp, 11 predicted proteins | sample 654561 | NCBI WGS metagenome assembly LSQX01 (sample SAMN04489861, study PRJNA283612) | anaerobic digester metagenome | isolation source: 4 biogas reactors fed with cattle manure at either 37C or 55C with and... | place: Denmark: Kongens Lyngby | collected 2014 | reverse complement strand
ATTAAAATGCCCACCCAAGCCCAACGCTCAGGCTGTTAGCCAGGGGTGAATCTTTTTGTGCCAGAAGATAGGCGGCGTTCAGAGATATTCCAAGAAACTGGATACCCAAGCCAACCGAAGCATAACTGGGGATGACTTTCAGTTCATCGCCCAAGTGATAGCCCGCCCGGACGAAAGCTATATTCTTGAACGCGTATTCGACTCCAATGCCGCCTATAATGCCCTTATCACCTGTCAGATGGTAGTCGCCTTCCACACTAAAGGACACACGGTGCATTTCCGCAATGCGCAGGTTGTAAGCTGCACCGGCCTTAATGAGAGATGGTAGGGGATAGTCATCATAGCCGAAGTTCATTTTATTTCCGAGATTGGTGACGGCAGCCGCAAGACTGAAATTTTTTATTTGATACATCAGTGCAATGTCTGCGGCAAATGCGTTGTCTTGATAATTTTCTGCAATGGTTGATTGGATAAAACGGGCATTAACGCCAATAGAAAAACCTTTAGTTAACCGGTAAGCAGCTCCCATTTCAACTGTATATTCTTTGGGGGTGTAGGAGCCGGTCAAGGCGCCTTGGCTGGAGGAAATGTTATAAGGCTGGTGGGTAAAATACCGACCAGCCAGGCCTATGCCCAGATTCTTGCCAATCTTGCCAAATCCAGAGGCACCTATCAAAGTGTTGTCCGCGGCGTCGGGCTGCCACATTCCGTAAGAAGCACCAGCTGACAGCTTGTTTTCAGATAGAGCCATTGCTGCGGGATTAGTATACAGAGCGAACACTTGTGCATCTAAAGCCAGAGAGGCCCCAGCCATACCCATAGCACGTGTATCGGGAGACAAATTTACGAATGAAGCGGTCTGTGCTGCAATAGGTAGGGTAACGACAAAAAATATGATGGAGATAATTGTTTTTTTCATGATGGAGTGGCTATAATTTAACTACGTTCCCGCGGATTTGCTTGTTATCGAATTTGATGATAACCGTATAGGTGCCGGCGCTCCATGCTGTTGTATTAACCTGGACGGGGTGGAAGGGGGATACGTTTCCTTTTGTTTCAAACACCTTGGCGCCCGTAACGGTAAAAATGGCAATGTCAACCAGCTGCTCTTCTCCCATGCGGATGTTCAAAACGTCCGATACAGGATTTGGGTACAGATCAAAATCCTGTTTACCGTCCCTGAGCAACACAGTAAAATTGGTTTGGCAGCTGGCGCCTAAGGCGTCTTTGGCAGTAATTGTCAAAGTGGTAGTACCAAACCAGTTTCCCTGGAGCGTAAGAATGTCTTCGTTGAACGTTGGTTTCACAATGATGGAGGTCGATGAAGAGGCTATCTCATACGTGAGAGTTTCTCCGTCATCGTCTGCAAAATAATTTTTCATGTCCAGCGTTACGGATTCGGATTTATTTTTCATATAGACATTATTGGGCACACCAATGACATGTGGTGCTGTATTAGGCAGGATGGTATAGGATATGGATTGGTTGGTCACGCCTCCGTAGGGATCCGAGACGGTCAGTATGGCTTCATACGTTCCGGCTGATGTATATGGACCATTGATGGTTACCGTAATTACGTTGTCGTTCCGGGCAGCTGAAGCTGCATTGGATCCGCCCTCAAATGTGGCAATAATGTCGTGTCCGTCGGGATCAGAAATCTCAAAAGCCAGCTTTTTTGTTTCAAAAGCTTTCAAAGTAACCGAAGTACCGTTCTTGGACGTAATGACAGGGTTATTGTTTTGTTGGGTGTTGTGGGATATTTGTTTGGAAAGTGGGGCGCGGTGAGCAAAATTATCGTAGCTGATTATCCGAAAATAATAGGTCTGATCGAATGCAAGATTTCTCAAGGTGGTGGATACAGTATCCCCTACATCCAGGATACCGGTACGACAGGAAACAAGGTGTACATCGTCCGACCTGTTGTCGGGATCCAAATCCTCCAGAGAACGCCGGCTGTAATAGAGATCATATCCGAAAGCCTTTCCACTGTCTACGTCGGCAGGTACCAGCCATTTCAGGGTGATGGCATTGGATATGGAGGAAGCCCAGATATCACTAACCGGATTGGGGGAATTGGGTCCTTCTTTGCTCAGACATTTGTACGCGTCTATCAGACCGCTTCCCAAACGCCCAACGTAGGCGGAATTATATTCGTCAATATTTGTTGTGTTGCTGATCAAAATATCCCAAAGCATATCGTTGGTGAAACCCACTTTACCAAATTGGGAAACCACCAGGGCTGCAATGCCCGATACGTGCGGACAAGCCTGTGAGGTGCCCATCATGCCACCGTAATTGTTGCCGACTATAGTACTCCGTATGGTGTACACTTCATTTCCGATTTGAGTGCCTCCCGGTGCAGCAATATCAATCCATTTCCCATAGTTGGAGAAGGAGGCTTTCCGGAACGCCGGACCAATGGCAGATACTGCCATCACTTTTTCGTACATGGCCACAGCTGCCTGGCTGACGTTGTCGTTGCCGGCTGCAAAGAGTACGATACCTCCCCGCATGGGTCCTGTCTGGATTCCATTCTCGTCAATACCAGCAAATTCGATGAAATAATCAATCGCTTCCTTCAGTGATTGCGGAAAATATTCGGGATCTTCAAAACCCCAACTGTTTTGGCTGATAACAGCTCCGTTATCGGCTGCATATTTGAACGCCCGTTCGTTATTGGCTTTATCGGTGCCTTCTGTCATAATTTGGCAACTCATAATTCGGGTGCCCTGTGTTTTGCCGTTCCCGCCAGCTATCCCGCAGACGCCAATACCGTTATTGTTAACAGCACTCACGATGCCGGCTACGTGTGTTCCGTGGTTCTCAGGAGAAATGTCACCGGCAAAGGCCCCATCGGAAGTAAAACAAAAATTGTATCCATAGATATCGTCCACATAACCGTTCTGGTCATCGTCAACACCTTCCGTGCCGTAATATTCAGCCTCATTAACCCACATATTGCTTGCCAGATCTTCGTGCTTCCAATCTACCCCACTGTCTGTAATGGCTACAATGACATCACTGCTGCCGGTATTGACTTCCCAAGCATTAAATAAGTTGATGTCCGATCCGCTCAGGTATTTACCGTCCTCGGAACCGGGGTTATAATAATGCCATTGCTTACTCAATTGGGGGTCGTTAAAGGGGTAGGGAACTTCTGTTGGCCGGATACCTTTAATGAATTCAACGTATTGTACGCCCTCCAAGTGGGTAAAGTCAGTGGCCGCCTTTGTTAGGGGGACATTTGGATCGAAGCTGATGTCGTACCAAAGATGCAAGCCCTTGGCACGGGTGCGGGCCTCAAATTTACCGCAATAGGGGAAGGTGCGTTCAATGGAAACGATGTTTAAGTCCGGAAAAAGCCTGCCTAAAGAGGCAGTGTCGGTGAGCTCTTCGTCCATTTTAACCCGGATATAACCTTTCAGCACGGTGCCGGATTCGGGGACCATGACCTGAGGTGTTGTTTCAGGTATATTTTCTGTCATAGGTATATTGCGCTCACAGCTTACAGCCAATAGCGTGGCAATTAGGATTCCAAAAAATTTAATACGCATACAAAGGAGGTTGATACAATATCCAAAGGTAGCAAAGAATATTTAGACAATAATAACAAAGGCCGGGTTTATAAACCCGGCCTTATGTAAGAAGAAAGAAAGATTACAAATAATCTTCCAGGTTTGGTCCTCCCGGGAATGACAGAACACAGGGGTATTTGGTTCCAAAGCCACCTATACCGTCGATATACCAGTAAGGATAAAACCATACAACTTTATCTGTGCGATCAATTTGGCTTTTTGCATCATCAGCCGCATACGTCGCACTCAGAGAGGAAGGAAGGTATGCCTTGATGTCGGTGCCGGCTCCATCATAGATAAGACCGCAGTACCAGAAGGTACCCCAGGATACATTCAAATCATTCGGCAATACCCAGAATTCAATGTAGGCACTCCTGTTGGTTCCAATGTTGGCTTCACTCCACGATGCAATCAGTTGGTTAGTGTTGGCGTAGGGGTTCATAATCCGATAACGTTCAAAACCTTCTGCTTTCAACACTTCTACTGGTTGGATACCGTAGCTGGAAGCACTCATCAATGCCAGATTGTCAAACCATTGACCCATACCCAAGGATACCCATGTATAGGCTTTTGCGAGCGTTAAAGAGGTAGTCATAATGGCTACATTTTTGTTGGCGAAACTTTCATCGATGCTCAAACTGCCTTTAATTTGGGCGCCAACAGGCATCTTTGAAACGTTTATTGACAAAATAGCAGTGGTTTCGCCGGCAGCAAAGGAAACGGAGGCAGGTGCAGTAATGCTTGAAGGAAGAGTGCTGGTGATGTTAACCGTAACGGCATTTTCGGGCGTATTACGTGAAAGTACAATGTCGATGGAAGTTTGCGCAGCGGGAATGGATGTGGCGTTGATGTTCGCTTGTGTGAAAGAAACTTCAGAAACTTCTACAGGAGTATAGGTTTCTTTCAGGTTCTCAACATTACAAGAGGAGAACAAAATAAGCGATAACGCTATGCCTGATGCAATTTTAAATATATTCTTCATGGTGAATTTCTTTTGAGTGTAAACAAACATGCAGTTATTGAGCAGGATTCAAACTGGGATCATCTCCGTAATTACCTTCGGCAGCACTTCCCAGAGGATTTTGAACCATGAGAGGATTGGCATCTATTTCAGCGGAGGGAATCGTCAAAACCCAGTCAAACGTTTCAGGATCGGAAAAATGAAGGTCCTGGCGCAGTCCGGCTGTGGGATGTCCCATACTGCTGGTACGTTCAAAGCCTTGGCGGAGGCGTTTGATGTCATAAATACGACCGTATTCGCCCCAGAGTTCAATACGACGCTGCAGGATGATTTCTTCCAGCAGAGAGCCGGTTTCGTTAGTTGTAAGAGTGCCTAAGGCTGTTCCGGTCTTGGAAGAGCAGTTGTAGCCCGGTTGACGGTATGTCATGAACTCATTCAGAACGTTTTGGGCTTCGGATTCCCGGCCCAGACGAAGGGCGCATTCAGCTATGGTCAGGTACATTTCCGGAACGCGCATGAAGATGTGGTCAGCACCGGTTGTGGGATCGGATACATCAGCAAACAAAAACTTGTATTGCTGATATCCTTTGGTTTTACCATCTTCAAGTGTTTCATAGTTCCACCAAACCTTACGGGCGTCTGTGTCACTGATTTTATTGTATAACCATGCGCTGCAGCATTTGCGGGAAGCTTTTCCGTAACCGCCAAAAGCGATATCCATATGGGCAAGGAATTGTGGGTTGGTTGTACCTTGGGCGGTGATTATTTCAGCACCCCACAGAACGTCGGTTGCACTGGCGTTGTTATACCCGGCGTTCACTACTTTGGTAAGTTTCTTAGAACCGCTAATGGCAATCTTGGCTGCATCATAAGCCGTTTGGTAGTCACCCATTGTCAAAGCAATACGGGCTTTAATTCCGTTGGCTACAAAACGGTCGATGTGGGTGATGTGCTTTTGTGCTTGGCCTTGGCTTAGTAATTCGCAAGCATGGTTTATATCGGCCATCGCTTGAGCGTATACTTCACGGTTGGTGGAACGGGGTTTCCCTTCTGTTCCGGCAACAGTGGGTTCAGTGAAGAGGGGAACACAGAGGCGGTCTTCGTGCCCAATATAACTACGTGCGAAAGTCATGGCCAGGTAATGGTAAGCATAAGCACGGAGAGCATAGGCGTTGCCCATGATATATTTAACATCTGCTTCCGAACCAATCATGGTTTCTTCCGCAGCAATAATATAGTTGACGTTGGCTATTAATTTATAATAATAGTTCCAGCAGTCATAGGAGCGCCAGCCGCCGCTCGTATATCTTGATTTAACGTTGTATGTGTAGTCGTACCAGAACCATCCGTTACCGGAGGCGGCCTGTACCATGTCTTCACCCATCAGGTCGCCCATCAAGGCATAAGATTGAGGGCCGAATGACTGGTGGTAGTTACTTGTGGTAGTTGAACCCCATTGCCAGAAGAAACGGTATGTGCCGTTCAGGGCCATCAGACCTCCTTCAGTGTTTTCCAGCATAAAGTCACCGGAAACAGCAGTGGTAGGAGTCGTATTCAAAGCTTCTTTGTCGCAAGAAGTTGTGAATGCTAATGTAGCAATAGCTGCTAATAAGAATATTTTTTTCATAGTCATCTGTCTCCTTATGTTAGAAATTAATATCTATACCACAAGAGAACGTCCGGACTGGAGCATAACTCCAACTGGTGCCTCCTGTAAAGTCGTACTGTGTATCCATACCGTTCAAGTGACTGAACATAGCTATGTTATCGCCCATCAGAAAAACACGGAGGGCACCAATGTTTGCCTTCTTGGTCCATCTGGCAGGGAGCGTATAGCCCAATTGAATGGATTTGATCGCAAAGTAAGAAGCGTCAACCAACCATTTGTCCACGTTGGTCAGACGGCCGGAACCAATCATAACGGCCGGAACGTCTGTAACGTCGCCCGGTTTTTGCCAACGACGGAGGATATTCTTGTTCCATGTATCACCCCCGTAAGTAGCTTCCATTGAACTTTGGTAAAGACTTTCGTAAATGTGACCTCCGTAAGAAAAAGTAGTCAGGAAAGAAAAGTCAACCGGACCCATTTGAAAATCGGAACCGAAAGATCCTTGGAACTTAGGATCGCGGCTATCCAAATAATATTTGGAATTGGTGGCTTGTGTTTCATTAGAGGTGATGTAGTCGGAACCTTCAATGCGTTCTCCTTCCTCGTCTTTTTCGTAAGCCCAGTAAAGTTGTCTGCCGGTTGCAGGATCAACACCGGCGCACTTGGTTATATAATAGGTGTAAATAGGCATACCTACCTTAATAACGCGAACGCCAGAGGTAATGGTATTGTCGTCGGTCAATTTTACGACTTTGTTCCAGTTTTTATAAAACATAACGGTAGAACTGGCGCGGAAGTTTTTCTTGTTAAGCCAGTTTACGGTTGCAGTCATTTCAATACCGTTGTTGGTCATTGAGCCTACGTTGGCGTTATATCCGGTGAATCCGGTAGACATAGGCATGGGAAAAGAGAGCAACATATCGTCGGTGGTAGAACGGTAGTGCTCAACACTAAGATTCAATACACGGTTGAACAGCAATGCGTCTAAACCAAAGTTCCATGATTTTTTCTTTTCCCATGTTACGTTTTTGTTTTCCAAAGAGGAAACCAGAGCTCCGGGATTGGTGGCGTTGGGCCATGTCAGGTCATAAAATGATTGCCAGGCATAGTAGGAATCCAAGGCATCGTTACCTAAAGAACCGTACGATGCTCGCAGTGACATGTTGTTGATCCAACTGGCATTCTTCATGAAGTTTTCTGCCGAAATCCGCCAGGAAGCTCCAACTGACCAGAATTGCCCCCAACGGTTATCTTTATAGAAACGTGAGGAACCATCTGTACGCCAAGTGCCTTCCAGATAATACTTGTCGTCAAAATCGTAAGCTAAACGGCCGAAGTAGGATTCAATATGGTAGGCCTCAAGGTAGGAGTTATTGTCCGTTACGTTAACGGCCGGTGCCAACTCAGTGATGCCCGGATATACTTTAGTACGTTCAGCATATAAATAGGAGTACCCGTAGTTGTAGTACTCATGACCGGCCTGAGCCAATACATGGTGTTTTTCAAACCTGCGGTCGTATTTCAGAATCTGGTTTAACGTATAGGAGAAAGTACGGGTGTTGTATTTTGCTATACTTCCTTCAGTGGAAGTGCCGTCACCGTGGTAGGGATTATAATATGAGGAGATGTTTCTGTTAACCAGGTCTGCTCCAAAGTTGATGGTGAAGGAAAGGCCTCGTAAGGCACCCATGGCTTCGTTGTCGCCGCCCAACATTAAATACGTGCGTACGCCGGCGTTATCCCGGGAAGTTCTGTATTCATTGTCATACAAGTCACCGATTACGTTGAAACGGGATGCTTTGGGACGGCCGTTCATGCCATAATCATACAGGCGTTTGCCGTTTTCGTCCAATACGTCAGTCCCGTCCAGGTTCTTTTCGTAAACGGGATAAATAGGAGCCATGAACTGAGCAGTGTACCAGGCATTACCCGTCTGGGTGCCCGAATACTGAGAAGAATTGGAGTCAGTAAAGGCGTATGAAGAGTTCAATCCTATAGATAACCATTTAGTAACGTTATGGTCTACGTTGACACGTGCGGAATAACGGGAGAACAGCGTGGTAATCAACACGCCCTGATCTTTCAGATAGCCCAATGACAGGGCGTATTTAGTTTGCTCGTTTCCCCCGGTAACATTTACAAGGTATTCCTGACGGAGAGCTTTCTGGTTGGTGAGCTCATTCATCCAATCTTCATCCCATGCGGAAACGGCATCGTCCATTAGCAATCCGGTGGCAGGGTCTATGACGGAGTTCCATGAGTAGTTTTTATACGGGTTATACAATTCGCCACCCATGGTCTTGCCCATGTCTGAGGCTGCCAAAGATTTAGCTTCGTCCATACTGTAGCCACCCTGGGTATAGTATTTGTTCTTCAAGGCTTCGTAGGTCAATTCCACGAATTCTTTCTGGTTAACCATATCATACCTTTTTAAAGAACGGGATTGCCAGCCAACCTGACCTTTGAACGATACGTTTGCTTTGCCGTCCGAACCGCGTTTTGTGGTAATCATTACCACACCATTGGCACCACGGGCGCCATACAGGGCACTGGCCGAGGCGTCTTTTAATACGGTCATATTTTCAATGTCGTTGGGGTTGATGGAAGAAATATTCCCGTCAAAAGGAATACCGTCCACAACATACAACGGGGAAGATGAAGCATTAATGGAGCCATAGCCGCGAATTCGGAGGGAAGCACCTTCTCCGGGCTGGCCGCTACCGGATGTTGTGATTACACCGGCAACCAAACCTTCAATAGCTTTTGTTACGTTAGATACAGTACGTTTACTGATTTTTTCGCTTTTCACTGTGGCAGCCGATCCTGTAAAGGATGATTTTTTTGCAGTACCGTAAGCAACAACAATTACGTCATCTAGAGCGATGGCGTCCGGATACATGGTTACGTCTACAATAGCGCGGCCGTTGAGTTCAGCAGTAACCGTCTGCATGCCGACAAACGTGAAAGAAATGACATTGCTCCCTGCGGGAACGTTAATGGCATACTTTCCGTCCAGGTCGGTCTGTGTAGTGACGCTTGTGCCTGTTATCACTACAGTTACATAGGGCATAGGAGCACCGTCTTCAGAGGAGATGACCGTTCCAGTTACCCGCTCTTGCGCAAACAATGCTGTGAAACCCATCATGACTGACAAAGTCAATAAAAGGAGTTTTTTCATCTGTCTTGTTTTTAGGTTAGTAAATAGATTATTAGGTTTATTTATAATTATTATATTAATATGTAGTTTACAAAGATATAGATTTTTTTGAATTACGAAACCTTTTCATTTATTGTTTTATAAGGTATAATACTACATGTGAGGGTATAATTACCGTTGTTATCGGTAATAAATGCGGTGCGTTCTCCCTGTACAAGGATAGTTGCACCGGGGAGCGGTTGACCGTCAACCGCATCCGTAACCTTGCCCGTTACCTGGATATTCTGTGCCAGCGCAATGGAACAGAAACCCAGAAACAAGCAGGTCAGGATTGTTTTGGTTTTTTTCATCATGAATAAATTTAGGTTAAATGAATTAGGTTGTGTGGATTATATTTCAAATTTATAAATAATTATTTGAATGTACAATTAATTATATATCCTTGATTTCAATAACGTAGACTTAGATAAATTATTAAATATTTATATGAAACTTGAATTTTTGTTACAATTTGAAAGACGGTTCTAAAAAGCAATCCCAATAAACACATTCCATTTTTGATCTTTTATTTATATATTGTCACTACTGTCCCGTTAAGAACGGAACGAACATTAATAATTAGTTAATATATAATTTATTACAAGGATTTAACCTTGTACACGATTTGAATTGAATATTTTTATACGCAGAACCAACAGGTGATGCGTAATGAATACCGGAAAAATAGTTTTTGCTCAGATAATGTCTCTCATTCCAAGACGCAAATTCGATGAATGTGTTGCCAGATATAACGGTGACTATCGAGTCAGGAATTTCTCGTGTTACGATCAATTCATGGTTATGAGTCTGGCACAATTTGCCAATAAGAACAGTCTCCGTGATATAGAGACCAGCCTGCAGGCTGTTTCGCACAAACTGTATCATAGCGGCATCAGCTACGCTGTTCCACGCAATACACTGGCAAAAGCCAACGATACCAGGGATTGGCGTATCTACCGGGATTTCGGTATGGAGCTTGTCAAGAAAGTCCGGCCATTGTACGCTGAGGATCCATTCCGGTTGGATCTGGATAATATGGTCTACGCATTCGACAGCAGTACAATCAGTTTGTGCCTTAAGCTCTTCCGTATTCAGAAGCCGTTAGCCTGGATCAGGGTATTGTCGCGCCTAAATACGATACACAAGAGGAGATATATCCGGCTCTTATGGATCTGCTGAAAGAAGCGGCTGACGGTTTAAGTGCAGGCGGTACCGATGATCTGGGTATAGGAGATGTCCTGTTCTTTGGAGACACCGATGCCTGGTTACGTCTGGCAAATTCGTTACGGTTGCGTATGGCCATGCGGATTGCCAATGTCAATCCTACTATGGCCAAACAGGTAGCCGAGGAAATTACCGGGAATCCTTCCAAGTACCCTCTTATTACTGAAAACAGCCAGAATGCATTTTTTTGGTGGCCGGGAACGTCTCCTTATTATGAACCATGGGCAGATGACTTCCGGACACGCGATGACCATTGTGTTTCCGATATTCTGGTCAATGTGTTGAAAGACCTGAACGACCCGCGTCTTCCCGTTTATGCCCAACCTAACGGTTACGGGGAATACGAAGGTTGTGAAATTGGCGGTCCCGATGCCATTACTACAGGTCATGCTATGAAGTATTCACTTATAGGACCTCGTTTCCGTGAGGATTTGGCCGGTTTCTCTCCCATTTTCCGGGCAGCTGAAACACATTTCCACCTTGCAGAAGCTGCTGCAAGGGGATGGAATGTACGCGTAAGCGCACAGGATGCTTATGAAGCTGGGGTAACTGTCTCTCTGGATGAAAACGGAGTAGCTGATCAGGCTGCCGCTTACCTGGCCGGAAATGCCGCTTTTGACGGCACACTGGACCAGATATACCTCCAGGAATGGATATGCCTGTTCAAACAGGGTATGGAAACCTGGTCATTGTATAGGAAAACAGGCATTCCCACAACGCATCACATTGCCAGTTCCATGGAAGAATGCGGTTATACCGGTCATAATACACCTCCTTTGCGTTATCCTTATCCGCTGGTTGAAGGCACCCTGAACGGGGCCAATTCTGCCGGTCCCATGAGTGACTTGAACGACGAGCTCTGGGGCAAACAAATGTGGTTTGATACCCGTACCGGGGTGAATTAGAAATTCTTACGATAAATTTGAAGAGCATCTTAACGGGTGCTCTTTTTTATTGCCTGTATGTATAAAAAATTTCGTATATATTTGCAGGCATGAAATATGCCATGAATTTTTTTCCGCTCCGGGAAGTAAAAAGATTTGATCTGGCAAAAATGCCCAGACCGGTAAGCTGGTATCTGAGGCCTATTGCCTGGCTGCTGAGCTATCCGTCATTGTGGCGTCACCGTACTAAGATCAATAAAATCAATATGGAGGGCGTTAAACCTCCTTATTTATTGTTATGCAATCACAATGCCTTTTACGATTTCATGGTTGCAACAGTGGCCACTTTTCCACACCAGGCATTCTACGTTGTGGCTGTGGACGGATTTATTGGAAAGGAGTGGCTTATGCGGCGGATTGGGTGTATAGGGAAACGAAAATTTACCAACGACATTGCACTGATCCGTCATTTGAATACTGTTGTGGAAAGAGGCAAGATCGCGGCCATTTATCCGGAAGCCCGGTATTCACTTTGCGGCACCAATGCGGTCCTGCCCCCGTCTTTGGGAAAGCTGGTCAAACACCTGAACGTTCCGGTAGTTACCCTGATTACTTACGGACACCATATCAATGCTCCTTTTTGGAATACCAAAACCCGGGGAGTACGTACCAAAGCAACTATGACACGCATCATTACCCGGGAAGAAGCTACAAAACTGTCTTCAGATCAGATCAATGAAATAATCAACAGGTCTTTTGAATACGACGATTTTGCATGGCAACGGGAAAATAAGATCCCGGTTAAATATAAGGACAGGGCCCGTGGATTACACAAAGTTTTATATCAGTGTCCTTCCTGCAAAACCGAATATAGGATGGATTCGGATGGCTCTCAGATCTGGTGCAATCATTGCGGTAAACGCTGGGAAATGTCCGAATACGGAGAATTGAAAGCGTTGGAAGGAGAAACCCATTTTCCGCATATACCCGATTGGTACGAATGGGAAAGGGAACAGGTTCGCAGGGAAGTAGACGAAAACCGGTATTTTTTCCGCAGCCGGGCATTTGTCCGGATGCTCCCAAATTCTAAAGGGTTGATTGACATCGGCCAGGCGGTCCTGACCCACGATATGGATGGATTTAAATTGGAAGGTGTCCACGACGGAGCGACTTACACCCTTGATATTCCGGCACAATCCTTATATTCCTGTCATATTGAATACGATTACGGAAAATACAAACAGGATTGTATAGATTTGAATACGCTGAATGATTCTTTCTGGGTATTTCCCGAGGGGAAGGATTTCTCGGTGACCAAGATTTCCCTGGCCACCGAGGAATTGTTCAATTACAAAAATCCATAGGCCCTGCCGTAGGATAAGTGTTGTTCCAGGAATCCCCCGGCATATTCCAGTTCCAGGTCTTTGAGTCTGCCTTTTTTGTCATAAACCGGAATTATGTTGGGATTCAGGAATCCGCCGTAAGGTTTTAAATTCAGGGAAGCATAACGTTCCAGGACTTCCTTGTGAAGTTCCTGATCCACTTTTACAGCATATTTTTCCACCATGGCTTTCCCGGCAGTATAATCCCCTTCCGATTTGATGCGCTGCATCTCGGCCAGTAATGTGGCAAATAGCTTGCGAAGTCCCTGATAATCATTGACTACAAAGTAAGATTTCCCGTCTTTTACCTTTCTTTCAATGGCATTCCCGTTTTTCAGACACCAGGAAGCTATCAGCTGGCGGCATTGCATATGAGCCTGTGTTATGTCTTTGCCGGGTTCTATACGCACCAGCTGAGTAAATAACCCGTTACGGATGTAATTAATATATTCGGCTTTGTAAGCTGTAGTATCCGGCAGGATTCCCAGTTCTACCAGTTTGGGATCGCCCAGGTAATAAAGGGCAAAGAGATCAGCACGCGATTCTTCCAGCGGAGAACTGTATTCCTGTAACGCATTGGAAGATACTCCCGGCAATAACTGGCCCGATCCGTGTCCCAGACATTCATGCAGATCGGTATGCAGGTTTCCGGTAAGGGTTCCGTATTTTTTCAATAAGGCAATTTCCTCCTCATCCCAGGAAAACTCATCCAGCATATTTTTTGGCGACTCTTCTGCTGCTTTGTCATAAGCATTGGTGATATTGGCAATGGTAACCGATTTGGACCCGTATTCCTTGCGAATCCAGTCAGAATTAGGAAGGTTTATACCGATTGGCGTTGAGGGATATGAATCGCCTCCAAGCATAGCCACATTGATGACTTTTGCCGAGACGCCGGTCACTTTTTCTTTTTTAAACCGTGCATCAATGGGAGAGTTGTCCTCGAACCATTGGGCGTTACCGCTGATGATGGCGGTGCGTCGCGAAGCCTCTTTGTCAATATAATTCACGTTTCCTTCCCATGAACCTTTTCTTCCCAGGGGATCGCCGTATACTTCAACAAAGCCGTTCACAAAATCCAGCTCTGTATCCGTATCCTGAACCCAGGCAACGTTAAAGGCATCCCACAGTGCCAGATCTCCGGTTTGATAGTAATTTATCAGAGTTTTCAGGTAGGAAGCCTGTTCAGGACTTTCGGCCACTTCGGCCGCTTTTTCCAGCCAGTGGCAGATCTGTTGAAGGGCAGGGCCGTAAAGGCCTTCTGTGGTATATGTTTCCTCTGTGATTTCCCCGTCTTTCTTGACGAGTCGGCTGTTCAGCCCGTATTCTACCGGTCGCGGATCTCCGGGTTTTTCAAGGGAACGGTAAAAAGCCTCCGCCTCGGCACGTGTTACTCCACTGTAAAAGTTCGTGGCAGATGTCATCAGAAGGTCCCCTTCGGTTCCGGAGCTTTTTCGCATTTTGAATAACCCGGGATCACACATGATCTCGACCATCCTGTCAACATCGGGAATGTCCTGGGAATTTTCAAGCAAATGTTTCATGTATTCGGAGGTACATCCGGGAAGGATTTTCTCTTCTGCGTAGTGATGGTGAATGCCGTTGCTGAAGAAAACACGTTTGGCATAAACCAGAAACTCTTTGAATTCGGGGGTTTCACGGTCGCCGGTGTATGATTCCAATACGTTTTCCAGGGCTCTTCTGACTTCCAGGTTGTGTTTGAAATTCTGGTCCCAGAAAATATCCCTTCCGCATTTGGCGGCTTCGCCCATATAGTAAATAAAGGACTTTTGCTGTAGACTAAGATCATCCCAGCCCGGCACTTTATACCGGATGACTTTCAGATCTGCAAATTCATCTACCAGGTACTTGAATTCCTGTTCCTGTGTTTTTGACTCTTTTGGGTTCTGGGTACAGGAAAACCCTGCTATGCCTACCAGGCAGGCAACGGCAATTCTCATTGTTTTCATTGTTATGCTAATGGTTACGGATTTTTTGTACGCAACGGTTCAGGTGTTTCACCAGTGTGAATGTTGTAATGGCAACGGGAATGACCAGGGGAAGCCATGACAGCAAGCCGCTGCCTTCTTCCGGAAACAGTTTGCCATTTGCAAAACTCCCTGAAATAGTGTCTTTTGCCCGGTCTTCAACTCCTTTGATATGCCAATCCAGCGAATTTCGTTCCGCCC
>LSQX01082646.1_pt1 | contig 15020 bp, 20 predicted proteins | sample 654561 | NCBI WGS metagenome assembly LSQX01 (sample SAMN04489861, study PRJNA283612) | anaerobic digester metagenome | isolation source: 4 biogas reactors fed with cattle manure at either 37C or 55C with and... | place: Denmark: Kongens Lyngby | collected 2014 | reverse complement strand
GTCTCAACTGTTATTAATCCTGCGGTGTTTTGCCATATAGCCTCAACATCATCCTTTTCAACGAGCCAGTAATTTGAATCGTCACATTTTACCCTGACATAAAACTTAACCCCTGTCTTTGCAATCAGTTCATCATTCTTAGTCATAAAGTCAAACTCGAAGTTGAAAACATCGTAAGTAGATATTATCGCTTCGGTTCCAAATGACTGATAGATATAATATAAAAGATCAGGATAGGTATTTCTGTTATAGAGATAAACCCCATTCTTTTCACCAGGCACTACCTGACCTATTTGAAACAACATGGAGCTGGCAGATTTAGTCCAGAATTGAAAGTCTGTTCCATCCCATGAATCAGGATCAAAATCATAATTATCGAGCCACGATTGTCTATTGCCGTAGTTTTGATAAGACGAAACCTTCTTTGCCGGTGCGGTTATCATAAGTCTTCCCCCCGGTAACTGAATCCTCCTTGCTGAAGGGTGTGTGTTTTTCCTTTTTAAGAATTGGTCAGGGTTAAGAGTAATAGCCGTCTTTGTCGTGTCACCCGTGAACCACCTGCCATAAACAGTAGTATCAAGAAGTTCTGCAGGCCGGACAATACAGAACACCCCGTCTTTTTGACGTATGATAGCGTTATATTTCCTTAGAATCTCAGATAATACCTCATAACAGTAGTAGTCCTTAAACACATCCCTGTCAATCTTTATCTGGTCAAAGGGGCTATCCGAAGCCGTGGATAACATATTGTCTTCGTAGATATTGACGTACTCCTTAAACTCCGTGAATCCTATCTCTGCCAGTATATCAAGGATGATAGCCGATTCAAGTTCATGGCCGTTATAATAGGTTATCGTTTCCTCACCTTCACTATAAGCAATACTATCAGCGAAAAGGATATTTTCAAGTATTGAAAGCCCGTCAGTAGCTGTGATTGAAACGGCATAAGGAACCGGCTCATATACTTCCTCGTAGTTCTGTGTTTCAACGTAACCGCTCCAGAATAAAGACTCGTTACAATAAATATTAACTGGGTAGTGCATATCCTCGACAGAGTAAAGGTCAAGGAGTGCAAAGTTCGTTTCAGAATAGACTTCAAACGTGGCCCGTGAGGGACGCATCGGGTCGAATACATCATCTGACTCGTTGTCGTAAGCAAAATTAAGCGGGTTGCCAGTGGCTTTCAATAGAGTATAGTCACCCGTGAAGTCCGGGTCCTCTATTGAGATCCGCCACTCGACTTTTTGCAAGTCAGAAAATTCTATTCTCCACCTCTCAGCCATTTCTTCTAAGTGCCAGTGCTATATCTTTCCCTTTTATTGATCCAACTACATTTACATTCAGTGGTTGACTCTGAAATCCACCAAGCCCGCCCGTCGCTTTCCCGCCAAGTCCCATATTCCAAAGATTCTGTGTTGCCATAACAGCTAACCCTGAACCCGGAAACAACATTCTTATCAGTGTGAATATCGCTGCTTTTGCAAGGTACTCAGCAACCAGTCTTTTCAGTCCGTCAATTATCGTATCAATCATGTTATTAAACCCGTTCTCAGTGGAGGAGAACAGAGTATCAAACCCGTTAGTCAGAATATTAATAGCCTCCCCCTGTAATATCAGGGCATCGGTCATGTCTTCTATGGGCTTCGTAAATTTTGGAGCGTCGGCAAGTTTGTTCTGTATCTTCTGAAAATCTTTATAGTCATCCCAAAGCTTTTCCCACGGGTTAAAGTTTTCTTCTGTAAACCCTTTCGGTACGGTTAATTTTTCAAGAGAAAAACTCTCCTGTCTTATAGTGGTCAGGTTTTTAATCCTCTTTTCGAGAGCATCAATAACCTGAAGTTGTGTCGCTAATCCTTTCTTGTCGGCAATGTTAATCTGTTCAAGATTCTCCTTTTCCGTCTTTAATTGTTCATTCAGTGATGCTATTGTCTCAACCTGTTCCTTTACCTTTTCAAGTGGCCCGCCCGCAGACTCACCACCCGAATACATATTGACAGCCTGCTGTTCTGCTAAAAACTCTTTTGCCTTGCGGTATTCTTCGAGATTTTTGTGAGTGGGCGACTTCCAACCAATCAAAGGAACATCCGGATCTTGCAAAACCTTCATGTAAGTAGTAAGGTCTTGGAAAAATTCTTTTAACCCGCTATTTATAAGAAAATCCCCAGCTGCAAGTTTCAAATCACTCCATGCTGTTGCAAGTTGAGCAATAGATGTGGCTGTTGTATCTGCCACGTCACCCATACTTCTAAGTTCTCGCTGAATAATATTACCGGATGCTATGCCAAAATCCCCGACTTTCGCTATCTCTTTTTGTAACTCAACAGCAGAAATCCCCAGGTTGTCCATCACAAGGACTGACTTACGTCCTATCCCCGTAATAATGGAGTTAACAAGATAATCAACCGATTCTCCGGTTTGAATTGCTCTCTTAGTAGCGAACTCAAAATAAGTAGCAAGCTGTTCAAGTGGTATCTTAAAGTTACGTGCTTGAACCGCCTTTCTCATCAACTCAAGATCGGTAACAGTTCCCCGTGTGGCAGTCCGCAGGTTCTGAAGTAAATTAGGCTGGTTAAGGTTTTTAAATGCTTGCGAAACCCCCTCGACCTGTGCAGCCAGTTTTATTCCTTCGGCTACAAAACTTGTAACGGCAGACACAGTGAAGGCAGCACCAATCATGCCACCAAGCCTCTTGAACCCGGCATTTAATTGGCTGAGATTACCCTGTGCTTCCTTCAGCCCACGTTTAAACTCGCTGTTATCGAGTCCGAGTTTCGCTTTTAATTTTTCGTCTGCCATTTAATCAGCTTCCTCCACTCTTTCATTTCCTCGTATTCTTCCCTTGTCATCAAATCTACTTTAGGTGTGTCTTTGTCCGTGTAAAGTACCATCACATCCCGCACGTCAACCGGAGGGCTACCCTGCGCCCTGTGAACATTCATCAGAATAGCACACTGCAACCTCTGTAGTTCTTTGCGCCTTGCCTCCCTCGTCTCGTAACCCTTACAGGAAAGTTCTATCTCCTCAAAGGTCATCCTCCAGAACTCCGCAGGCTTCAGCCCTACCTCCCCGACACAATAGGAAAGAACTTCACGCCACGTTACTTTTTTTTTACCTCGTTACCCTTTGCCAGTTCAGCAAGGGAGAAACCCAACATCTTGGCATTGACGACAGCCGTTTGTAACTGACCAATAGCACCCTCGGTGTTATCCAGCAAGTCCCCGAACCGGAACTCATTAACCATAGCACTTTCCCCCTTGCTTCTCATGGCTGATACGTGGGCAAAGTAGAACAGTTCCCTTAACTTGAATATATCGGGGGGTGTCCCGTCCTCTTTCCCGAATATCCCGCTCGTAGCTATCTGCCAGAACTCTATCTTATACTTCTCGCAGAACAGGGCATACGCATTTGAACCAAACTGAAACGGTAAACGCTCACTACCGAAGTCTATCTCTATATAACCGCTTAGTGTGTTCATTACGATGTTGCTACTGTTCCTTTTGTAAGTTCACCAGCTCCCTTGAAACCGCCCGACATAGAGACAGCATCATTATAACCTGCTGACATGGTTAACCCTGTCGCATTGGCGTTGCCCTTGAATACCAGACCTCCACCTGTGCCGTCAATGACAGCCATCTCAAGGATTGCCGTGGTGTCGCCCGTGATAAGGTCAAATATCTCCTCTGCGTTCATCGGGTTACTCGGATCGTACAGGCCGTCAAATGACACCTCCCAATCCTTTGAACCGTAAAGGCTATCACCCCATGCATCACTATCCTTTGTAGTAGTGTCGATAAGGTTGCTGTTAACTGTTAGTGTGAAGGATTTCGTCCCCCCGATAGCTGTACCGTTAACAAGTACAAGCATATTCTTTCCGCTTAATTTTGGCATTCTTACTCCTCCTCTAATCTGAATTTAATAACTATTGATTTCATTATAACTATATTATTGTCCATCAAGACCCTTTGTGTTGCTATACTTCCGACCATTATGTTAATCTCTCTATAACCGTCTATCCCGCCTACATTCTCACCACCAGAACCGGCTTCTGTTATAGGGTCTGCGGTTATCAGTTCAAGAATATCCTCACTCAGAGAATTGACCATCTTGTAACTCGCATCGTTACCCGTGTATGAGGCATATATCTCGATGTTGACAGAATTTAAGGTTATGAAACTATCTTTCGTTGATTCATCAGCTTCCATGTACTGCTCGCCCAGCACAATAAACGGCATGGTCACGTTTTGCGGGACAAAGCTGTAACAGGGTATATAAGACCCGTTGTACTGGACTGTGAGGTTCAATATGTCATATAGCCACTGCCTTATGCTTTCTGAAGGATCTTTCATTTGAATCCCATTCTATTTAGTTCAATCAATAATTCTTTATAAACCCTTTTCGCAACCGGATAAAAGAACGGGTTCGCCTTCGTGCCTGGATGGTTAACTTTCTTGCCGAAATACATCCATCCGTATTTCTTAGCCCCCGGCTTTAGTAAATACCCTGCCAGTACTTTTGCCCGTCTGACCTGTATGACGTGGGGACGGGTGCCAAACTCTATATGAGGGGCATAGTTAACAGCAGCAACCAAACTTCCGTAAGGTGTCTTTCTCTGTTGCGGGTTAATATCTATCGTACTTCCTAATCTATCACTGGCAAAAGAAACCCTGATAGAACTCCGCAAAAAACCAAAATTAACTATCCCTTTATTGGTTATGTTAGTCATAATGCCCTTTTGCATCGTATATGATTTTGCAGCGATAAGAGTTTTAAGCTGTGCGGTATTCTCAGCCGACAGTTTACTTGTCCACCTCCGAAACTTCTGAATCTCGGAAGAAGGTAGTTCAACTCTTATCTTGTTAAAATCAGACATAACATAACACCCTAAAATCATCAAGTTTCTCTGAGGGCAGAACAGAATGAATAGTATAATACTCATCATTCCACTTTATCCGGTGAGCGGTACTCAAAGTATAATCCGTCCTCTTTCTTATTTCAAACTCCACTGCTTTACGATAGATAACGCCTCCATTATCTAATGACCGGGAACCCGACAGGAACCTGGCTGATGCCCACTCGTAATAAGTGTCAGTCCATGAGTTTTCACCCCCCCCCTGCCCGTCATCTGTCCGGGTTGCCACCTGAACGGTCAGATAATGTCTGCGCTTTCCGATCATATCCAAAGCTTTTTACGATAAGGGTTAGCCAGTATCTTACTCTCGTTACTCAAAACAGTTGTAATGCCCTGAACGATGTTTTCCCTCAGCTCATAGTCAGTAGCCACCTGTTTAAGAATAGCCAACTTCAGTTCCTGAGGTAGTGTTTCCGTAGCTGCATTACCATACCCGGCCTTGTACTCGCACCTTATGGAGTTAACATATACCATCCCAGACGACCAATAAGAAGTTATCTTAATGATAGCATCCTGATCGCCCATGACATAGTAATCACTGTTAAGTACTAACTCCTCCTCATTTCCCTCGTGGTCTATCCGGTATATGTGGTCAATCGAGATAACAGGCCCGTAAGGAAGCTCAACATAATTTGTCCTCGGTACTTCTACCCAAGTAGCATGAAGCGTCTTTTCGGCAAAGGATGTCATAGTGTATTTCTCGAGCATCCTGCGGGCTGAAGTGATAAGCACGGGGAAGAGGGCATCGTCAGCCATGTCCTGTACTTTGCAGTAAAGTTTAGCCTCCGCTACCGATACTGGCTCGGTAACTATGTCAGTTATTACCCGTGTCTGTAAGTTTCTCATCTTTCCCTTGTTGTTCCGCTTTCGCCTTTATACTCATCAACAAGCCCCCGCAAACGCAATGACTTGAACCTCCGCTCCGGCAAGTCAATAATATCGCCCTCGTAGTAATGCCCTGTCATGCCCTCGCAGTCTTTCATAACAATAACCCGTATATGCCCTTCCGGAACGGGAACCCCCCTTTTGAAAACCTTTTTCTCGAAAAACTTCTTAACATCAAATTTCTCGCTGTCAATTTCATCAATGATAATCGGCTTTACCCTCTTAGTCCTTTTTTTCATATCTTACGCTCATAAATGTCAAATAGAAAATCTTCAAACGCCCTCAGTTCCTTGCCTCGCTCCGCCTCTATCTCTTTGAATCTCTCAGAACATTTCTTGCTCTGCTCCTTGTAAACCTCCGGGTCATCAAGCCTTTTGATAGCCTCGACCCATTCTGCAGGTTTATCCGCATTACAGAAGATGCCCGCCTCACCTAAGCTCTCCTTTAGTCCGGGAGTAGGGGCAGCGATAACAGGAATACCACTAACAAGTGCCTCAACAGCCGTTCTTCCGTAGCTTTCGTATAGTGAAGGCATCAATAAGATCCTTGTCTGTGAATAGACTTTCTTCATGTCCGGGGTGTTATCCATATAAGAGATATTCTTAATAGCTTCTTTCTCCTGTTTGCCATAACCCCCTTCCACACCAAGAAAATCCCTGTCCGGCATCAACCTCGCTATCTGCTGAAAAGTCGCAGTTCCTTTGCGGGGAAAGAGGTTAACAAGGGTGAGCTTAGAGCCTCGCTTGCCTACTTTATACCGCTTGCCATCCACCGGAGGATGAACCACCACCCCCGGACAGGGATAATTCATATCTTTCTTAGTGTACTCGCTGTTATAAACCACATATCTTCTGACCTGCGGTTTGTACTTTAGAATATTCATCGGGTTCGTGTTGTGAACCACAAAAACGAAAGGCTTCTTATAAAGTTCACAAAGGTTAAAAGCCTTCCCCGCACGGTCAAGGTGCGAGATGATAATATCAGCATTCTTTATATACTCCCTGTTACCGGGATAGAAGTCGCCTTTTACATTCACACCCTCAAACTCATAATCTTTAATCCCGGTAATTGGCAATAAAACATCAACGCTATGGCCCTGGTCTACGAGATACTTATTCATCTCGTGTACCATCCATTCAGCCCCCGCATGGTGGAGCGGAGGGTAAGCGTGTATTAAATTCAAAACTTTCATAAGCTCTTTTATAATATTTATTTGAAAAAATGTCGTAGTAAACGTATCGTCCAACAAAATCACTGTAATCTTTTCTTTGATAGCTTATAATCGGCATCGTCATATAAAACTCCCGGTGAGGTGCGATCCTGCGGTACCATTCGTCCGCTATCCTTATATTCGAATTAGGGTAGTTCTCAATAATAAAATCAATGAACTTAGCACTCAGTAACGTGGCGTGCATCAGCCATGCCCCGTTAACCCTGACAAGGTGTTCACTGTACTTCTTGACAGGAGCCTGAAGATTAGCCCCTAAATAGAGCATATCATACGTCTGCGGTAACTCCGCTACTGCTTTCGGAAACACCTCGTCAAATTCATCCGTAAACTCAAAATCATCTTCAAAGAACATCAGGGGTTCGCCCTGAAACATTTTCAACATCTTCAGCCAATCGGTCATATAACCTTTATAGCTGTCTTCGTGGTTCTGTGCCGTCGTGTAATGTGTAACCCTTTCAACTTTTCCCTGCAATATCTCTTTGCATCTTGCCCATCTGTCTTTACGAGCTTTCAATCCGATTACACACACATTAAAATCAATCATAAGAAAGAAAATAAAGGGGGGAAGCTCACCCCCCTATAATGTTATGCTGATCCGTTAGCCAGAGCAGCAGCGAATGTCCCGTAGATGAATCCTTTCGGACGATAAACAGCCACAGTAAGTCTTTCGCTGATCCTGACAGTAACCATACCTTTTATGAAGTTGTCCTCATTGGTATTTGTCATCTCAAGTGTCATCTGCCTGCGGTCAAAGACCTGAGCAGCACCACCATCACCGACAAGGAAGTCACCGGAAGTGATGGCTGAAGAAACAATTATTCTCACACCGTCAAGGGTAATGTCACCGTTGCCCATAAATATCCAAGGCTGGATGTAATTGCCGTTGTCATCTTTTGTGAGTTTTATTTTAAGCGCATCCGTAGGATGAATGAGGGCAAATGTCGGGTTGTACTCTGAAGTCCTTACCTGCTTCATCGCAGACACAAGAACGTCAATCTCAGAGATGTCACTATCAGCCAGCTCATCAACATAAGCAGTCGCATTCTCGATAAGTCCCGACAAGTTAATTCCGGTGCCGTCACCGTACAGAAGCTGATAGTTCTCTTTCAGTTTCAACTTGCTCGGAAGCCTCAGTGAGATGTAGCTGTTAAGCCCTTCCACATCTTCAAGCATTTCCTCACTTACGATTATGTAAGCAGTGATTTTGCGGACAGTGGCAGTCTTAAGTTTCAGGTCAAAATCGCTCTGCTTGTACTCGGAACCCTCTGCGGTTACATCAGTAGAATCGGTGTAAGCTTCTTCCACAACATACTCAATACTGTTGGAGTTAGTCGTTCCGGGGGCGATCAGATCCCTTACCCTGAAAGTAGTGTCCGGATCAAACTTGATACCTGGCACGTGCTGTGCCTGCACGACAGCAGTGTTCTCGAAAGAGTTTGCCTGCGTCATGTCGTCAATCTTCAGTTCGATCTCCCCGGTACGGCCTTTCTCGGCCAGATAACTCTTGATAGAGCCGTTACCCTTTTCTTTCAAGTGAAGGAGTACTTCTTTGACACTTTCAGCGAATCCCTTCTTGGCTTCTTTCGAGCCGAAAGGCAATCTCTGTATTTTCGTGTCAATATTATCAAGCTGTTCCTGTATCTTCAGGAATTTGTCAGCCATTGCATTGTATTTGTCCATGTCAGGCTTTAACTCCTTCATGACAGCATCCTTCACCTCTTTGCTGTACTCTCCCCACTTCTTAGAGTGGTCTTCCAGCTTCTTGTCGATCTGCGATCCGAGATCGTCAAGTTCCTTTTTGAATTTTTCCAGTTCTTCCATTAGAATTTAATTTTTGATTTTAGAATTTCTCCAAGCAACTTACCGTCGATCGGCTCAGGAGTGGAAGAAACCGGCTCCTCTGTGAGTGAATTAATGACTAATTGCTTCAGTTGGTTCAGTTGTATCTCAAGCTCCCGTGCGGTGTCGTCGGTATATGTACCCTTAACAGCCGATTCGAGGGCTTTGATCTTTTCAATTATGTTATTAAATGCCTTTCCCTTGCTTCCTTCAGTCTTGACAGTACTAACAAGAGCTTCCATGTTGGCACCCCAGCCTACTGTTGACCCTTCCCATAGCTTCAGCTCGACAAGCTTCTGAATCCTCTCTTTTCCGCTTTCATCCACTTCCCTTTTGACTATCTGATAGCCGATTGAGTGTTCTGTCAATACCTTATCCCGGTAAAGCTGAAGAACGTCCTTGCCGAGTGAGGTTTCTGAAATCTTACTTTCAAAATACAACCCGTGCTTGTCCTCTTTCAGGACATGAGGCTTTGACAGTATCTTTGAGGGATCGTGCATATACAGGTGAAGGATGCGGGGCTTCGAGCTGTCCGGCCCGTTCTCCCGTATAGTCTTCTTGAACGCACCCGGCAGAACTATGTCACCATCGCTGTCCAGATTCCCAAAGACTGAGAAATAGCCGGTTATGATCCCGGTCTGAACGTCAACATCCTTAATCGCCCCGTCCAGTACATTCTTTGTCAGATAATAATTTTCCATATCTTTATTTCTTTACCATCCAATTACATTATAGGCTATCGCACACCGGCAGTTTATCACTTCCTCTGCTCCCCCTGCCGGATCTCCGGGATGTTGCATCTGATAAGCCCCTACCTGAAAAGTCTCATTCATCATCTTTGGGTTCTGCACTTCAATACCCCTGTGGGTGTCACGGGTGCGGTTGTCATAGGTACTGATCCAATATTTCTGCAATGCCTCACCTGTTGCTCTTGCCCCTTCCATACTTCCAATATTAGATGCTGTCATAATCTCTGTCCGGGCAATCCTTAAAGCTCGCCATTGGTTGTATTTGATACCTTCCTCGATAAGTCCCTTTTTTATCCTTGTCGCTGTCTCATAAGCACCTAACCCCTCGGTAACTGACTGCTCCAATACTCCGTTGATAATTCTTCCCGCCGTGCTTATTGAAGTCTGGTTAACCGCTTCAATACGTTTCCAAAGGCGATTTTTTACATAGTGCCTCAGGTAGTTGTACCAGGTATCTTCCTCTTTGGTCAACAGGTCAGGATCGACCCCTTTGAGCCTGTTATACTGGTCACGGGCGAAGTCAGCCCCTACGGTTGTATAAAGCTGCTCATAACGCTTTGCAATAGCATCCGGTTTGATAGTATCAAGAAGTAACTGACTGTTGTAATTCTGCTCGTTTATCCTATCTGCTAATTCCCTGAACTGTCTATTTAGAGTAATACGGAACAGGGAGGCGAACTTACTCTCATAAGAGTTCCGCCTCCGTTGTATGGCTCTCCATATAGCCCGGTTATTCCGTATGTATGTAGCAGTTGTCACAGTCCTAATTTCTTTTCTTCTTCTTCCAGTTGTTCATCAGTCACCAAACTTGCAGACATTGGCATGAGGCCCGACGGAACCCAGTACTCGTTCATCAACGGATTGGTTTCATCAGCAGAGAAGTTGAGTAAATCACGTTTTTCATTTGGCGACAAATACCAGATAGATGATAATGCCATAGCCATCATCTGTAAGTCATCCTGAAGCTCACTAATCATTGAAGCATCGTAATCACAATATAGTCCCGGATACTTAGAACTGATAAACTTATTCAAGGCATCCCTGAACTGATTTAAGGCCGGTAAGACAGCATTGGTATATACCGCACTCCCCGCTTCTTTAGTGTTCGAGTAAGTTTTATTCGCAGTGTCATTGAACAACTCAGATGGTACATGGTACACATTACACAATGCCCTCAGATCCATCCTGTCACTTTCGATGATATTCAGGTCCACAGGTGACATACCCATCTGTTGCCATTTCAGATCAGCAGAAGTAACGATATTTTTGCCTCTATTATCCGGTCCCCCTACCTTCTTCATCAGCTTACGCTCTATCATGTCAGCCTGTTCCTCGGTTAACTGCGTGTCTTTAGTCGCTGATATGATTCCGAATGCACCTTGGTTCTGTAAAGCACCCACACTTGAATCAAAAGATGAATTGGATTTTGTGATAAGCCGAAGCGAAGCCCTGAGAGGTGAAAGCCCGACAAGATTCTGACCATTGAAGTATTCCGGTGTCCAGTATTTCAGGTGAATAATCTCATTTGCTGGTATCGGTTCGTTTTGGGCGAGATACTTATAACCCCTTACTGGTTCCATACGATCACCGGCCACGGGCCTGATAATCTGTGAGGGTATGTTCCACATCTCTCTTATAGAGCCTTTATTCAGCCCCGCCGTCGGCCCTATCATGTGGATATAGCTATTCCCTGTCACAAGCTTAAAGCCAACTACCTGTTCGATGAACTCAGCCCACCCCTGAAGGATATTAGGCTTTAAGAAGATTGCATTCAACTCATGATCAGGGAGCGCAACAAGGGCTTTGGTCTTGATAATTTTCGTATTGAGATTATAGGAATTGGCTGACTTGTAAGAATGTAGGGCTTTGTCGTTCTTGACCTCGTACACCCCCCACGGGATAGCCCCCGCCTTCTGAGCGATGAATGATACAATAGAATAAACAACAGGGTTAAACAGATAACCCTTGTCGATGTATGTCTCAACGTTATCAGGCGGGTATATAGCCCGGCCCCGTACCATCTTCAGCATCTCACTGATGACCTCGCTGCCAATCGACCTGCGAAGATCAGTTATATATGACTTGAAAAGCCTTCTACCTAACGCCTCAATCAAACCCATGTCATAAGCCTCTTTCCAAATTTAAACGATAATTCTATTAAAATAATACATAGAACTATTTTATTTATCAAATTTTTTTAACGCAGGATGAAACTGCCCTTACTCTGAGCCATCAGATCAGTCAACGCCCATACAAGCGCATCCATCCTGTTAGGTGACTTGTCCCCCGGTAGCCAAAGACACATTTCATCTTCAAGTTTATTATACCTCCCTACGTGATGAACCTTACCCCTTTCATAAAAGGCAGCGATAGGCTCAGCCCTCAGATACTTCCCCCTGGAAGCCGTCACATCCTTATAGCTTACCTCAGGTGACATATTACGGATCACCGTAGCAACCATATCCCCCCCGTAGTTCTTTTCAGCTACTATCCTGTCAGCGTCCCATTCGTAATAAGCAGATATAGCACGGTGCGCCCATGCGTTAGGAGAATAAATGCCTGATAAGTCCTCAAGTATATACCCGTCACCAGCCCCGTCAATACCCGCTATGATGATTCCTGCCTCATCTGATGTTGTCTTATCCGATCCTGAAGGGTCAATGGCTACCACTATCCTTTTTAGCTGTGGCGACTTGTCAACCCTGTATTTTTCAATATTATTCCTTTTCCATAATGCCCCCGGTGCCTCGTCTATGTCCTCTGCCATAATCTCCATCCTGTAAGCGATAGATGACATATCATTTGCCAGGTCATCAATAACCGCCTTGTCAATATAAGGATTGTTGTAAGTGGAGAAGTGGAAAGCCTGCCATCTGCCTGTCGTGTCTGCTGCTGCTTTCTTAAATAGCTTTGCAGCGTGTTGCGGGTCATTCGCCTTTGTTACTGACCGGGATTGAAGGGATGGGGGGGTATAGATGAAAATAGCATTCCCGTTATTATCCATGAGCATAGGCGCACCCACAACTCCCCACGTGTCCTCATTCATCAACTGGAACTCGTCAAGTATTAATTCATCTGCGAAGTCCCCGCGAAGTGTATCAGCGTTCCATGCTGTTTTTGCTCTTATCCTTTGCTCTGTACCCGGAAGCTCTATTAAATGCTTTGTTTCGTTTTTATAGAATATGCCCTGTTCAATCGGCTCCCTTAAAGATTCGCATACCAGATACCAAAAACGGTCAACCTGTTCCTGCGTCGGAGTAGCATATAACACCCGCTTACCTTCGAGAAATTTCTCAACTGCATATATCGAAGCCCCGTAAGTCTTACCCCCACGCCTACCTGCACGTATAACCTTACGCTTAGCAGACGAGCGAAGAAACTCTATCTGTTTACCGTGAGGCTTCGGTAGTCTTACCGTCATTTCTCTCTTCGTACTTGACATTTATCTGTATCGCCCCCTGATGTTCATTATCTATCTTATCCCTCTGCCCCGCATACTGTTTTCCCAACCATATCCCCATGGTTACATTACCTTCCATTGCAAGCTGATACTGCTTCGCCTTTAGCAACTCAACCCCCTCCGCTTTCTTTTGTGCTGAATACTCACTAAAACTTAAATTATACTTTTTCTTACAAGCCTCATATAATGTATTCGGATGAATACCCAAAATCCCGGCAATACCAACCCCATCGCATTGCGCCTGTAAAAAGTCATCTACTTTATTCCAGTCTATATTTGCCTTTGGGCGTCCCATTGTGTTACAAATTTAACATCCATTCTTTATGAAAATCGTAAGTCTCTTTATAATTCTCAAATCTATATTGTTCGATTCGTGCATTGTCGCTCATATTGCCCGAACCCTCAAAAACAAAATAATCATCCCCTGTTTTCAAACAAAGAACCTTCGCATGATTATGAAGATAGCAACATTCAAAATTTTTATTTCTGTCGCAAAAACCTTTAAGCTTTAACGCCCATTCCTCAGGCTTTTTTGTCTGATTGAAGAAGCTTGATATTATGAACTTCCCTTTTTTTATCCTCCCGTCCTCTATAAATTTTATCAGAGCATCAACGGTAGGCTGATTTATTCTGTATATAGCAAAATATAATTCATCAATAATTTTCTCCTGAATTATGGCAAGCACAACTGCAAAGGCATTAAATTGTTTTTCGGTAACAATTAACCACTGTTCCCCCGATTTGGGTATGGTGCATAAATCGGTTAAACTCTTTGCCATCTTATACCCCAATTCAATATTTTTTAAATATCTCTTTTTTGCAACTGGCAACAAAGCCGTTTGTTCAATTATTATATTATCATTCAATGCACGAACCCAGCTCATTATCAACTACTTACTAATTGTGGATAAAAAGCACCTTATCAATCTTCAGCACCCTGTAATTATTCTCCTTGCAATACTTAACTACCTCCTCGCAGTATTCCCCGTCTGCCTGAATCTTAACACTGTTAAAGCCTACTTTCTTTGCTATGTCAGCCCTGACAACAAAAGCTCCCATATCAATATAGTTTACTTTCGGGACGCAGTGTACCACGTCATAGTCACAATAGTTAGTCAGCATATCGCAGTAACACATTCCTACCGCCTTTGTCATCCCTGTCAGCATCTTATCAACAAACGTGCGAATGTAGTAGTTATCATCATTCGTTATAAGAATCGGATCATCGGGGTTACACTCAATCTTCTGAAGCATCATCTTCCTGTTCGGATGCCCCCATTTACCCTTTCTTTCCTTGCTCTCACATAGTATTAAACGCTTATCCTGAAATTCTGTTACAACATTTGTTATTTCTTCCGGAGTTGGGCCGTCGTGAATGATATATAAGAGCCAGTTAGGATTAGTCTGCACAATGAAAGAGGCAATCATTAACTTTATCTCTTTCGGACGCTGATAAGCTACTGCTATTATCTGAAGGGTTCTCATTACTGTAATTCCTTAAATACTTTCCATGATGCCTTATTTAGATTCCTATATCTGCTAAACAAGTCTGCATTTACTTCATCCGTTTTTATGTCAGGGTAATCATTTGATATATTAGAAAGTCCATTAATAAGCCTTGTAATTACACAAGTTTCTTTATTCTGTTTTTTCCACTTTACTTTTATAAATTCAAGAAATTCAATATACTCAACTAATTTTTCTGTATAAAATGATATAATTCTCATAAATAACCCTCCCTGTTTAATATTGTTGTCATCGAACACTTACGCCCGTAATCTTCCTTATTGATATAGTCCTTTGCCAGTCGGTTGCCATTGAACCAGTGAACGCAAAGGGTGTTTTCTGTCAAAAATGAAAGATTATTATGCTGGAATAAAGTTTCAAGGTGATAAGTCGAATAAGGGTAAAACGTATCATAAGGAATAGCCAGTATCCGTGGAAATC
>LSQX01202573.1_pt1 | contig 15030 bp, 12 predicted proteins | sample 654561 | NCBI WGS metagenome assembly LSQX01 (sample SAMN04489861, study PRJNA283612) | anaerobic digester metagenome | isolation source: 4 biogas reactors fed with cattle manure at either 37C or 55C with and... | place: Denmark: Kongens Lyngby | collected 2014 | reverse complement strand
ATCGGACGGATGTGGGAGGGGCGCAAGTTGGTTTTGGGACAGGTCAGAGACTTTCGGCAATTAATAGTTATCAGTAAGGAAGAAGTCTTTCTTTCAAATTTCTTCGTGTCCGACCTGACTTCGCGGTTAAATAAAAAAGTATCATTTGGTTGCGGCTGTGCTGCGCAGTCATTAAAGCGCTATTTGTTTTGCAGGCGCATGTTCAGTTCTTTGAGGGCTTTCAACTGATAGGCTCGTTTGTTGGTGGAAGTGACATTGCATTCTTTTTCCTGAAAAGGAAAGTCGTAGACCCACAAGGCGGATAAGGGGACATTGCTGTGCTCAATGGCTGTGAGCAGTTGGTGGAAATTTTCACGGGCCACTTCGTCACCGAGTTCTTTTTCCATGATTCCGGCACCGAATTCCCCGATGAAGACCGCTTTACCGGCCTGGGCTGAAATGGCTGCAATGGTGGCCAGATGATATTCATAGGAAGCGTAGGGCTGAGCGAAATATCCGTCTGTTCTGGCTGCAGGATAAAGATGAATGGACACGAGATCAAAGGGATGGGGATGATGGCGCAGCACCTCGCGGCAATACTGGGCTGTGGAGTCTCTTTTCCAGGAGTTTTCGATGCGCTGATGGTACTGGGAAGGCCGGTTGATGGAGTGCCCTGAGGTGAGGGGCCGCCCCGGGTCCAGTGTGCTCATGGTCTCTCCGAAAAGCTTCATGACGCTAAGGACATCATCACTGGACAGGGCATCTTCCATGGTTCTGTGAGCGGGAGTTCCCCGGAAAGGGGCGCGCATGGGCAGATGATCCATGGCGTTGGGCAGATCCATGGCGAGGTTGTACTCATTGCCCAGTTCCCAGGCCCAGATAACGGAACGGCTTGCATAGCGTTCCGCCAGATCCTGCAGATAGCTGCGCATGAAGGCTGCGGAACGGCTTTCGGGGTTGCCGATTTCTTTGACATTTTCGCCCACTGTATCAGGTACGCCGGCATAGAACCAGAAGACACTGGGGATAAGACCCACGCCTGCTTCCTCGGCGGCATCAACGACTCTGTCGAGCCGCTCAAAATAGCCCGCTTTGTCCTCTACATAGTGTTTCCATTCAGCGGGAAAGAAACCGCCGCACATGAATCGGACAAAGGGGATACGATAGTCGGCCAGTTCCCGGAATCCTTCCACATAGGAATGGTCTTCGGGGTCATCGAGGGTTCTGCGAAAGGCGGAGAAGAAATTGACTCCCACGCCACGCCAGGGAGATCCGTCGAGAAGAGCCTGGCCGTCTTCGTTTATGGTCAGCCGAAGGCGTGATGGAGCGTCCTCGGCCTGGACAAGAGTAAAGGCTGAGAAGAGTATTATCAGGGCCAGAGACAGCGCGAGTCTGGATGCTGCGAAACCAGGGTTCATGAATCACTTTATCTTTGTTATTTTTTCAGGGTGAAGGAATCATAGACTGTTCCTTCGGCTGTGTAGGCATTCATTGTGAGTGTGTGCGGTGTCAGGGTAAAGGCCTGGCAGGTCGGCACACCGTCTTTACGGAATACAGCGGCGTAATCGGGAGCAGGTTCACCTTTCTCCCGTCCCGCCACGGCTACGGAAATGAGATACAAGGTTCCTTCGGCGGGGCTGTCGACCCGTTGGCCACCGTACATGGGGAAGGATCTCAGATAATAGTGGACGTGACCTGTAAGGACGATATCGACATGGTATTTGTCGAAGATATCCCCCCAGAGACTTCGTATTTCGGGATAGTCTTCATCGGGGGCATAGGGCGGGAAATGAAACTGCACGATTTTCCAGGGAGCCTGAGAGCTGCTCAGCGTTTCTTCCAGCCATTGGGTCTGTCCTTCTATGGTATCGGTGGAATCGACAGAGACGAGTTGCAGCAGGTTTCCATATTCCATGCTGTGGCTCTGGCCTCGTTCGAGTCTTTCCGGTCCGTTGTCGGGGAGGCGGAAGAGGCTTCGATACATGACAGAGCCCAGTCCGTCGATGGTATCATGATTCCCCAGGGCGGGTACGAGGGGGATCTCTGTGATGAAGTCGCCATAGAGAGTGAAAAGGGTTTCCCAATCATCGCGATGCTGCCCTGTACCGATGAGATCGCCTGAAATGGCGATGAAGGCTGCATCAGGATGGAACTTGCGGGCCTGTTCGATGAGGGGCACACTGTCCGGTCGTTTGTGGTTGTCGCTGACCCAGAGAAAAGAGAACTGCTCAGTCTCCCGGGGAGCTGTTTTGAAAGTGGATGCGGCCTGGTCGGGGGCTGTGTCTTTGACTCCGGGCGCATACTCATATTCCGAGCCTGCATCGAGTCCGGTGATTTCAGCCGTATGCCAGAGGATTCTGGTGTTGTTGAGAATGTTGCGGTCTTCCAGGAGTACGGAAGTGGCTTCGGTGAAGGTCCACGCTTCCTCGCCTTTTTTGCGCGTATATACGCCTGAATTTTCCACGCCCGTGGCTGTGCGCCATTGAACCGCCTGGGTTGTTGCGGGATCATCACTCCAGGTGAGCGTTGTGAGATCGGCTTTGTCTGTGGCTACAGAGGGGCTGCTTCGGAATGCTCCGATGATTTCCGCTTCCCGGGCTCTTCCGCGAATGGTGGTAAGGAGAATCTGTCCGTTCAGGGCATCAGGTACTTCTGTGAGTACAAGCTCGTCCCAGTCGGCATAAGTGAAGGATCCCGGCGAGAAGGGGAGTATGGCTGGCGGTGAGGGTGCGAGATCACTTATTTCGACGACATCTTCGGGATTCTGGGGGCCTACAGCAACAAAGTAATGGGGGCGATGCCTTTCAAAGCCATTGATGCCCAGTCCCACCTTTCCGGTGGGAAAGGACTTTTGCCAGACTTCATAGGTATTGAGTTCATTTTTGACGACGAGATCCGTTTTGGTGAAAGCCTCTGACTCCAGCCAGAAGGGAACGATTTTCTGCTCATCGTGGCGGACAATGGAAACGACTACAGGGACATTGACGGTGAAGGTCCAATGTTCCGTAGCGAGTACCAGCCGTTCCTCCTCTGTGAGTGCTTGTAATACCGTGTCGTTGTCGAGGGCATTCAAAGCGGCTTCGTCCCGTCCTTCCCGGATTCTTTCAGTGAGCCTGGTCATGGTTTCGGCAACAGATTCGGGAGTGGCCTCAGCGAGAGGGCTCAGGATGAGGGCCATGGCACAAAATGCCAGAGCAAAAAGACGAAGGGGGGCTTGCGTGTACATGGGCATGGTCAGGGCTCCTTTGTATGTGGCCGCCCGACGCCGGGCTTGCGGCGCGGGCCAGGAAAGCAGGGGAGTGGGATACTACAGATCAAAGAGACTTCGGGCAAAGGCATCTGTGAAGGCTTTGCCGGGTTCGTAACCTCGTTTCCATTCCCCATCGATAATGAGAAAGGGCACTCCCTGTTTTCCGGTTTTTTCTTCAAGAATACGGGCGTGCTCCGGATCTTTACGGATATCCCGCACTGTATAGGGGATCCCCTCTTTATCCATCCAGGCCCGTAATAACTGACAGTCACCGCAGAAGTCAGCACTGTAAACAATAATTTCTTTCATAAGGGAATGCCGTGCCTTGTTATTCGATATCGGTGAGTCCGAAAGACATGACCGCTTCCGCCGCAATGGCATCATCGACCATGGCGGTGGTTCTGATTTTGCAGGCGTTGGGATGATAATGCACCATTTCAGCTTTGAGCATCATCTGATCGCCGGGAACGACAGAGTTCCGGAATCGTACATTCTCCACGCCCATGAGGAATGCGACCTGTCCATTGGGTTCTCCGTTTTCACCGAAAATAAGGACAGCACCCACCTGTGCCATGGCTTCAATGATGAGCACTCCGGGCATGACCGGAATTTCCGGGCTGTGTCCCTGAAGGAAAGGTTCGTTCACGGTGACGTTTTTGATTCCCGTGGCATTGACTTGCGGTTCAAAGCTCAAGATTCTGTCAACGAGGAGGAAGGGATATCGGTGTGGCAGCACCTTCTCAATTTTTTTCACATCCAGCGCGGCGGGCTGCCGTCTTGTCTGCTGTCTGTATGCATGGAGCTCACATTCCGGTCTTGTGCTCGCATAAACTTTCTGGATCTGTTTGGAGAAGAGGACATTTTTCTCATGTCCGCATTTCACTCCGATGATATGTCCTTTCAGCGGCGAACCGAGCAGATAGGTATCGCCGAGGAGGTCGAGTATTTTATGTCGGACAAATTCATCCTGGAAGTGCAGCGTTTCATTGAGGATCCCGTCATCGCCGATAAGCACGGCACTTTCCAGGCTTCCTCCCTGGATGAGTCCCGCTTCCTGCAGCATTTTCACTTCCCGGAGGAAACAGAAAGTTCTTGCAGGAGCGATCTCATTTTTGAAGGTCTCTTCGTTGATGGTGAAAGAGGCATACTGTGTCCCGATTGCCGGATGATCATAATCGATGGTCATGCTGACCCGGAACTCATCGGAAGGCAGGATGCTCAGCGTGACATCATCTTTTCTGTAGTAAACGGGATGATCCACGGTGATATATCGTTTTTTTCTGTTGAGCTCCACAATACCAGCGCTCATCAGCGCATCCAGCACCGGGAGTGAACTTCCATCTCCATTGGGTATTTCGTCGGCATCCACTTCCACGATGATATTGTCAATTCCCAGCCCTGCAAAGCATGCCATGGCATGTTCGATGGTATGAATCTTCACCTCTCCGATGCCGATGGTGGTTCCCCGTGACACATCAACGACATTATTGAGCAGTGCGGGAATAACAGGCTTGTCTTCGAGGTCTGTCCGACAGAACACGATTCCGCTGTCTGCGGGTGCCGGCTTGAAGGTGACCGTTGTGAGGTTGCCCGTGTGCAAGCCGATACCATTGAATGACGCTTCTTTAGCTATTGTCTTTTGTTTCATCGTCTTTTATTTCTTTCAATGCTTCGAGTTGCTTTTCAAGCGCTGCAATGCGACGAAGCATTTCCGGTGTTCTCAGTTGTGCCGCCATGACCCGCAGCTGTTTTTTGTGGTCAATGGCGGGCAATCCCGAAACCACGGCTCCCGGTTCCACATTACGCATCACTCCGGAGCGTGCACCGATGGTGGAGCCGTCACCCACAGTGATATGTCCGCTGAAACCGACATTGGCTCCGACACGTACCTGATCTCCCAGAGTGGTACTGCCGGCAAAACCCGCCATTCCGGCGACAGCGCAGTGTTTACCGATAATGACATTGTGCCCAATCTGAACCAGATTGTCAATCTTTGTGCCCGATCCGATACGGGTCACGCCGAAGGTGGCACGGTCAATGGCTGTATTACTTCCTATCTCAACATCATCTCCAATGGAAACAGTCCCGATTTGCGGTATTTTATTCCAGATCCCGTCCATGGGCACAAAACCGAAGCCGTCACTGCCTATACAGGCACCGGCATGGATGATGCAGTTTTTGCCTATTTCAGTATTTTCGCGGATCACAACCTGGGGATAAATATGGGTGCCCGCGCCGATATGGCTTTCTTCTCCCACAAAGATGTTGGCCTGAAGAACAGCTCCTTCATCGATGCGAACCCCTGAAGAGATGACACAGAAAGGCCCTATGGAGGCACTTTCGTGAATTTGCGCATCATCGGCAATGACCGCCTGGGGATGAGATCCCGCCCGGGGTGGATTTTTCAGCTGATCGGCAAAGGCTCTGAGAACGAGGAAGAATGCGAGATCAGGCTGATCCACCTCAATGGTGGTGAGTGAGAGTGTGCCGGAACCGCGAGGCACGAGGGCCGCCCCGGCCTGTGAGTCTGCAAGTTGGCGTACATATGCCGCATCCCGAGCAAAGGTGAGCTGGTCAGCCTGTGCCTCGGCCATTCCATTGACCTGATTGATCATGATGGCTTCGTCGCCGAGAACAGTGCCCTGCACCAACTGTGCAATCTGCTTGACACTCATCTCCATAGTGCAGACAACCTCCCAAGGTGGAACAGTGACATAAAAGCTCTCTGACGGCCGCAACAGCCTGTGAGCTGTTAAAACAGCAAAGCGCTTCGAAAAGTCGAAGCGCTGCTGATGTCAAAATTTCTTATGTTGGAAGAAGTGCGTATGGTTACGCATTCTGATTATTTCTGATTGATGATCTGCAGCACGCGGGAAGTGAGATCAATGGTTGTGCTGTGATAGAGCACGGTCGGGCGTGCGCCTTTTGAAGCGTTGAGTATAAGATGGTAGCCCTCATCTTCGGCAACTTTAGTGATCACCCGCTCAATATCATCCACGACTTCTTTGAGCACCCGTTCTTCCTGTGTGTCTATGAGTCTCTGGCGTCGGTCCAGTTCATTGCGGTACTGTGCGAAATCAGCTTCAATCTGTGTTTTTTTATCAAAGCGCTCATCGTCGTCCATGGTGGCACGCTGCGCCTCGAAATCGTCTTTGGCTTTTTCAATGCGTTTTGACATGGCATCGATTTCGACCTGCAGGCGATCCACTTCCTGCTGCAGCTCATCGTATTTAGCCTTGCGTTTGTTGGATTCGTTGACCAGCGTGGACATGTCGACAACACCGATCTTGTAACCGCCATCGCCCCCAGCCTGAGCGGAAGCAACCGATACAAATACACCGGAAGCAACCAGCATCAAAGCCATTGCAACGGAGAAGAAGCCTGCCCGTCGGACGGAACCTAAAATCATGCTCACTATTCTTTCCCTTCAGTACCGGCGCAGTCGCCTTAAGATTGAGTTTACAGGATTGTGGATGATGCATATGCCGGTTTGCATATGTTGAGTAAGTATATCACGATTGCTTTAAAGTGTTCAACGCCTGTTGAGTACTTTGTCAGGCTATATTGATAGTGTCTTGCGGTTTTTATTTTGTCATGATTTCGGGCCTTAGCCGTTGTTCAGTGTGTCAGGTGGCCGGAAAGTCTCAAATGTACAGAGTGGTTCATTCCGTGAATATGAAATCCGGTCTGTCTGTCGCACTGTCATGAAAGGCTTTGTTATACTATGGGTCAAGTGGTATTGCTGTGTTTCCAACTTCAACCTCAGGAGAAGCGTTATGCGCCTTAAAGACAAAGTGGCCGTGATTACCGGAGCCGGTATGGGCATGGGGCGTGAAGCCTCGGTTTTATTTGCTGAAGAAGGAGCGAAGATCATCGGGCTGGATGTGAATGCCGCGGCTTTGGCCGAGACCTCGTCTCAGGTGACGCAGGCGGGCAGTGAGATGCTTTGCGTGACAGGTGATGTTTCCAGTGAAGCCGATGTTAAGCGTGCCATTGACGAGGGCCTCGCTCAATTCGGCAAGATAGATATTCTGTATGCCAATGCGGGAGTTCTGTGGAAAGACCGTGATTTCTCCGTGCTGGACACGACGGAAGAGAACTGGGATATTGTGCAGGCCATCAATCTGAAGGGGCCTTTTTTCCTGACGAAGCATGGCATTCCGGCGTTGAAACAAAGCGGTGGCGGCTCCATAATTCTGGTGGGCTCCATCTCGGCACTTGCCGGCTTTGAATTGGCTCAAGATTCCTATACCTGTGCCAAGGGTGCGCTTATTTCACTGACGAAATCGCTGGCCATACAGTTCGGTCCGGACAATATCCGTACGAATATCATTCACCCCGGTATGATTGATACCCCTTTGCAAGCTCCTTATCTGGATGATCAGAAGAAGAAAGATATTGCTTCCGGAATTCCTGTGCGTCGTCTTGGTGTTGCCCGTGATATTGCTTATGCGGCTCTCTATCTGGCTTCTGATGAGTCCACCTTCTGCAACGGTTCCGAGCTTGTTGTGGATGGCGGCTTCTATGCCATGTGAGGGCATGTGGCCGGATCTGTTGTTGATTTTTGAACTGTAATGCACTGGAAAGGGTGTATATGTCGTTTTATAAGGCTCAGTGCGGGCCCGAAGAGTCCGCAAAAGAATCTCCGCTTCTGGCGCAATTGCTCCAGTCCCGGATTGTCATGGTTGTGGGCGATGTCGATCAGGAGCTTGCTGAAGATGTGATCAGTAAACTGCTGCTTCTGGACTCCCGTTCACAGGATCTGATCAAAGTGGTGATCACCTCTCCGGGCGGTCATGTGGATTCGGGCTATGCCATCCACGACATGATGCGCTTCATCAAATCTCCCGTTGCGGCCATCGGAGCGGGATGGGTGGCGAGCATTGCCGTTCCCATTTTGCTCGGTGCGGATGGGGACAAACGTTTTTCTCTTCCCAATACACGCTTTCTGCTGCATCAGCCCAGTGGCGGCGCAGGCGGTCAGGCATCTGATATCCGCATTGAGGCCCGGGAAATTCTCAAGGTGCGCAAGCGGATCAATGCGCTGATTTCGAAGGAGACCGGGCGTCCGGAAGAAAAGGTGGCTGAGGACAGTGACCGTAATTTCTGGATGAATGCGGAAGAAGCGCTGGAGTATGGGCTGATCAGCCGTATTATCGCCAGTGCAGACGAAATTGAATCCTGAGTTTTCTTTTTGCTCTGTAATAGAAATTAAAACGGGCTGAAGCGGTTATTTCCGCTTCAGCCCGTTGTCATGTGTCAGAGGAGGGGATGGGTGATCAGTGGTCAGAGTCCGTATTGAACTCAGGACTCCGCTGGCCCAGTTCGCGGTTGAGCATGAAGAGAGCACCCGGAGCGCCCTGTGCCAGTTTCAGGTTCTGAACCACCTGATCCACACTGGCTTCTTCTTCCACCTGCTCGGTGATAAACCAGTTTAGGAAGATGGATGCGGCGGCATCTGCGGATTCCACAGCCAGCGCATAGAGTTTGTTGATGCAGTCTGAAATGTAACACTCATGCTTGTAGGCTGCTTCGAAGGCTGCGAGAGGGCTGTCCCAGGTCGATTCAGGTTTTCCGATGGCTTCCAGTTCCACTTTCACGCCCCGTTCGTGCAGGTACGCAATGAGTTTCTGGGCATGGGTCAGCTCTTCCACGGCCTGAGCCTGCATCCAGGCTGCAAAACCTGTGAGGCTCTGCTCTTCAAAATAGTTCACCATGGAAGCATAGATGTAGGCGGAAAAGAGCTCTTCGTTGATTTGGGTATTAAAGGCTTTCTGCAGTTCAGCTTTCATTTGACAAGGTCTCCTGGTTGGTTTTATGGGGAGGGTATTGCTTCGGGATACTCGCATTATTCTTTGGAGAGAAACGCCAGACGACTTTTCCTTATTCCATGGAGAAAAGGGAAAAAAGAAGCCTCCCTCTTGCGGAAACCTCAGCAGAGGGAGGCCTTATTGTGATCAGAAATTAAAGGAGTCAGTTTTCAACCGCTTCCAGCACACGGACACTGTATCGTTTGAAATTGAAAGAAAGCTGGCCATCCTTTACGACGGATTCTTCGCCGCTGTGGTGGTCGCGATAGGTGATGCCTTCCAGACTGTTCAGACCGTCAAAGGTGCAGGCGAGCCCTTCGCTCCATTCGTTGACTGCAATGAGCCAGGGGTATTTGCCATGCGCTTTGGGCAATACAACGGGCTTTCGGTCCACGGAGCCGAAAGTGGGTTTGCAGGATACGCTGATGTCCAGAGGTGCCCGTGGCGCGGAAAGTACGGCCTGCAGTTCATCCAGCTCGTTGATGACCTGAAGTAAATCGTCCATGAACTGGGAGTCTTTTTCCACATAGGCTGTTCCCCAGTAGAGAATACCCCTTGCTCCACGTACAATGGCGTCATAAGCCATAAAGCGGCTTTCCGACAGGGTGGGTCTGCGCAGTGCCTTGCGCTCCGCATCGGTCATGCCGGGGTTGATATCGCCCCAGCCGAAACCCTGCAAGACCATCCACACGGGCTTCCAGGGTGCTGATGCCTGCATGCGCAAGGTGAAGTCGGCCACACTGGTCATGAGTGCATTGTCCAGATCTGAATGAGACAGACTGGGATGCCGGGGTACGGGATAAATATCACAGCCGACAATATCGGCTCCTGCGTTGAAGGCCGCGAGCTGTTCAATCTGATTGCGGGGAGCATGATTCATCCAGATGGGTATGTGGGGCGTCAATTCTTTGAGGCGGTGATACCCGGCCACCATCCCCCGGCAGAGCAGATCACTGTTTTCCTGCGCCTTTGCCTGACTCTGTTCCGGATGAGGTTGTTCGAGTCCCAATTCCTTCCACAGCGAGTCCATGAGCGCTTCAGATTCTTCATAGCGCGCGAAATCCCGCAGTTCACAGGCTCTGACGACTTCGGCAAAGAGGCGTGTACGCTCATCATCATCTTCCACGTCTTTGATCTTCTGGCGGAGCTCTTCGGGTTCCTTGTGCCAGCGCCACTGCTGAGGTCTGTACCAGCAGTTCCACAAAGCTTCATCGGGGACTTCCCAGACGAGAAGGCGCGGATGATCCCGGAGCAAATCAGCGAGATCTTGCAACTCTTTTTCCCGTTTCTCCTGATCCACGGAGAGATCAATGCGGTTGCCCGTATTCACCCAGGCGAAGGCACCGTGCTTCTGGAGCCTGTCCAGCGCTTCCACATCGGCGGGCGCCTGGATAAGGTTGAAACCCGCCTCCACCATGCGGGCAAGCTGAGCATCTTCTTTGGGATTTTCATAAAGACCGATGATAAAGGAGCGTTCGCCGTTGATCAGGAGCATGCCGTCGTCTGCCAGGGACACTTGGGCGGCCTGAGCCGAAACAGCGAGAAGCAAGGATAGCAGCAAAAGAGAAATAGCGGATTTCATGGGTGATCTCCCTGGTCTGAAGGGGGAAAGAAAAGTCGGAGATGACTCTTGTTTCTTTCCTTTTCAGACCTGTCGTTTATTCAGATTGAATTTAAAAAAACACTCATGGAGTGCCTGATTCGGGTGCCTCGATATATCCGAAATAACGGCCCATCCAATAGGGGAGGAGCCAGTATACGCCTGTGGATTCCCGCTGCCCGCCACTGCCGGCGACAGCCTCATAGGGATTCTTGTCCCAGCGCATGAGGAAGCGTTCATCTGCTGGGAGCAGCCGGTCAATCTGCCACTTGTCCAGTTCGGGCCATCGGACGAGATTCAGATCTTCGCGTTGCCGCTGATCGATGGTCCACATGATGAGATCCAGCGGTGCATCACGGAGGAACTTCACACAGGGTTCAGGGTCCATCTCTTCCACGCCACAGGCTGCACAGATGAAATTGTAGAAGGGACTTTGCTGATCTTTGATTTCATTGAAGAGCTGGTTCAAGCCTTCTTTGTATGCGGCGAGGATCTCCTCATCTTTCTCCAGGTTCATGAGTGCGGGAAAGATGAGTACGAGCAGAGAAGTGTCGATTTCAGTATGGTCTGAAGGATCGGTGGATTTCGGTGCTCTTGCGAATTTGAGATAGTCATGATCTCTGATGAGACTCTGATAGGCTTCCTCATATTTGGGGTCGCCTGTGAGATGAGCCGTGACTTTCAGATAGGAGAGCAGTTCTGTCGCATTGATGCCGCGCTCGGAGCGCCAGTCGCCATTGTTCAACAACTGCTCCGGCGACCAGACACCCCATCGGGTGCTTTCTCCGTCAATATCCTTCCAGTCAAAGCCGCCTTCCATGAGATAATCCATGACCCGTGCGGCGAGATCTGCGACCTGTTTTTTCTCAGCTTCTGTTTTGGCACCATATTCATGGAAGAAATAATAGCCGAAGAAATGACCGCACATTTCATCAGAGCTCGTGTCGCCTTTCCAAAGATATTTACCGTCCGGCGTGGGGCGCCAGCGCTCTTCAACGCATTTCATCCGTGGATCGCGAACCTGTTCTTCAGCAATTTCCCGTTCCGTATACGTACGGTTACGGTCGTGGAAGCGGTAGGGATTGACGTTGTCTGGGCCGTCCCATTCGGCGGGAACAAAGGTGCGGGCGATAAAGCCGGAAGTGCCTGTAATGGTCTGAAACAGTTCCATGGTATCGCGGGCTTTCCAGGCGCGCTCCAGCGCCACGGGATCGCCGGTGACGAGGTGGCGGAAGAGCTCCATGACCATGTAATGATTGGTGAACTCGCCGTCATTGTCTTCGTCTTCATGGACGGAAGTGCTCACATCGCCGGGGGTCAGCAGACGGCTGATACCGACAATCCAGGGATCACGCACTTTGCGTTCCAGAAGAATGTCATACAAATAATCAGCCTTTTCGGCCAGGGTCATCATCTTACGGCGGATAACGCTCACCCCTTTGGATGTGGCTATCCAGGCGCAGCCCTCTTTGTCAAAGGCGACATGACGGGTATCATTGGCGGGAAGCCAGCGAAGACTGTGCCGCAAAGACCACTGATCGTCTTTCAAACGGGCCACTCCCAGAGCCGTGCAGACCCACAGTGTTCCGTCGGGATGAAAAGCCAGCGCCCGTACATCGCTGTTGGGCAGCCCGTCTTTGGAGGTATAGGAGCGCAGACGGCTTCCTTTCTGATAGACATCCAGCCCGCCCATGCCGCCGCACCAGACAGCACCATCGGGCGCCACAGCCACAGCCATCTCCTCACTGGCGAGCAATTCGTCGCCTGAATATAAATGACGTACGGGCGTAACACCATTGAAACGATAAACACCGTGTCCTGTGGCCGTCCAGAAAATATCCGGTGATTCAAAAGCAACAGAAAAGGCTGAATTGGCCCAGGTGCCTGTGTGCCGTGTCCAGGAGCCGTCTTTCATCAGCCAGAGCCCTTTGGGACCGAGTGCCACAACAAATTTTTCTGAAGCGCCGATGGCTCCAATGGGCTCGTCAATGGCTGCGGCCTTTTGCAGCTGACCGTCGGCTGTACTGTGATAGACACCCTTCCAGGTACCGAGCCACACGGTTCCATCCGGGTCTGCAGCTGCGCAGAAAGAGGGGCCAGCCTCTTCTTCTGATTGCATGGCTGTAAAACTTTTCCCATCCTGAAGCATATAAATCCCGTGAGCCGTGGATGCCCATACACGATTCTCTTTGTCCACAGCGAGGGCCCGAACATCATTGGCTGCGCCCTCCAGAGTAAAAAACTCACGGTATTCCTGCAGGAAAGGAGTATCCGCTACGGGAGCTGCATAGGCCTGGGCGGACAGAACAAAGCCGAGGGCTGCGAGGATTATGATCAGAAAATACAGGGGGCAACGCATGATGAGTCTCCTGAGAATCATGAGGGATTCCGGTTCGCATTCTCCCCGGAAAGAAACAGAAACCAGGCTGCATGCAAAGCCTTTGCCGGGAAAGAATATAGTGTTGTTTGAAACCTGAAATAAAAAGACAGGGTTGTGCAAGATCCGTGTATCCGGCCAGCCCCTGCGGCTCGTGGGGCGGCCAGTTTACAGAAAAAAGCTGGAAAACATGGGCCGAACGGTTATTTCGCCTTTTTAGCTGGCGCCAGCCAGGGCGATTGCTGAAGTGCTTTTTTTGTGTCCTTTTCCGATAGTTTCAGATAGTGCATGGCCTCTTTGCAGTGCTGAAGTTTTTCCAGTTTAAGAAGGCCTTTGGGGTCTGCGAGCGTAACGGCCATGTGAAGCATATAAGCGATATCTTTATGTTCGGGGGTATTCTCGGGGCGCAGATAGTGTGTCATCCCGGCCATAACGAGTTCGGGCATATGCCAGGCCTTCGCAAGATGCCAGCCCGCTTCGGCATGGGTCATGCCCAGGAGCTTGTTTTCCAGATCGGCCCTTGCAAATCCGGTGGAGCGAGGATCAATCTTCTGGTATTTTTCCGGATCCGCAGCGCACAATGCATAGCAGCCCAGTCCATGAAGAAGACCGATACACCAGGCGGACTGAGGAGTCGTGATCTCTGACAGAGCCGCCAGAGTGGCATTTATTTTGGCCACATGGCGTGAAAAATAGCGAAGAGGCAACAAACCCTGTTCCCATTGAGCCGATTTTTTGGGAGTGCCCGTGGCGATGAGAGCAATCGTTTCAGCGCCCAAAAGAGCAACAGCCATAGGCACCGAATCAACCTTCCCTTCCATACCATAGGCTTTACTGTTGGCCATGCTGAGGATCTTCGCACAGAAGGCCGGGGAATTGCTGATGATGGCCGTAATCTTTTTGAGACCGTCCGGATCCACATCCAGGATCGCATCCAGCCGGTTCATGAGCCTTTGAGGAATTTCCAGAGCGCGCAGCTGACGAATCCGATCGGAAAGGGGCTCCCCCTGTTCCATATCCAGGGGACGGTCAAGGACATTGTCCTCCCAGCTTTTTTCCGATGCGACCTCTTCCACAGGAGGCTTCTCTTTTTTTTGCGGAACAGGAGCATACTCAAGAGGCGCTTCCGTCTCATCGGCTGAAAGGGCGCTTGCATCACCCTGAGCCCTGTGGTCCGGATAGAGCTTTGCACAGGCCAGATCAAAGTCATCCCAGGTGCACAACATCGGCCTCACGCGCAAGTTGGTATGCTCTTCCGCCCTTTTGATGGCATTGGTGTCCATGGGGCAGACCATGGCGACGGTGAGCGATTTGCCCAGTTTGTCGATGGGAAGAATCAGTTGACTGAGAACCATCTCTCTGGGCAACATGGCCGCAACCGATTGTTCAATGGAGAAGTGTGCCAGGCTTATGGCGGCCGCCCCTGATTCTCTTGCGAGAAAAGCATGGAGCTGGTCGCGGGAGGCAAAACCAAGACGAACAAGAGCACTGTATGTCTTTTCTTTGTTCTCTTTTGCTGCAGAGGCCGCCTCTTCACCCTGCTGAGGAGAAATGAGGCCGCCGTCTACAAAAACGCCCAGAAGACCGCTGCGATGAACACTGCGGCCAGAGGAAAGCTTCAATCCGCTGCGGCGAAGCTTCTGCGTGTCACGTTTGCGGACTCCTTTGCGATCCACATAGGAGCCGCATTTGACACAGCGGAAATATTTGCTTTTCGAGTCTGCGGGCAAACGCATGCGTTGACCACATTCACACTGGATGATATCCTGATACTCTGACGACAAGGTCAAACCTCCTGAAGACTGGCGGAATTTCCGCAATTTCAAAAAGAAAAACTGCGGGCCAGGACCGGGAAAGCCACAGATGCCTGACCGCTTTTCTGTTATTATTTTGTACTGGAAGTAAAAACACTATAGAATAAAGGGAGCCTGTGCGTCAAACAAAACTCTGTCCGGGTCTCCTTGTCTGCAAGCCAGGCGGATCCTTGAGGGCAGGGCAATCGCATCTAAAGTCT
>LSQX01015281.1_pt2 | contig 15030 bp, 13 predicted proteins | sample 654561 | NCBI WGS metagenome assembly LSQX01 (sample SAMN04489861, study PRJNA283612) | anaerobic digester metagenome | isolation source: 4 biogas reactors fed with cattle manure at either 37C or 55C with and... | place: Denmark: Kongens Lyngby | collected 2014 | reverse complement strand
TCCAGTAACTTCAGAGAACGAAAAAGCACTCAGCAGTATGCTTGTACAAAGAATAAGCACAATGAACAGGCGAATTTTTTTCATATATCCTCCTTTATTCGCTTTTTGCAGTAAACTATTAGCCGATCATATTATAGCATATTTGTTATATCATTGAAAGAGAAAAGACGACCCATATTAAGAGCCGTCTATACTTAATAATAAAATTATTCGTTTACAATAGCTGTGCCTGCGTTACCTGTTAATGCGTGAACCGCCTTATCAAGTGATGTAATGATTGCTTTTCTGCCCTGTTTTGAGGATGCAAAGCGGCAAGCAGCTTCGATTTTGGGCTTCATAGAGCCTGGAGCAAAATGCCCCTCGTCCATATATTTCTGTGCCTGTTCCACGCTTAAAGTATCAAGACGCAGTTGGTCGGGCTTTCCGTAGTTTATATATACATTTTCAACCGCTGTTAGGATAAGCAAAACGTCGGCATCCATGTCCTCGCCTAAACGCTCGCTTGCTAAATCCTTGTCAATAACTGCTGCAGTGCCTATTAGATTGCCTTTTTCGTCCTTGATTACAGGGATTCCGCCGCCGCCAACGGTTACAACAATAAAGTCTTTCTCAACCAAGCAGTTCACAGCCTCTAATTCTGCAATCTCAACCGGAACAGGAGAAGCCACAACTCGCCTATATCCACGCCCCGAGTCCTCAACAAATGTGTAACCCTTTTCATCCTCAATTTTCTGTGCTTCCTCTTTTGAGTAAAAAGGTCCAATAGGTTTAGTGGGCTTTTGAAACGCCGGGTCGTTTTTATCTACAACAACCTGTGTAACAACAGTTACTACATTGCGATTTATCTTGCGTGTCTTTAGAACTGTTGTCATAGACTGTTGAATTTGATAGCCAATCATGCCTTGACTCATTGCACCGCATACATCAAAGGGCATAGCAGGTGTTACGCTTGAAGCAAACTCGTTTTGAATTACGATTCTACCAACCTGTGGACCGTTTCCGTGAGCAATTATAACGTTGTATCCTGCTTCGATTATATCTGCAATATGTTCAGAGGTTTTTCTTACCACTTCAAGCTGTGATTCGGCAGTTGCAGCTCCATTGCCTTCTTGAAGGGCATTTCCGCCAAGGGCTATTACGATTTTTTTCATTCAGTCCTCCATAAAAATACTGCTCTTAATCTAACAAAAAAGGGGATAATCGTCAAGGGATTATGGGGAATTACGCAAAATATATACTTGAAACAAAAAAACGGAACGATAAATCATTCCNNCAACTCAATAGTCATTTTATCGAAGCTCACCGAATCCATGAAATCGCTTGGAAGGAAAGCTGTTATTCCAAACTCCATAATCTCTTTCATCTGCTTTTTCGCAATCAAAGGTCTTTCAATGTCTAATTGCTTTGTTGCCTCACCCAAAGCCTTCAAAAACATTTCTTCGCTGTTTGCAATTTCGAAACGCTTTTTAATGGGAATTTCAACGGTACATTCGGCAACCTTTAGCTGGTCAACTATTATTTTGCACCAAACTCTCATCAGCTCTTATATATGAACCAGCAATACATAATGGGTAACCCGGTTTCTAAATCCTTGCCATCTAAAAATGCATACATTCGGTAATTTTTACCGTCATTTGCTTCTACCAAGGTGGTGTGATAATAGTAAACAATCAAATCACCATTATCGGTTCTAACCTTTGCAATAACGAATGGTTCAGCTTGAATTATCTCCACAACCTTGCACGAGAAACCAAAATGGCGTTGCATGGTAGGATGCTCTAACATCCATTGATAATCCAGTGCCCATGCACTTTGAATGTATTCGTCGAGGTTCGGTGCATGTTCGATGAAAATATCAACAGAGGAGGTAATCTCTCCATGCGAAACGGTTAGTTTAGGAGTATATAGCCCAACTTCTGGAACTTTTGCTATGAAGCTAAATGTTCCGTCATCATTTATTTTGATGTCGCCATCAACCTCAACACCTGAAACGGAAAGCGTTGCGCCTTGGTCCATAGTGCCTTTAATCTCTATCGTATCGGTAAATGTACGCATAGTATCATTTGTAATAGTAAGGTTTATCTCACTTTTTGTGTATGTAATGTTAATAACGGCACTGCCAACGGCATAGCCTGCTTTACGAGCTTCAATAACCAAGTTAGAAACGCCTAACTTATCAATATGGTAAATTCCTCTGAAATAGCCGTTTGCATCGGTTTGCAGTTGTGTGTCTCCCATGAAAACGCTTGCGGTTACATCGCTAACATAGCCTGCAATCTCAACGGTTGAAGAGCTTGTTACGAAAGTTAAGGTTTCGGGAAGCAATATCGTTATTGTAACCGAGGGGATTTGAATCACAAATGGAGTAAACTCAACCTGCGTTATTACATTCGTGTTGGGGTCTTTAACAAAAACAGTTGGCACGATGCTTATTTGATTGCTTTCGGATGCATCTTGCGGAATCCATAAAGACTGCGGCACTCTAAAAGATACATAATGCCCTGTTACTACAGCTTCTTTTTGAGTTGAACCCTCTTCAAATGATACTATATAGCCTTTTTTTGCATATACGGTAATCAAAAGCGCAGGCTCGCCGTCAGTTGTTTCATCCTCTGTTATAGTTGCCGATGCGGTTATAGGATTAGTGCCAAACACATTCGCAACCAAAAGCCCAAAGCTACCGTCGTATTCCTTTTTTAGGTATGCGTAAAACAGCGCAGCTATAAGTATTATAAGTATAAAGGTTACAAAAATAAAAGGTGCATTACCTGATTTTTCTTGCTTATTCTTTTTTCTTGAATCTTTCTTCGCTTCGGTCATGGCTCTTCTTTGTTTGCGGCTTTGCCTTTCATCTTCTTCGTCGTCATTTTCATCGTACTCGTACTCTTCGTCTTCTTCGTCAATGTCTTCTTCTTCCTCTTCAGATTGCTCTGGTTCAGTTTCCTCTAAATCTTCAGAATCATCATCGTCATCGTCAAAAAGGTTGTGCAAAATTTCTTGGGTTGTTTTATTAAGAGGACGCTGTTTAGCCTCAGGGTACTCTGTTTCCTCTGTCTCTACAACTTCCTCATTCTCTATATTTTCTATATCTAACTCGCTTTTAACGCTGCTTTCCTCTAAATCCTGCGGTTCGCTTTCTGGCGTTTCGCTAAAAAGAGGATGCGCACATTCAAAACAAAATTTATGGTTATCGGTGTTTTCGGTGCCACAATTTGGACATTTCATCTGTAATACCTCCTATGGGTCAATGTTTATGATATAACTATATCAATACCAAATAATTATATAATATCAAAGCCTATATTGCAATCATAAAATTTATTAAGCATTTTATAAAAAATAATTTCAGTTATTAGTCACCCAAACAAGTCGTACTGAATATGTTGTATTAAAGTTTTAATTGGAGGATTTTTTTAATGAAAAAGTTTATCACTGCTTTTCTGTGCTTAATTTTGATTTTCACAATGCTTGTTGGTTGTGATAATTCAGACAAAAAGCTAAGAGAGTTTACCCTTAACGAGGTTACACGCTCGGTATTCTACACTCCCTTGTATGTAGCTGCTTCAAAGGGCTTCTTTGAGGAAAACGGCTTGAAAATCGAGATTGTTACCGGTGGTGGTAGCGATAAAAGTATGACTGCATTACTTGCGGGCGATGCAGAGGTGGGTTTGATGGGCCCTGAAACAGGTGTTTACGTTGTAAACGAGGGCAAAGAGAACCATCCGATGATAATAGGGCAATTAACAAAACGTGATGGCTCGTTCCTGTTATCTCGTGTTGATGAAAAGGAAACATTCACTTGGGAAAGCCTAAAGGGTAAAACGATTATTGGCGGAAGGCGTGGCGGTATGCCATTCATGACACTGGAATATGTTCTCAAAAGTCATGGATTAACACCCGGCGTAGATGTTACAGTTCTCGATAACATTCAGTTCAACCTTATTGCAGGTGCATTCGAAGGAGGAACAGCCGACTATGTACCACTCTTTGAGCCTACCGCATCTATGATGGTAAAAGAGGGCAAGGGCTATATCGTAAGCCAAATTGGGCTTGAATCCGGTGAAATTCCCTACACAGCGTTCATGGTAACTCAAAAAATGATTAAAGACGATCCCGCATTCATCGAAGCATTTTTGAAGTCCATCTACGCAGCACAAAAATGGGTTGCAACCGCCTCTGATAACGAGATTGCAACAGCAGTTCAGCCATTTTTCCCAGATACTTCTATCGAAACGCTTGAAGCCGTTGCAAAAAGCTACCGTGAGGCAGACGCATGGATGAAGACTCCTGTAATGACAGAGGACTCATTCAATCGCTTGCTGGATGTTATCGAAGGCTCGGGAGAGCTAAAGGCAAGGTTTGAGTTTACCAAGCTCATCGATAACAGCTTTGCAAACAAAATTGTAGGCAACTAACATTCTTAGAAAAATTGCAGAGGGGGGATAACACCCCCCTACTTCGCTAAAAAGCAAAAGAGGTAAACGCCAAAATATTATTGATAGGAGGATTCTATGAGAACATTAAGAGTTGGAAGTGCAGGGCAGGAGGTTTATGTTCTACAAACAGCGCTCATGCGAGCTGGCTTCAATCCCGGTGATATTGATGGAATTTTTGGCACGAGAACGCTTTCCGCTGTTCAGCGCTTCCAAAGAGTGAATGGCTTAATAGCAGACGGAATAGTTGGTATGCTTACATGGTCAAGGCTAAGACCGTACCTTGTAGGCTATGTAATACATTCAATAAATAGGGGAGAAACATTTTGGCAATTAGCCGAAAAGTATAATACAAGCGTAAACGCAATAAGGGTGGCAAATCCGAATGTCAACCCATTAAATATCACCACAGGAACGCAAATAGTAGTTCCGCTAAACTTCGATGTAGTACCAACAGAAATTCCTATTTCCTCTGAGATGACTGCACTTATTGTAGAGGGCTTAGCTATGCGTTATCCGTTTATAAGCGTTGGTAGCTTGGGCAACAGCGTAATGGGAAAAGATTTGCTGTATATGCGTCTTGGAACAGGCAGAACGCAGGTTTCCTACAATGCAACACACCATGCCAACGAATGGATTACCTCGATAGTATTACTCAAATATGTAGAGGACCTTTCGTTTGCAAATGCAACAGGCGGTAATATCTACAACATAAATGCAAGCGAGTTGTTAAGCAGGGTTAACCTTGCAGTAGTTCCTATGGTAAACCCCGACGGTGTTGACTTAGCTTCAGGGGTGCTTAATCAAGGCACATTTTATAATCAAGCGAGGGCGATTTCTGCCGCATATCCCGACATACCATTTCCCGAGGGTTGGAAAGCAAATATTATAGGAACAGACTTAAACCTAAACTATCCTGCAGGTTGGGAGCTTGCGCGTGATACAAAATTTGCACAAGGCTTTACTTCGCCAGCACCGAGGGATTATGTAGGCACAGAGCCATTAAGCGCACCCGAAAGTCAAGCAATGGAGCAGTTTACTTTGCAAAACGATTTCAGACTAACCCTTGCATATCATACGCAGGGAAGGGTAATCTTCTGGAAATACCTTGACTATGAGCCGCCACGCTCTCGTGAAATAGGTGAAGCCTTTGCAGCGTCCAGCGGCTATGAGTTGTCGCTCACTCCGCCAGAATCTGCTTATGCGGGCTACAAGGATTGGTTCATACAAACCTATAATCGCCCAGGCTATACAGTAGAGGTTGGAGTAGGCACAAGCCCATTACCGCTATCGCAATTCCCGATTATCTATAACAACAATATTGGTATTTTGACATTGGGAATGGCGTTGATTTAATAACAGCCTGTTTGCCTATAAATCTCAAAACCCATATAATAATCAAAAATATGGAGGAGCAAAAAATGAGATTAGACGGTTTTGGGATTTTTGTGAAGGACATGGCAATCATGGTACGCTTTTACCGTGATGTTTTAGGATTTGAAATTACGGAAAGCGAAGATACCCCAAATGTGCATTTAATAAAAGACGGTACGTTGTTTATGTTCTTCGGAAGAAACGCTATTGAAAACATGACAGGAAAAAAGTTCAATTATGCACAGGGAATCAACGGGCATTATGAAATAGCTTTAAGCGTTGAAAACTACAGTGCGGTTGACATTACCTTTAATGAAGTAGTTTCAAAAGGTGCAGTACCAGTTATGGAGCCTCAAACTCAACCATGGGGACAGCGCACTTGCTATATTGCAGACCCAGAGGGGAACTTAGTGGAAATCGGCTCGTTTACTGAATGAGCAAAAACCCCACCAGCTCGGTGGGGTTTAACTCATGCAATCGGTTTAAACATCTACTTGTGCATTAACCTTTTCAAACTCGTTTGCTTTCAAGGTAGGATATACGAATTCGTTCAGATATTCCGTAACCTGTTGTGGCGCTCTGCCTACATAATCATGTGGGTTCAATGCGCTATCTATTTGCTCTTTATCGAGTATAAACGCATCGTCATTTGCAAGGCGGCTTAACAAATCGCATTCTTTGCCCTCAAGTTTCATTTGTGCGGCGGAATCCATGGAATGCTTTCTAATAAGCTCGTGCATCTCTTGACGGTCGCCACCAGCCTTAACAGCGCTCATAAGCAGGTTTTCGGTTGCTAAAAAGGGCAAAAACTCCATCAAGTTTTTCTCAATAACCTTTGGATACACAACCAAACCGCCTGTAACGTTTATTAGCAGGTTAAGCACAGCATCTATAGTTAAAAAACCCTCTGGCAAAGAGATACGCCTGTTAGCTGAATCGTCTAAGGTACGCTCTAACCACTGCGTTGCGGCTGTGTTAGCGGCATTTTGTGAGTTAGTTATTACATACCTTGATAAAGAACATATACGCTCGCTACGCATGGGATTACGCTTATACGCCATAGCAGATGAACCTATTTGATTTTTTTCAAAAGGCTCTTCAACCTCTCTCATGTGCTGTAAAAGTCGCATATCATCTGCAAATCTATATGCACTTTGAGCAATAGCAGATAAAGCGTTCAATATTCTCGAATCCGCTTTCCTTGGGTATGTTTGGCCCGAAACAGGATAGCTTTCGCTCATTTCGAACTCGTTTGCGATCAGTTTATCTAATTGCTTAACCTTATCATGGTCGCCGTCAAAAAGGCTTAAGAAACTTGCTTGAGTTCCCGTTGTTCCCTTGCAACCCAAAAGTTTTGTAGTGTTTTTAGTAAAAATCAACTCGTCAAGGTCAAGCATAAAATCTTGAATCCAAAGGCAAGCACGCTTCCCAACCGTTACAGGTTGTGCAGGCTGGTAATGCGTGTAACCCAATGTGGGTAGGCTCTTATACTCGTCTGCAAACTTAGATAGATTAGCTATTACATTCAATAGCTTTTTTATTACTATTTTTAAGGCATCAACATATATCAAAATATCCGCATTATCGGTTACATAGCAGCTTGTTGCACCTAAGTGGATAATTCCCTTAGCATTTGGACAATTAAGCCCATAGCCATAGATATGCGACATTACATCATGCCTTGTTTCCTTTTCCTTTTCGGCAATAGCCTCGTAATTTATATCGTTAATTCCTGCAATCAGCTCATCTATCTGTTCTTGAGTAATATCAAGTCCAAGCTCTTTTTCTGTTTTTGCTAAAGCAACCCAAAGCCTGCGCCAAGTGTAGTAGCGCATATCGGGCGAGAAAAGATACTGCATTTCTTTGGAAGCATAGCGGCTACAAAGTGGGCTTTCGTAAACGGTTTTGTTCATTGCTTTTCTCCAAATCAACGCAAAATGATTTCATCACGTTTAGGACCAACCGAAACGTAGGTTATTTTGCATCCGACTTGCTCTTCAATGTATTCAACATAGTCCCTTGCGGCTTTGGGAAGCTCGTTATATTCACGAATTTCCGAAATATCGCACTTGAAGCCATCAAAATATTCGATTATTGGAGTTGCACCCTCTAAATGCGGTGTAAAAGGAAAGTCGGTTGTAACTGTGCCGTCTGCAAGTTTATATGCAACGCAAACAGGAATCTTATCCATATAAGCTAAAACATCAAGTTTTGTAAGCGCTAATTGAGTAGCACCCTGCATTCTAACGCCATAGCGGGTAGCAACCAAATCAAAGGGTCCAACCCTGCGAGGTCTTCCAGTTGCGGCACCGTATTCTCCGCCTTCTTCTCTTAGTCTGTCGGCTTCCTCACCGAATAATTCTACCACAAAGGGACCCTCTCCAACGCAAGTTGAAAACGCTTTGACAACGCCTACGCATTCGTCAACCTTAATCCAAGGCGCACCCGAACCCAAGGGAGCATAGCCAGCCAATGGTGATGACGATGAGGAGAAGGGGTAAATTCCATAATCCAAATCACGCAAGGCGCCTAATTGTGCTTCGAACATTATGCTCTTGTTATCTTTTTCGGCTTCATGCAGCAGTTTCCCTGTATCGCAAATAAAAGGAGCTAAGGGCATGAAGTATTTTTCGCACCAATCCCATAATTCCTTTTCATCATAGGGCTTAGCGCCGTAAACGCCAGAAAGCGTGAGGTTCTTCCATTCGAGAATATCATGCAAGCGAGCTTTTAAATAATCGGGAGTTAAAACTTCGCCAGCTTGAACAGCCTTTTTCTGATATTTATCACCATAGATAGGCGCAATACCACGCTTTGTAGAGCCATATTTTTTATCGCTAAGCCTAAGCTCCTCCAGTTCGTCTTGCAACTTATGGAAAGGAAAAACAATGCTTGCTCGGTTAGATATTTTCAAGTTATCGGGGGTAATCATAACACCCGCAGAGCGAAGTCTTTCGATTTCTCCGCTAAGGTGTTCGGGGTCAAGCGCCACGCCATTTCCCAAGATATTAACAACATCACAGCGGAAAATTCCTGACGGAAGCAGATTAAGCGCAAACTTACCAAAATCGTTAATAACGGTATGACCGGCATTGCTACCGCCTTGGTAACGCACCACAAGGTTAAACTGGTCTGCAAGCAAATCGACCATGCGGCCCTTGCCCTCATCTCCCCAGTTGATTCCGACTATCGCACATGTAGACATTTAGATTACTCCTTATTGCTTTTTTTGCGGAAAACAAATTTACGCAACAATACTAAATATAATCCATTTTTACGAATTAGTCAAGCAAATATGGCAATGCTGCCCAAATAGGTTTGAAACAGGTAGAAAATAAAGTATAATGTATCTCAGTAAAAGATTATTGGAGTTTATGTGCAGACAGTACAGCTTTATTATATGAATATTTCTGAGCTAAGTGTTTCACCACATACTTGCATATCGCAGTTGCGGGCTGAACGCATAAATGCTATTAGTTCAGAACAATTACAAAAGCAATCTCTTGGAGTGGAGTTGCTTCTTAATTACTATGCACGAACAAATTCAAAGTCCGTTCCTGTTGAATATGCCTATAACAATTTAGGAAAGCCATGCATCATAGATGAGTCATTTTATTTTAGCCTTGCACATTCGGGTAATATTGCCATGTGTGCAGTTTCAGATTGTGATGTTGGATTAGATGTTGAAACAAAAAAAGAAGTTAAGCTCGCATTATCGAAAAAGGTTTTCTCTGATTTTGAACTTCAAAACTTCAACTTGGCAGAGAACAAAGCCGACTTTCTAATTAAAACTTGGACAGCCAAAGAAGCCTATCTAAAGCTAACAGGACAGGGTTTGCGCTATCCTATGAATAATGTTTCGGTAGATGGCTCGTTGATATTTGATACAGAAAACAAGCCGCTTGCATTCATAACGATTCAAAAACTTTCGAACAATTCGAACTTTGCAGTAGCGACCTACAAAGACCACAAAATCGAACTAAAGCCCGTAACAATTGAGGATATTACTCGAACATTTACTCGTCTTAATCCATATATCTAACTTTTATCCATTGCTGGCAAAACATAAGCCTTTTCAAAACTAAGTCTAAATGGTATAATAAAGCACAATAATACTTAGGAGTAGGCAATGGAGCAAAACAACACAAACACTAATATGTTTGACGGATATGAAAACCTGGTGCTCGTTCGTTATGGCGAGCTTCATTTAAAAGGGCTTAATCGTCCTTTCTTTGAACGCAAATTGGTTCAAAACATCCATGCGAGCCTTGATGGAATACAGCATAGGGTAACCCGAGAAAACGGTCGAATTTATGTTACACAAATAAGCGATAGCGATATAAGCCACGCAATCGAAAGGCTAAAACACGTTTTTGGCTTGCATTCAGTAAGCGTTGCTATTTCGGTAAAAAAGGATTGGGATTCTATAGTTTCTGCTTGCGAATACGTAATGGAAAACGAGTTGAAGCAAGACTCAAATAAAACCTTCAAGGTCTTTGCAAAGCGAGCAGACAAAAAGTTTCACTTAAATTCCGAGCATATTTGCAGGGAAATGGGGCATCAAATGCTTGTTAAATTCCCAAGCCTAAAGGTTGATGTTGTAAATCCGCAAATAAAATTAAGCATAGAGATTCGTGAAAAAGCCTATATCTATGCAAATGAAATTCCATGTGCAGGCGGTTTGCCTGTAGGCACTTCGGGTAGGGCAATGCTGTTGTTGTCGGGCGGAATAGACAGTCCCGTTGCAGGCTATATGCTTGCTAAGCGTGGCGTTGAGCTTTCTGCAATTCACTATTTTAGCCATCCATACACAAGTGAGAGAGCAAAGGAAAAGGTTATAGAATTAACGGGTTTGTTATCGGCATACGCTGGTGAAATTCGCTTGCACATTGTTCCATTCACAGACATTCAGCTTGCTATTTATCAGAATTGCCCCGAGAAAGAAACAACGGTTCTTATGCGTAGGCTTATGATGCAAATTGCCGAGCGAGTAGCCCAAAAAGATAATGCACTCGCACTAATCACAGGCGAAGCATTAGGACAAGTAGCAAGCCAAACCTTAGAAAGCCTATGTGTAACTGATGATGCGGTTTCAATGCCTGTATTTCGTCCCTTAATCGGTATGGATAAAACAGAGANNTATTGCCTTATGAGGATTGTTGTACGGTTTTTGTTCCAAAGCATCCTGTTACAAAGCCCGATGTTAAAAAGCTGCGTGAAAGTGAAGCAATGTTTGATTTTTCACAGATGATTGATAAAGCGATTGAAAATACCGAGCTAATAATTAAAAACAATTACGGTGGTGTTTGTAGATGAAAATGCAATGTGCAACTGCATTGCTTTTAATATGTGTAATGTTGTTTGCGGGCTGTAATATCTCGCAACCTTCGCCTACTCAAACAGGCGCATCACCAGAGCCGGGAAAGGCAACATTTCCGCCCCAGGATTTAACACAACCACTTATTGTAAGAACTAATATCTATGCTTTTGATAACGGATATGCTATTTACCCAGTTATTAGGGGATGGAATTCAATATCGCTTATCAACAAAAAAATTCAGCAAGTCGTTACGAACTATGTAAACGAAAACAGCCAATACATAAATGATATGGATTTTGATGTGATGTATAATGACAAGGGAATTATATCTATCGTGCTTTACGCTTATGGCGAAGATGAGAACATCACAAGCTATATTCCCCTTAATTTTGATTGCACCACAGGAAATCAAATTTTTCTTAACGATTTATTCCCAAAAAACAGCGATGAATGGCGTCAGGTGCTTGCTTCAAATGCGCAAGGCTTAGCGGACAAGTTAGCACTTACGCTTCTTTCCGACATCAAACCAGTTGACAACGATAGACAATTTTACCTAACGAAAAACAGCTTAGTGTTGGTGTATAATTTATATGAGATTACTACCTATGCTCAAGGAATGCCAAGGTTTGTGATTACCTACCATAATCTTTCAGGGCTGATTGAGCAAGGAAGCTATATAGCGAAAATAGTAAAGGAGTAGAAAAATGAACAAAAAATTAATTTCTTTGATTATAGTAGCGATACTGCTTTTGACATCTTCAAACGCTTTGGCTTTGGGGGGTGAAAGCTATGATGAGGTTTCTTTTGAATTAGGGAAAAGCCTAAATCCGCCTACAAAGCTAAACGGATTGCCATACGGCTCAAGTTTTTTCGAACAGCTAAACAGCTTTGAAAGAACAGTATTCTACGCAAGGTTAGAGAATTTAGATGCCTTTAGAAACGGAGTGGAGGACGAAATTTTTTTTGATGTGCCTGCAAACACAAAGGCGGAGGACTTAGCCGTCGCATTTTTCAACGCTTGCTACGCATTTGATTTCGACCATCCAGAGATTTTTTGGTTGTCAAAAACTATGCGCTTGGGCTATTATTCTAATTCGTCTGGAACGGTATCAAGGGCATTTTTCAAAAAGCCTGATACGGGTTGGTACAACACAGCGTATTCTTCAAAAAATCAAATCGTAAATGCCGAAGCTGCCTTTAATGCAAAGGTGAACGAAATAGTATCAGCCGCCAAAGGCAAAGATTACGACAAGGTGCTATATTTTCATAATTGGCTTGTAGAAAACAATCAATATAATCGCTTTGTTTATGAGGGGAACATTGATGGAGCATCACAGCTTGCTTGGAGTGCTGCAAGTGCCTTAATAGGCAATAGCAACGATACGAAAGACGACCCAGTTTGTGAGGGTTATGCCCGTGCATTCAAGGTGCTTTGCGATAAAGCGGGAATTATTTCTGCACTTGTTAGCGGCTCAGTGGGTGAACTTCATATGTGGAACGCAGTAAAGATGCCTAACGATTTATGGTTTGCATTAGATGCAACATTCGATGACCCAATATCGCAAAGTCCTGTACTTTCGCATAAGTATTTCCTTAAGGGAAGCAAGTTTATGAGCAGAACCCATACTGAAAACGGTAGCATTACCACCTACGGAACGTATGCGTTTCCAGAACTTTGCGAAAACGACTACCCCATGAACGCAGGGGCAAATTTAGGCGATGTGAACCTTGACAACAAGATAAATACTGGTGATGCGGTTTCCATTCTGCTCTATGTAGTAGGTGAGCAAAACTTAATTGGTGAAGCAAAAATTTGTGCAGATTTCAACTGCGATACGATGATAAACACAGGTGATGCGGTGCTTATTCTTAAATACGCAACGAACTAATGCTATTTGACATGCCTTGCCATATTTGATATTTTATTAACTGATGAATTTTTATGATTAGGGGAACTTGATAATGAACCAAGATATTAGAAGAGTTATGCGCAGAAGGAAGAGAAGAAATCCAACGTTTCGTATAATTATTGTGCTTTTTTGTTTAGGAATTGTGGGTGTGCTTACAGCCCTGCTTTTATCTGATAGGAAAGAGCCAAACGACCCCAATGTTACGCCAAACAATAGCGAAGTGGCAATAATTTCTCCGACAGCAGAGGAACCTACACCCACGCCCATACCTCCGTTTTTTGCCGCTGCGATAGACGAAACAAAGCCCTCATACTTTGATTTCACATTCGAAACCGATGTTACTGGCGATGGCGAGATTCCTCCTATAAACTTTGGAATGGGCAGCGAATATACAAGCCTTGAGGGTGTAATATCCTTTAGAGGAAACAACTTTAGAAGCAATGCGGCTTATGGAACTGCGAATGTAACTGAAAAAATATTGGAAAAGCTTTGGCAAGTGCCGACCTATAGCCTAAAAGGAGGCGAGGGCAGAAACTACTCTGGTTCATGGACGGGTAGCGGCTGGACAGGTCAGCCAATTTTGGTAAAATGGCCACATTCAACAAAGCAAATAATGAATATGTTCGATTGGGCAAAGGCAGATAATAGCTTAATAGAAGCAATCTATGCAACAATGGACGGAAACATCTACTTTTTAGACCTTGTTACAGGCAGACCTACCAGAGATAAGATGGTTATCGGAGTGCCTTTTAAGGGTGCAGGCTCGTTAGACCCTCGTGGTTATCCGCTGCTGTATTTAGGCTCCGGCGACCATTACAATGAAAGCGGAAAAGAAGCAAGGGCTATGATAGTAAGCCTTATTGATTGCAAAATCATATACGAATTTGGCAAAAAAGGCGATAAGTTTGCTTTACGCTCTTGGACAGCATACGATAGCTCTGCACTTGTTAGTGCTGAAGCCGATACGCTTATATATCCAGGCGAAAACGGAATTTTATATGTTATTAAGCTAAACACTCATTACGACGAGCAAAACGGAACAATTTCGGTAAACCCGGGGAAAACAGTAAAATTGCGTTATGATTCACCACGCACAAAAAGTAAAGGCTATTGGCATGGCTATGAGGGCAGTGCAGCCGCATGGAAGAATTATCTGTTTTTGACCGAAAACTCTGGGCTTATGCATTGTGTTGACCTAAACAAAATGGAGGTTGTATGGGTTCAAGATATTAAAGACGATACAAACGCAAGCCCTGCTTTTGAAATCGATAATAACGGAAAATGCTATATATACATTGGAAATACATTAGATAATACCGCAGACAGCAAAGGATACGGTACAGTTGGTTTCTATAAAATCGATGCGGAAACAGGCGAAATAGTTTGGGTGAAAGAACGTGAGGTTTATACCACATCTGACGTAACAGGCGGAGTTATGACCTCGGCAGTATTAGGCGAAAACAAGCTTAAAGACCTTGTATTTATAGTTTATGCAAGCTATGGCAATGGTAATAGGGGAGATATGGTAGCATTCAATAAGACCGATGGAACAGTTGCTTGGGAAACAAAGCTAAGCGCTTACACTTGGTCGTCGCCTGTTGCGGTTTATGACCAGCAAGGGAATGGCTATTTGATTCAATGCAATTATAGCGGCAATGTGTACTTGATTGACGGCATAGACGGCACAATACTTAACACATTCAATATCGAAAGTAATATCGAGGCTTCGCCTGCCGTGTTTGATGATATAATAGTTATCGGAACAAGAGTGCAGGGTATTTTGGGGATAAAGATTAAGTAAACGCACAATACACTGCGTAGTACGCTTAATTTACCTAAACATAAAGTCCCGAGCTTTCGGGGCTTTTTTCGAGTTAATTAAGTTATATCGAAAGCAATATCGAGGCTTATCCTGCGTTTTCGATGATATAATCGTAATAGGAACAAGAAGAGCGCAAGGCATTTTGTGGATAAAGATTAAGTAAACGCACAA